>MDTG01313680.1_pt1 | contig 10581 bp, 5 predicted proteins | sample 811421 | NCBI WGS metagenome assembly MDTG01 (sample SAMN05326645, study PRJNA326480) | marine metagenome | isolation source: seawater | place: Pacific Ocean: South East | collected 2011
AATAGTATATGAAAAAGAAGTATAAAAGAGCAGGTACTACTTCTGAACGTCAAGACTATCGCAAAGGTGGTCAAGTTTCTAAAGATGGTCCAAGATTAAAAGCTTTTATGGGCATGGATGCAGCTATGGGTGCTGACTTTAGCAGACAACTTTCTAATGCTTATAGTGGTAATTTTAACTTATCTGGTATAGATTTTTCTAAAATGTCAATACCAACAAATACACCTGCACCTAAACCAGAAGAAGCACCAGCACCTATATTTGTAGCACAACCAACAACAGGAAATAACATGCCAATAAAAAAAGTATTTAACAAAGTAAAAACAGCAGTAAAAGGAGCATCTGAAAAAGATAATGTTGGATTAACTCCTCAACAAGAACAAGCTAATAGAGAGGCACTAGCAGGTGCTGCAGCAGGACAAGTTCCTGTTGCTGGTCAAATACCTGCTGTTCAACAAGTAGATACTGGCATCCAACAACAAGGAACTACTATGGCTGCACCTACTACTGTAGGAACAACTCAAGTTGCACAAGCTCCACAAGAACAAGTAACCACTGCAGAAACTCCAACAGTTGCACCAACTCCAACAGTTGCACCGGCAGCTACAGTACAACCTGCTCAAGTTGAACAAGCTCCCATAGTCACTGCTGCACAAACAACACTATCAGAAGATGAATTAGCAAAAACTGCAGGAGTGCAAAGAATACCTACTATTGACCCTGCAAAAGTACAAGTAAAAGAAGGAGCAGTTGCTCAAAGAGTGGTAGGACAGTTAAGTCCACAAGCGACAGCCACTGCAGCTCAAGCAAGTGGTACAACTTTAGCAAGAGTTACTAGAGCTAAAAAACAATTAAGAACTGCTGGATTAGATGAACAAACAATTACTCAGTTAGGTGATAATCCTGAAGCATTAGAAGATAGGCTAACTGATTTTACTGAAGCACAGAGAGGTGTTATTGAAGGTTTACCACAAGAAGCATTAGTAAGTAATCAGATGGATACTTTATTAAAAGGTATCGAAAGTGGTGAAATACCTACGTGGGCTAGACCTGCAGTATCAGCAGTAGAACAAATGTTAGCACAAAGAGGTTTGGAAGCTTCTACGGTTGGTAGAGATAATTTAGTAAACGCTATAATACAATCAGCAGTGCCATTAGCTCAAGCAAATGCTCAAGCTATTCAACAATCAGTAGCTCAAGAAAAAACTTTAATAAGTCAAGAAGCTTTAGCTAACGCTCAGTTAAGACAGCAAACAGCATTACAAAATGCTCAGAATGTATTTAGTTTAAACATGGCTCAGTTTAACGCTGACCAACAAACAGAGTTGTCAAACAGTAAATTTTTTCAAACTGTTTCACTAACTGATGCAACAAACGAACAACAAGGAATTATTCAAAATGCAGTGTTACAATCACAAGCTAATTTAGTAGAAGCTGATGCTAATACAAAGTTAGCAATACAAAATGCTAAAGCTTTTTTACAAACAGATTTAGCTAATTTGAATGCAACTCAGCAGGTAAATGTATTAAAAGCTCAACAAGAACAACAAAGAATGTTATCAAATCAAGCTGCTACAAATGCTGCTGCACAGTTTAATGCTACAACTCAAAATCAAACTGAACAATTTATGGCTAATTTAGCAGCACAAATGTCACAGTTTAATTCAGCACAACAGGCAGCTACTTCACAATTCAATGCTACTCAAGCTAACGCTGCTGCAGCTAGAAATGCAGGTAGAATTGCAGATGTAAATAAATTAAATGCTCAATTACAAACTCAAATAGACCAATTTAATGCTAACCAAGATTTTGCTAGAAATCAATGGAATGCACAGAATACTGCTGCTGTTGAAGCCAGTAATGTTCAATGGCGAAGACAAGCAAACACTGCAAATACTGCAGCACAGAATGCAGTTAACTTACAGAATGCACAGAATGCTTTTAATCTTAGTAGTCAAGCTCAAGCATTTTTATGGCAAGAGTTAAGGGATAATGCTGATTTTGTTTTTAGAACAGCAGAAAGTGAAAAGGATAGAATAGCATCTATTGTTAATACAGCTCTTGCAAGTGACCCTGAAAGTTTTAAAAATACTACAGCATTACAAAATTTAATAGCTGGAATAATAACGGATGTAACATAGGAGAATATAATGGTATTTAAATTCATAGAAAGAACTGCGAAAAAAGCAGTAGGTACAGTAAGTAAAGTAGTTAGTGGAGTTGCTAAAGGAGTTAAAAAAGCTGTTAAAACTGTTGGTAATGTTGCAGAAAAAGCTGTTAAAGGAGTAGCTAAAGGTGTTAGAGAAGTTGGTAGAGGGGTTAGAAAATTAGCAAAGAATAAGTATGTACGGCTAGGTTTAATGATAACTGCAGCAGTAATGTTACCCGGAGCTATAGCAGCATTACCTGCAATATCTGCATTAGGAACAACTGCAGCAGCAGTTGCCACAGGTGCAATAACAGGTGCAATAACTGGTGCAGGTTCAACTTTATTAGCTGGTGGAGATTTAGGAGATGCCTTAAAAACTGGTGCATTAGGTGCAGCAACTGGTGCAGCTTTTGCTAGAATAGGACAAGCTATAAAAGGTGCTCAAGCTACTACACCCGCAGAAGCTACTGGAGCTTTTGATGCTAGTAAGCCTATAGATGTTGATTTATTACCAACAGATAGTTCTGGAACACTTGATTTAGATGCACTAACAACTGCAGATGGCTCGTTTCAAGTTACAAGTCCTTTAGAAATTTCTAAAGATTTAGCAACAGATGCTCAAACTGTTTTAGGAGAACTTAGAGATTTAAGTTTACCTCCGGCAGCTAGGTTTGGACAAGTTCCAAGTATGGGAGAACAAGTAGCTCAAGCTAATGTAGATTTTGATTTTACTGACCCATCAGTTAGACAACTTGCAGGACTACCAGAATTACCAAAAGCTCCTAAATTAGAAGATATTAAACCTCAACAAAGTTTTGGAGAAAGATTTAAAGATAGTATAAAAGATACTTTTAGTCCTGAAAATCTTGTATCTGCTGGAGGTGATTTAGTTATGGGAGCAGCCGAACAAGCTATAGCTCAGAGACTACAAGGAGACCCTGAAACTGTAGGTGCTTATGGTGAAAGACCAACAACAGTAGGACCTAACTTGTTAGAACAATTTCAAGTTGCTTATCGTAATGCTGACATTAATATAGCTGATGCTTATCAAAATATGACTTATGGTTCAGGAGATGTTAATGCTATAGGTAATGAATTATTTAGACAAGAAACAATTAGGATAGTATAATGGCAAAAGTAAAACCAATGAAAAAATTTGTAACTAGAAATTTATCAGAAGCTATTGAAAAAAGTGTAAATGATGTAGTTGAATCCGGTATAGATATATCTGGGTTAGTTGATGCTGTAGAAAAAGAACCTAATATTATTAAAGCAGAATCTCTTTATGATGAAAATACTTTAAATGAATTAGTTGAGCAAGTTAATAAAGGTAAAGCTATTCCCGGACAATCTCTAACAAATGACCCTAGTGCTCCTTATAATTGGGAAAAACCTGCAAAATACTCTAACCCTAGAGAAGCTCTAACAAACATTACTGCTGATTTACTAACCCAAGATGCATCTTATAACATTGTTAAAAGTTTATCAGAGGGCATGGCAGCTACAGACATTACTACAAGTATTTTATTTGCAAAGTTTTTTACAGGTGAAATAAATCCTGATGTCATGTTATTACTTATTGAACCTATACTATACACAGTAATGTCTCTAGGTTCAGAGGCAGGAGTTGAGTATAATATTGAGCCAAACGATTTAAATGAAGAAGATGAAGAAGATGTTCAACAAAGTATTAGACAATTTAAAAATGCTGTAAACACAGTTAAAGATAAACAAACTGAAACCAATGATAATAAATTACAACTAAGAGAAGATGTTCTTCCTGCTAGTTTATTAGCAAAAGTAAAAGAAACTGGTTCTGAAGTAAAAAGTTTGTTAAGTAAACAAGAAGAGGTATAAAATGTCAAATTATTTGGATAATTCAGATTTTGGTAGAGTAGCTGCTAGTTTGTTATCAAAGAGAAATAAAATAAAAACTAGAGACCGTAACGAAGCTTTAGCTCTAACTGCTGTTTTAACTTTATTAGATTCACAAAAACAAAAATTAAAAAATAGAACAGAGACAGCTTTAACAACTTTAAATAGTGATTATAACCGAGATAAATTATCTAGAGAAACTATGTACAATAAAGCAAATGAAGGTAGAGCTTTATTTGAAAAGTATTTAAAAAATCCAGATGGTGCTGTTGTTGACCGAGCTACTGAATTATACAATAACAATGAAGGTATAAAAAGTGCTAATGTTACTTTGTCAGATAAATCAAAATTAACGGGAAGTGCTAAAGTTTTAGCTGACCAATTATGGGAAAAATCTAAAGAAACAGCTCGTTTAGAATTAGAAAGTTATAGAAACAATCCTTTATATACTTCAGAAACTTTTCAAAATTATAATCAAGCTTACTACGATGCTTATAAATCTGAAATAGCAAGAATTAAAAACGACCCAACTAAAAAAAGTGTTATCGTAAATGCTGCTAATAAATTTTTTCCTTCTTGGTTTGATAACACTATAGGAGATTTACAAGCTGAAGTAGATTTACAAAAAGCTAATATAAGAAATCAAGAAAATAAAGAAGAAAGTTCAGAGTTGTTAATTTCAAATTATCTTGAAAGTGTTCCTAAAATGAGTAAAGAAGAATCTTTAGAATTTATTTCTAAAGAATATGAAAATATTTTATCACCTAGAGATTTAGTACAATTAAGTAAATCTATAAAAAGTAAAAGAGATGATATAAGTTTTACTAAAAATGATATTATATCTGTAGCATTATCTAATCAACTTTTAAACAATGAAAATTTATCTGAATTTAAAAAAGAAATTTTAAATGAAACAGAAAGATATGATTTTAATTATATGAGAAATAATAATCTTGACCAAGTTCCTGTAGAGGGAGATGAAAATTATAAAAATTATTTAACAGGATTAAATAATACAATTGATAGAAACGTTTTCAATAGAAATCCTATAATTTCAAAAGTAAATGATATAATGGAACTAATACAAAGTGATGATAAAAAGATGCAAGAATTAGGAAAATCAATGATGAGAAATCTAAGTAAAGATGATGGTCTTGCAGCTTTTCAAGCAAGTTTAATTACAAATTTAATCGGTACTCCAAAAAAAGAACAAGAAACAGAAGTAGTAATTGAAGCTGAAAAAGCATTAGCTATTAATGAAGAAAGAGAGCCTAGATATAAAAATATTTCTGAATACATGGAATTTTTAATTTCTAATTTCTTAACATTAAGCGACTTATCAAGAACAAATATAACACCTCAAGAATGATAAATCCTTTATTCTACAAAGACCTGTACAATCTTTTAACTGAAGAACAAAAAAAAGAAGTTAAAAGAACCACTGCAGGAGTTAGTTCTCAAGTAATTAGAGAAGGTTTAGAGCTATATAGAATGTTAGATAAGCCTACTGAATCTGAAGTACAAACCACAGAAAAATTTTTAGAAGACTTATACTCTGGTGTAGTAGGTAAAGAAAATGTAGCTAAAGCTCAAAGAGGTGATAGAACAGTTACCGTAATAGCTGAACCAGAAACTACTGTTGGAAGATTTGCAAGAGATATAGGTTCTTTTACTGCTTCTATGTTAGGAGTTGGTAAAGTAACTGCACCTTTAAAAGGTTTAAAAGCTTTGCAAACTGCCACTAAAGCTGCTCCAAAAACTACTAAAGCAGCAGGACTTTTAGGTAAAACCGAAGTAGCAGCACAACTATCTATAAATCCTTATGAGGAAAATTTAGCAAATTTTTTAGGTAGTATGATAGATGATTCTAATCAAGGACTACTTGGAGACTTTGAAGATTATTTTTTAGACCCTATAAAATCAAGTCAAAATAAAACAGAATTAGAAAATAGATTATCTTTATTAGCTGAAGGTCTTGTCATTACTGGAGCTTTAGGTTCTGGAATGGTTGCTGGTAAATATTTATATAATAATGCTGACCAAATAAAAAAATCTTTTATTAACGTTTTAAAAGGAATTAAAAATAAAGGAACAGAAGCTTCAAAAGATTTTATAAATAAAGTAAAAACTAATTCTAATACATCTCCTAAAATAGACTTATTAAAAACTACAAAAGAAAAGTCTACAGCCATAAGACAAAAGATGATTAAATCTGGTTCTGAAAGAGACATGGGAGATATAGAGGGATTATCTGATAAATTTAGATTAGTTCCTTATACTAATATAGGTTTAAATAAATTTTCCTATAATCCAGCAATTAGAGGATTAGCAAATTTTTTAGCTAATACTTTTACTTCTAGAGGTTCTCAAACAGAAAAAATGTTTGAAACTACTATGAAATTTAAAGGTATGCAGTCTAAGTTTGATAAAACTATAGAAAATACTTTAAGTAATCTTAATAATGCTTTAGAAAGTATTTATAAATCTACAGGAGATACTAAAGAAGAAACATTAGATAAGTTATCTGAAATATTATTTTCTGATTTTAGAGTTCCCGGAATAGTAACTAGTAAAGGCACAAAGCCTCCTATTACTCAACGAGGAGAATTTTTAAAAAAAGTAAATGAATTTCCAGAAGATGCGAGAGCACCTATTATAGCTGCAAGGGATTTACAAGATAATTTAAGTAAACTTTTATTAGACTCTAAATACATTAATGATAAAGATAAAAAAAATATTATAGACCAATTAGGTATTTATGCCAGAAGAAGTTATAAACAATTTGAAAATCCTTTATATACTCCTAGTGCTGAAGTAGTAAATACTGCTAGAGAATTTATTAGAGCTGAAATATTAAAAAAGAAACCTAAAATAAAAGAGTCTGATTTAGAAATAAGACTTTATAATGAAATGGATAATTTAGCAAAAGGAGAAGGTCAATATGCTAAATTAATAAAATCAGAAGGTCAGTTTGGTAGATTAAATAAAAATATATTAAAAGAAAGATTAGCAGTTCCAAAAGCTATTAGAGACTACTACGGAGAAATTACGAGTCCAGTAGAAAGATTAGCTATTTCTATGAACAAAATTAGCAAACTTGTTACTAATTTAAATTTGTATAACACTTTATATAAAGATGGTAAAGGAATATACTTTTTTAAAAACTCAAAACAAGCACCGGGATTTAATGTAAAAATACCTACAGGTAAAGATTTTAAAACTGAAAAAGGATACACTAAAAGTGTTATACCTGCTTTTGGAGATTTATCTGGAACATACACACATCCAAATATAGCTAAATTATTTACTGAGCTTACTAAAACTGGTAAATATTCTTCATCAGAAAATCCTCTTTTAAGAGGTGCTCAAGGTTTTTGGAAAGCTTTAATTACTTTAAAAGGAACATCACAAAGATTTAAAACTGTTTGGAATCAAGGTACACATTTTCAAAATATTTATGGAGGTGCTCATGGTACAGTATCTCAAGGTGTTTTTCCTTCATTAGAAACTTTTCAAAAAGCTGTCAAAGATTTATCTGCTGATTTTAGAGGTAAAACAGATTTAGAACAGCAAAAATATATGGAAGAGTTAGCGGGTTTAAATATATTAAATAAAGCACCAGTAGCTAGAGAACTAAATGCTATGCTAAAAGATTTTGAAGATATAAAAAGTCCTTTTGATTTTATCATAAAAAAAGAATATAAAAATAAAGTTTTAAACTCTATTAATAATAAAGCTAGAAAAATTGGAGATACAGCAACTGATTTGTATATAGCTGAAGATGATTTTTTTAAAATGTTAATGTATCAACAAGAGTTAAAATATTTAAAAAAATTTAATGATGCTTTACCTGATACTTACAATGGTTTTTATAGATTCAATACCGAAGAAGCTATAAAAAGTGAAGCTGCTAGAAGAGTTATTGGTGGTTTACCTAATTATGATATTGTTCCGCCAAATTTATTAGCATTAAGAAAACAACCTATATTTGGTAATTTCTTTTCTTTTTTAGCAGAGTCAACTCGTATTGGTTTTTCAACTCCATTTCAAGCAATAGATGAAATTGTCGAAGGAACAAAATTAATAAATCAAAATGTTAAAGAGTCTGGAAAAATTTTAAGAAACAGAGGATATAGAAGATTAGCTGCAGCTATGACTATGGGAGCTGGAGGAGAACTTCTTAAAATAGGTACAAAATATGCTCTACCCGGAGGAGGAGCTTACTTAGGTTATCAAGGTATAAATAAATATATTAATGGAGTTGATGAACAAACTGAAAAAGATTTAAAAACAGTTGGTGCTCCATCGTATATGAATTTAGATAATGTTATAATTAATATTGATGAAGATGGTACTCCAATAATGCATAATATTAGTAGATATGATTTTCACGATTATCCAAAAAAATTAATAAAGTTTATTCCTCACATGGTTGAAGAATATAATTTAACTGATGGAGATACAAAAGATTTATTCTTTGAATATGCTAAAGATATGTTGTCTCCCTTTTTCGGTGAATCTATTGTTACATCAACTTTAATTGATTACGTTTATCGTGAAGGTAGAAATAGTGATGGTCAGTTAATGAGAAATCCATATCCTAATTTATTTGGTGGTACAGGGTTACGTTACAACACTGAAGCTGGGAGATTAGATACAGACAATCTTAAAGTGCTTTTATCTAATTTACTAAATGATTTAACTCCGGGAGCTGCAAGTGAAGTTATAAGATATATAGATAGATATGGTCAAGATGAAACAAAGTTTGACCAAAATATATATAAAGGTAAAGAAATTTTAAAACTACTAACTGGTTATGGTTCAACTCCTTTAAATAAGGAATATTTACAAAATGTTTATGGATTTAAAATAAATGAATTTAATAAGCAATTAAGAAATAATCAAAGTAGATTAATTAGTTTTGCTTATAATGCATCTTCTAAAGAACAATTTATAAATAATTTTGACAAAGTTCAAGGAGACTATTATGAAAATTATAAAGATTTTTTTAAGGTCACAAGAGCTGCAGAAAGATTAGATTTAAAACCATTAGGTTTAATGGAAAATTTAAATGAAAAAATTAGTTTATCTATAGGTTCAGGGATTAATGAATTTGTGCCTCTTGAGGCAAGTGAAGGTTTATTAGAAGCTTTAAGAGAAAATAAAAATATAGATATTTCTGAATACTTAGATATATATAAAGAAATGTTAAAGAAAAGACAAGCTTTATCACAATTACCAATATTAGATTATCAAAAAAGGTTTATAGAAAAACCAATAGAAACAAAAGAAGAAGAACGTGAAGGTAAAGTAGTAGGAGGTTTGGTAGAGGGAACTGAAGATGTACCATTTACTAAAGAAAATCCAGCAGACAGAATAAATCCTTACACTGGCGAACCTTATTCTGGTTTAGTAGTTGAAGACTTTCCGTTACTAAATAGAATGCCAATGGATGAAGGTGGCTTGACTGATGAACAGAAAAGTATTATAGATGAAGAAATACGTAGACTAGGAGGTGTTAGAAGTGGTGAGCTACAATCTAGAGCACCAGTCATTGAATTATTAGTAAGCGGTGTTCCTAAAATAATTGCTGGTGTTGGTAGACAAGGATACAAATTAATAGATGAATTATCTAAAAATTCTAAAAGAGCTCCAAAACCTCTTAGATACTATCATGGTAGTACTTTAAAATTAAAAGAAGTAACACCTATGGCAGATAGAGTTGACCCTAAACTTCAAAACATGTTTCAAGCAGCTAGTTATTTAGGTAAGCCAACTGAAGGAGGTTTAGACATTGCTAACTATTATGCAAGAGGTGGAGGTTTTGTAAATATTATAGATGAAAAAGTATTTAACAAGATTGTAAAAAACTTATATAATCCTAGAAATATATCAGATGATGTTCTAAAAAATATTAACAAAGAGATAACAACTAGAAAAAATCTTATTGACTTCGCAAAGCGAACTAACACTCGAAAGAACCTTGGAAAGTTTAGAAAAGAATTAGTAGATTTAGAAAACTTAGTAAAACCATACGGCTCTGGCTATATAAGTAAAGTATCGCCTGTACAAAGAAAAGTTTTAAAAAGAGAGGGCTTTGATGGCATTGATATAAGTGATGATGTTATCGCAGTATTTGATAAGCTACCAGTAAGACGTGCTGCCAGAGGTAGTCTGACTGATAAACTACTTAAAAGAAGACAGTTAAAAGAATTAGAAAAAGCACAATTAAAAAAGGGTAACTAATAATAATGTATAAATACTTTACAGAAGATGAACTTAAATGTAAACACACTGGTCTATGTGATATGGACTGGGCATTTATGCAGACAGTTGAAAGGATTAGAGAACGTTGTGGTTTCCCTTTCAAAGTAAGCAGTGCTTATCGTTCTCCAGAACACCCCATAGAAGCTAAAAAGAGCTCTCCCGGAGCTCATTCTTCTGGTAAGGCTATGGACATACTAGTCAACGGAGAACAAGCCATGACACTCGTTAAAATAGCTCTGGAAGAGGGTATTAATAGGATAGGAGTTGCACAAAAAGGAGACCATGCTTCA
>MDTG01330528.1_pt1 | contig 10581 bp, 9 predicted proteins | sample 811421 | NCBI WGS metagenome assembly MDTG01 (sample SAMN05326645, study PRJNA326480) | marine metagenome | isolation source: seawater | place: Pacific Ocean: South East | collected 2011
ACTATTCCTTCAAAAAATATAGATCTCAAATACAAACTAAAATAGATGATCAAATTAATATGATCTTGTTGGACACTTGGAACAAAATCAAAATTAACAAAACAAAATACTCACAATACATTGATGAATTAAAATAATTCACTTATTGTATACACTTTTTTTTAGACATAGGTTATCAGTAAGTTATGTTATTAATAATAGTAAAATTAATTATTCAAAAATATCATTTATAATTTTAAGGAAAACAATGTCAATATTAAAGAAATACCAAATCGCACTTGAATTACTAGATAAAGATAAAATTGAAGAGTGTATTCATGATGATTATGCTTTTACTAATTACTCCCAAGGAAAAGTATTCAATAAAACTGAAGTTGTTCAGTGGGCAATGACTGGTGATGTTAAAAGAGAAAAAATTAGAATTTTATTTGAAAATGATGAAGTTGGTGTTGAACATGCTTTTGTTTCATTTAATGATGGTAACAAGCAAGCTGTACTAGCATTTTATACATTTAAAGATGGAAAAATTCACTCAGTCGAAACAGGTGCAACAAATATTACAAAATAATTTATCATTTAATTAAAATTATTTATGAAACCAAAAAATGATCATTATGATGTAATTATCATTGGCTCTGGAATGTCAGGACTTACCTGTTCTTCACTTTTAGCTTTAGAAGGTAAAAAAGTATTAATGCTCGAAAAACATTTCAAGTTTGGAGGGTATACGCACACTTTCAAAAGAAATGGTTTTGAATGGGATGTTGGAATACATTACATAGGTTCTGTTCACAAAAAAAATACATTTTCAAGAAGAGTTTTTGATAAAATATCAAACAATAAACTCAAATGGAATAAAATGAGTTTAAACTATGATCGTATCATTTTTCCAGATAAATGTTATGATTTTATTGCTCCTAAAAAAAAATTCATTGAAAAGATAAAAGAGTATTTTCCCAAAAACACTTCTGATATAGATCATTATATTGATATGTTAAGGGAAGTAAATAAAAGCTCATTAAATTTTTTTGCAGCTAAAGCATTGTCTGGGATATCAGAATTTATGTTAAGACCTTTTTTAACAAGAAAGTTTTTAAAGTATGCAGATATGACTACATATCAAGCGTTATCTTCTATTACATCAAATGAAAAACTCATTTCAGTATTAACTGGACAATGGGGAGATTACGGTATGCCTCCTAAAGAGAGTAGTTTTGTTATACATTGTATGATAGCAAATCATTACTTAGATGGCGCAAGTTATCCCGTTGGTGGATCAAGAAATATAGCTGAAACAATTATACCTGTAATAAAAAAACATGGTGGTGAGGTAGTTAAAAATTGTGGAGTTGATAAAATTTGGATTAAAAATGGGAAATTAAAGGGAGTAATTTTAGAATCTGGAGAAAAAATTTCATCTGATAAAGTTATTTCAACAACTGGTGTTCACAATACAATTAAAAAACTTGGTGAGAACAAGAAATTTTTAAACTATTACGAAAAAAAAATAGATTCAGTTGAACCATCTTCTGGTCACGCTTGTCTGTACATAGGATTTGATGATTCAAGCGAAAATTTAGGTATTAAAGATACAAATTTATGGGTTTATCCATCATACAATCATGATCAAAATGTAATCGATTTTAATAAAGATCAAAATAATGATTTTCCTGTTTTATATATGTCCTTTGCTTCGTCAAAAGATCCTGAATGGAATAAAAATTATCCATCCAAATCAACAATGGAGGTTATTGTCCCCTCAAGGTTTGAAAATTATGAAAAATGGGCAAATAAATCTTGGCGGAAAAGAGGCCAAGAATATGAACATTATAAAGAAGAGTTATCTCAAAGAATTATTAAACAAGTTTATAAACATTGTCCGTATCTAAAAAATAAAATTTCGTTCTATGAATTATCAACGCCATTAAGTACAAAAAGTCTAGCTAATTATAGATTCGGTGAGTTATACGGCATTAATCATACTCCACAAAGATTTAAACAAAAATGGTTAAAACCTAAAACACCTATTAAAAATCTTTTTTTATCAGGTCAGGACATAGTAACAGTAGGTTTAGTAGGTGCCCTCAGCTCCGGGGTTTTAACAACATCTGTTTTACTTAAAAAAAACATGTTTAAAAGGATTTAAAATTAGCTAGTTTTAATCAAATTAACATTGAGAAAGGATGAATATGATAAGTGTAAAATTTTTACTTCGAATATTAACTAGTTTTTTAGTACTTTTTACTCTTGGAGGTGTTTTTTCTCCTGAAGAAATGATGAAAAGTTTTGGAATGCGTTATACTAAAGAAGCTGCCGTAATAGTCCCTTTTGCTCTTATGGGACAATTATTTTTAATTATTTTAACTCTACAAATAATCAATTGGATTAAAGATCTTTCTAAAGTTAAAATGACATATTCGTTTATAACGTTCATGCCTGTTTGTTTAAATGTATATCAGGCAGTAACAGGAATTGTACCACTCACAACAGCCTTTTATTTTGAACAAGCAATTTGGTTGACTTTTGTGATATTATTTTATGTTGCGAAAAAATAATTCATAACGTGAAATTAAATAAATTAGTTTTTGTATTATCAGTTTCTTTTCTTGTTTTATTATATATAAAAAATAATAAAAATAAAATTGTTTATCCTTTCACAAAAACCGTTGCACAAGAAGATGATTATCATGGAACAATTGTAAAAGATCCGTACAGATGGTTGGAGGATATGGATTCTGAGGAAGTTAAAGATTGGATTTTTGAACAACAAAAATTAACTGAATCTTACATTGACCAAATCCCACAAATTGTTGAAATTGAGAATAAGTTAAAAGAACGTTGGAATTATCCAAGAATGTCTCTTCCGTTTCATCGTAATAATCGATATTTTTTTTATAAAAATTCAGGACTTCAAAATCATTCTGTACTTTACTACAAAGATGGTTTAAATGGTGACGAAAAAATATTATTAGATCCTAATATTCTAAGTGAGGATGGTTCATTATCAGTTTCAATGGTAAGTGTAAGTAAAGATGGTAAACTATTAGCTTATGGTATTTCTAAAAGTGGTAGTGATTGGGATGAATATTTTGTAAAGGATATTGAAACGGGTGAAAATTTTGTAGATCATTTAAAATGGATTAAATTTTCGAAAGCATATTGGTTACCTGATGGAAGTGGATTTTTTTATAGCAGATATCCTGAGCCGTTAAAAGGAGATGAATTTAAAAATCAAAATCAGTTTAATAAACTTTATTTTCATAGAGTTGGTACAGAACAATCAAAGGATAGTTTAATATACGAAGATTCATCAAATCCTGATTATGGTTTTTATTCTTGGGTAACTGATGATGAACAATATCAAATATTAGGTGTTTGGTCTGGATCAAATAATAATAATTTATTATACTATAAAAAAAACGGATCAAAAGAAAAATTTCAGCCTATAATTGAAGAATGGATTGGAGATTTTAGAATGATTCATAATTTTGATTCAGAATTTTATGTACAAACAACTTTCAATTCTCCTAAGGGTAGAATTATTAAAATTGATATAAATGATCCAAGACAAGAAAATTGGAAAAATATTGTAAATGAAAATGAAAATACCCTTCATTCATCAAAGGTAGTTAATACAAATCAAATTTTGATAACATATAAAAAGGATTTAATTCATAATTTGTATTTACATGATATCAATGGAAAATATTTAGATGAAGTTAGTCTCCCAAGTAAAGGTTCGTTAAGGATCTCTGCTAATTGGAATGATAGCGAAATTTTTTACAGTTTCACCTCTTTTTTATACCCAACAACAATTTTCAAGTTAAATCTTAATTCTGGTTTATCAGATCTTTATTGGGAGGCTGATATAAATTTTGATAATAATCGATACACAGTTGATCAAATTTTTTATGATAGCAAAGATGGGACACAAATTCCTATGTTTATAATTCATAATAATAAAATGAAGAAAAATAGTTTGAATCCAACCTATTTGTACGGTTATGGTGGATTTAATGCTGGATTAACTCCCTATTTCTCTTTATCAAGACTATCCTGGCTTGAGCTAGGAGGTATCATTGCATTACCTGGTATAAGGGGAGGAAATGAATATGGTGAAGATTGGCATAAAGGTGGTATGCTTAGTAACAAACAAAATGTATTTGATGATTTCATAAGTGCTGCTTCGTATCTTGTTGATGAAAAATATACAAATCCTAATAAATTAGCTATTGGCGGAGGAAGTAATGGAGGTTTATTAGTTTCTGCTTGTGCCCTCCAACAGCCTGATATGTTTAGAGTAGTCGATTGTTCTGTACCTGTAGCGGACATGTTGAGGTACCATAAATTTACTATTGGTTGGGCTTGGATACCAGAGTATGGTAGTTCTGATGATCCTGAACAATTTCAATTTTTATTCGATTATTCTCCAATTCATAATGTAAAAAAGGGCATAAAATATCCTTCCATGTTAATTTCTACTGCAGATCACGATGATAGGGTTGTTCCACTACACTCTTACAAGTTAGCTGCAACATTGCAAGCAAAACAATATGGTAAGAATCCTATCTTATTACAAGTTCATAGTAAATCAGGTCACGGCGCAGGTAAACCAACTGAAAAAATTATTAAAGAAATTGCAACTAAATGGGGTTTTATCCTTAACGAATTAAACTAGAAATTTTCTGTATTGTAATTTTTTATTAAAATTAAATATTGATTTTATATACATTTGACAGTGAATTATCTTAAAATTACAAATCCCAGCAGTCCATACACTTTTTCTAGAATAGGAAAAAAGATACAAAATAGAACAGTATTGGCTGCAATGACAAATATGCAAAGTCATAAAAATGGCGTGATTTCAAAATCAGAAATTGACTGGCTTGTTGAAAGAGCAAAGGGTGGTTTTGGAATCATAACAACAGCAGCAACAAATGTATCTATGGAAGGAAAGGCTTGGAATGGTGAATTTGGGACATATGATGATATGCACATTCCAAATTTAACCAGTTTAACAGAACAAATACATCAATTTGATAGTTTATTAATTGCTCAATTATTTCATGGGGGTATAAAGTCCCCTCAAAATATTACAGGTATGATTCCAATATCTGCTTCTGCTTTACATTGTGAAAATTCTGAAACAGGTTTATGTCGTCAAGCATCAATTGACGATATTCAAAGAATTATTAAAGACTTTCAAAATTCAGCCATAAGATGTGTAGAATCTGGATTTGATGGAATTGAAATTCATGGTGCTCATGGATATTTAATATCACAATTTTTAGGAACCAAATCAAATATTCGAACAGACGAATGGGGCGGCAATTTAGAAAATAGATCAAGATTTCTTATTCAAATTATTAAATCAATAAAAAATGTAGTCCCAGAAAATTTTGTTCTTGGTATTAGAATTTCACCAATTATTGAAAGTATTGGTATAAATCTTAAGGATACAATAAATCTGGTTGGTATTTTGAAAAAATTAAATTTAGATTTCATTCATCTTTCTTGTTGGGATGTTTTTAGTAAAATGGATTTTGAAAAATATAAAAATAAAACTTTAACGGAAATAATATTTAATAGTCATACTAATTTACCTGCGATTATTAGCACAGGAAATGTTTGGTCAAGTTTAGACGCTCAAAAATTAATGAATCAAGGTGCCGATTTAATCGGAGTAGCAAGAGTTGCAATACCCTATCCATTTTGGGCTAGTGATATTTCTGATAAAAATTATAATCCAATAAAACCACCATTTAGTGAAAAACTCTTATATAAGTCAAAATTAAGTAAAAAATTTATTGAATACATGAAAAATTGGGAAGGTTTTGTTAAATAAGTTAAATTAAAATAATAAATTAAAAATGGTTTCAAAAAAAAATAATATCAAATCAAAATCTATATCAAGAAAAGATTTCATAATAAAAAGTAGTGTTGTTGTTGGTTCTGCAATTTTTATTCCAAAAGCTTTATTTAGTCAAGAGTGTGAAAGTACTTCGCAAGATATTTTAGGTCCTTATTTTGTAGAAGATGCCCCTTTGAGAACATTGATTGCTCATGCAGATGAACCTGGACAAAGATTATTTATTTCTGGAAGAATATTGCAGTCTGATTGTGAAACACCGATAGCAGGTGCAATGATTGAGGTTTGGCATGCAAATGATGTAGGATGTTATAGCATCAATTTAGATTGTATAACAGGTAATCCTGATAATGATTATTTTAATTTGAGAGGTAAAATGTATAGTAATCAATCTGGAGACTATTCCTTTGAGACTGTTCTTCCTGGATATTATGGTAATCGACCAAGGCATATTCACATAAAAATAACAACTCCATCAAATGAAGTATTAATTTCACAAATTTATTTTAGTAATGATATTTTTTGTGATACAGACCCTTGGTGTCAAAATGCTGATGATAGAATTGTCTCACTTCAAGAAAATAATAATGGCTTTTTTGGAGAATTGGATTTTAACTTGGAAACAACACTTGATGGTTTAATCATTGGAGATGTTAATTTTGATGGTAATGTTGATATTTTAGATTTATTAACCGTAGTTGATATAATTCTTGATAATACAGATGCTGATGATTTTCAAATGTATGCTGCCGATATAAATGAAGACACTATAATTGATATTTTAGATATTATAGCAATACTTAATATAATTTTAAATGATAATCTATCATTTAAGGCTTTAAAGAAAAGTAATTTAGTAATTGATAATCAAATTGTTTATATAGATGTTATAGGAGATATCGCTGGCATTCAATTACAAACTAGTGGGGATTTTAAGATAACAAAAAATTTATTACCTTATGGATGGGAATTGCATCATAAAAAAGATACAATTTTAATTTTTAATCAAAACGGAAATTTAAATATACCAAAAAAATTATTTGAATATAATGGCAAACTTAGAATTGTATCTAATACTGTTACTGGATGGAATTTTCAGCGTCAGCAAGCGGATATAAATATTGATGATCAGTTTTTTAAATTATTAGATCCTTATCCCAACCCATTTAATCCAAAAACCAATATAATAGTAAATGTAAAACAAAAAAATACGATTAGAATAGTTGTTTCAGATATTAGAGGAAGGGAATTATCAGTTTTATATGATGGATTTTTAGATATCGGTAAACATAGTTACACTTGGAATGCAAAAAAATATACAACAGGTATATATTTTGTTAAAGTAATAAATCATAATTATCAAAAAATTAAAAAAATTATGTTAGTCAAATGATCAAGTTTATTTTTACAACATTTTTTATAGTTAATATTTTATTTGCAAATGAGTTACGTTTTGATACTTCATCAAGAACCAGATTTGATTTTCAAAAAAATACTTTATCTCATTCAATAATCAATGACCTTAGAGATGAGGATGAATTATTAAATTACATACAAAATACTATGCAAACTCATTTGATACCAGGTTTATCCATTGCAATTGTAAAAAATGATAGAATAGTATGGGAAAAACAACTGGGTTATGCTGACATTAGCGAAAATATCATTACAGATAACAACACTTTATTCATTTTATCATCAATTTCTAAAACAATTACAGCAACAGCTTTAATGAAATTATATGAAGAAAACTATTTTAACCTAGACGATATAATTAATGATTACTTACCATTCGATATAACTAATCCAAGTTATCCTTTAACTAATATAACTTTCAGAATGCTTTTAACACATACATCAAGTATAAGAGATAACTGGAATGTTATGCCATATTATGATGGTGACTCTGATTTGGAGTTAATTTATTATCTGCAAGAATATTTTACATATAATGGTGAATTTCATGATGAGAGTTTGAATTTCACAGATTCAATGCCTGGTACGAATTATCAATATAGCAATATTGGTGTAGCTCTAATTGGATTACTTGTAGAACAAATTTCAAATCAGGAATTTAATGAATTTTGTAATCAAAACATTTTTGAACCGCTTGAAATGAATAACACATTTTGGTTTCTATCAGAAATTGAAAATGAGGATCAAATTGCAACACCTTATCATTTCAATGGTGAAAATGGTGAAAATTGCTATCAAATAGGATGCGGAGTTTATAATCAAAATAACCCTTGTCAGTGTGACCCTCTATGTATTGATTTCGATGATTGTTGCATTGATTATGACGGAATATGTGGAGAAAATGGAACTGGAGCAGACCCTGAGAATTTAAATCCACAGGAACATTATGGATATTCAGATTATCCATCAGGTCAACTTAGAACATCTTCAAACAACCTTGCTAAATTTGTTTCCATGTTTATGAATGATGGTTTATATAATGGTCAAAGAATTCTTAATTCTGAAACAATACAATTAATTAAAACTGTTCATTTCCCGGATATAAACTCAACTCAAGGGTTAGTCTGGTATTATAAAAACCAAAATGCTAGAACACTTTTTGGTCACAATGGAGGTGATTTAGGAAGCGCAACAGAAATGTTTCTTTCGCTTGATGATAGTATAGGTATTATTCTGCTTACAAATTCAAATAATTATAATGGAATGATACAAATCGAAAATACTCTTTTTGAATTTGCAGAGCAAAACAGTTTCATAATTTCAGGTGATTTAAATTCAGATAATTTGATAAATGTATTGGATGTTATTTTGATTGTTAGCTTAATTTTAGATCAAAATTTTGAAAATCTAGCTGATTTAAACTCAGATAATATTGTTGACATTCTCGATATCATCTTGATTATAAATATTATATTAAATTAATCATTTTGATTTTTATGACTATACTTTTTTCGGTAAAGAAATAAAACTATTATGCCGGCTAAATTAGGAAACCATACCTCTGGATTTGCCCAATGAATTCCATCAAAAGAGAAGTCTGTTAAAGGATAAAAAATTTGTGTAGGAAAGTATTCCTTAGTGTGAAATGGTGAGTCTAGAACAATGTGAAATGGCCAAGCTAGCATGGCAAATGCTATGTTCGGGTTGTATCTCCATACACAATAGATGCATATAAATGCAGGAACAAAGCTGTGAGTTATATTATAATTAAAAATTATCCAGCTAGGAATATCCTGTACATTAGGTCCAGATTGTCCTATAGTATTATCAATTATTCGAATTAAAAAAAGCATACCAAAAGAGCATAAATCAGGCATAGAACCAAATAGTATTGCAAGTTTGCCATGGCCTCTATAGCCGAATAAACCCTTACCCCAAAGAGCGTGACTTAATGTATCCATATAAATTTTATGTTTTTAAATATTTAAGATTCTTATGTATGAAATTATTAAGATAAATTACATATAAAATTATATAACAAAATCAATTAGAATAAATTAGAAAAAAATATGTGGAAAATTTATAAAAATAAAATTTTTGAATTTGATGATAAAAATTTAAATCAATTTTTAAAATTTGATTTTATCAATAGTTTTTACCAAAATGATAAAGATATTAATAATATCTTATTTTTTAAAAATCAGACAATAATTTACGCTAATTCTTTTATTATGGATTTAAAAAAAGGAATTAAGTATAGTCATTCAAATTTGATATTAAAATTATTTTTAAGATTGGTTAAAATAAGAATATTGTTTTTTGGTAATTGGTATCTAAATAATTTTTCATTTTTTCAATTAAGCGATAAAGTTGACATAAGCGAATTAGTTTATAATTCAAAATATAAATTTCAAGCAGTTTTAATGCCAGATTTTTTAATGAATCAGGTATCAAATGATAAAAATCTTGAATTCATTAAGTTAAGAATAGAAGATGATATGATTTTTAAAATTAGTACAAATTGGAAAAATATTGAGTATTATAAAAATTCTTTAAAAACAAAATACAGAAAAAGAATTAATGAGATTGTTAAAAAAAGCTCGGACATATTAGTTCGGCCTTTAAATGATGATGAGTTAGGTAAGTATCATTCAAGAATACAAGAACTTTTTGATCAGGTTGTTAATAAATTAAAATTTAGAGGTCCTCAGTTTAATGTAAAAATATTATTGTCTCTTGCTGAGAAAAATAAAATATCAATATATGGATATTTTAAGAATTATGATCTTTTAGCTTTTTCAACTTATTTCAGTCACAATAAAGATTTAGTTTCGTATTATGTGGGTTATGACAAGTCATACAATAACGAATATTTGCTTTATTCTAAAATACTTTACGAAACAATTAAAATTGGTATAGATAATAAATATGAAAAAATTATTTTTGGTCGTACAGCTAACGAATTTAAAAGTAATTTTGGAGCTATTCCTTTAAAATCTTATTTATATATAAAATTTAATAATAGGTTTGTGCATTTAATTTTCAAGATAATTTTAGAAAATACGATTGCAAATAATTGGGTCCAAAGGAAACCTTTTAAAAAAACAATTATATAAAAGTAAACAAATTATTTATGATATTAGCTAATATTATTTAATTAAAATGGAGTATAGTATTAAAATGGAAGCTATAAAAAATATTACATTAAGAAATTCAATCTCAAAATTAATTGAGCCTCATCCAAGTGCTAAAGAAATGGAAATTGTGTATCAAGCAGCACTTAGAGCACCTGATCA
>MDTG01357380.1_pt1 | contig 10581 bp, 10 predicted proteins | sample 811421 | NCBI WGS metagenome assembly MDTG01 (sample SAMN05326645, study PRJNA326480) | marine metagenome | isolation source: seawater | place: Pacific Ocean: South East | collected 2011
CTTTATCACTGGACACTATGACTTTCTGATAATCCTTCATCGCACTATGTTGTACAACAGCAGAGATGATATCGTCCGCCTCTACACTATCCAACATTAACTGAACGACTGGCATACAATTTAGATATTCAAACAGCCTAGTTTGTTGCCAAATCTTGTTCTCAATCTCTTCAGACTCTGACATATTACGAATGTCACGATTAAGACGAATAGGCTTGCGCCCCTCTTTATAACCCTTGACGATCTTCTTCCTGCGGTGAGAGCCGCCTGCGCCGTCCCAGCAAACAACTATCTTATCCGGCTTTGTCTCTCTGGTGAGTTTCTGTAGGATCTTTAAGAACCCTTTCAAACCTCCGATTGGTTGCCCGTTTGTAGACAACGAGGGGTCAACAATGTACGCTCTAAAATACATATTAAGAGCATCTACAATTAAAACTCGCTTCTTGTTACTCGTCATATCCTACCTCTACATCACCGTCGTGCACCTTATAAGAACCCCACTCATTTGGACCTATCGTATACACAACTTTTTTAATACCTACAAATTTCATAGCCTCATGGCACATACTGCAAGGCTTACTCATTTTCCACTCGCCAGCCTTATTAACTCTAGCTGCATACACAACACCTCCTGCGGTTATTGATCTATCAACCCCCAGAATGCATCCCAACTCGGCGTGGTGTGTGGCTTTACCCGGACTGGTCCTGAACCTTTCCCCAAAGGGAGTATGGTTGTCATTATTTGCAGCAATATTAATAATAGATCCACCCTTTACCAAGACCGCACCGTGTCTAAACGTATCGTGTTCTGAACTTTCAGCAGCCTTAGCAGCCATCCTCAACCCTCGCAATTCCTTGCACACAAATTTTCCTCAAGTGAAAAAAAAGCCTTCGATTATGTTTATAGTATACACAACCGAAGGCGTTTTGTCAAGCAGAAAATCTAATTTTTATTCAATTTCTTTAACAGGTTCTTCACTACCGTCAATGTCATAAAAATCTTCTGCATTCCCCTGACGCTGATCAAACTTCAACACAACCTCTTCGTCCATAAGCTCAAGAATTCTATTCTTAAACTTTTCATTAGCCATCTTTTCCATCCAACGACCGGGCTGGAACTTTTCTGTAGTTCCATCAGAATGAGTCAGGGTATACCAAGAACCAGCAGACACTAAATGCTCGGAACTCTTAACAGCCTCAAACCAACTCTCCTCATCTTGGATGCCAACCTGACCTCCCCACAGAATCTTGAAAGCGCACTGACGACCTGCTGTTCCAAAGCGAGACTTCTCCAGTTTCACCTTCACCTCGGAACCAATACGAAAACCTCGCTCATCTGTGATAAATGAAGCTTTCGCTTTACGACCAGTGAGCCAAACACGAAGACTGTATGTGTAGTGCATCGCTTTACCACCGGGTGTAAAATACGGAGTCGTCATGGCTTCGGCAACATTACTTGTAATATTAGTCTTCAACTGATTAAGGACCAAGAGTGTTGCCTCTGCATTTGCAATGGGCTGGACAAGCTTGGACATACCCTTAGATAAGATACGAGGCTTGACCGCCATCGAAGAAAGCGGATTAAAATCACCCGCAATGTCAGTCTCGCTGGGTGTCAACGCCAGAGAGTCCCAAATGAACAGCACTCGATTCTCGGCTTGAGATAAAATATCTTCTACTGTTTCCAGAACAAACTCAACAGAAGTAGCCTGAATATATAAAATATCTTCAGCATTACAACCTGCTGCCGTCAAGAATTCTGACGATATGGCAGACTCCGCATCAAAATAAACAACATCAATGCCCATTTTTTGAGCGTTGGCTGCAACCTGTGCTGCCATATAAGACTTGCCTGTTGCCTCAAGACCTGCAATCTCGGAGACTTTACCCACAGGAATGCCGCCAAGTTTTCCCCTACATATAATAGCATCTAACCAACGAGAACCCGTGGGAATAAAATCTTTTACATCTGTAGGGTTGTCGTCAACTAAGCTGTAAGCGACACTCTGACCGTGTTTCTTGTTAATCATATTGCGCATATCAGCAATAGACATCTTTCCCGCACTTTTATTATTTTTCCTTGCCACTTTATCCCCTTATAATTAATAAAAAAGTGGGGCACCTGTTTACCCTGTGCCCCCCCGTGGGTATCCCAACCTAGCTCAACAAGTCGTTGAAAGCTGCCTCAACAGAGTTTGTCTCTGCTGTTCCGGTAGTCGTGGTAGTTGTGTTACCACCATACTTCGTAGTCTCTGACGAAGTTTCCTCCGGGTTGTCCGAAGCAAGATACTCATCAAGCATGGTTTGCACCTGCATAGGAGTCTTGCGATCAAACAAGCCATCAAAGTCTGGAACTGTCTCCAGAAGTTGAGCACACTCTTCTGGCGAGATGTCCGGACAAATCGCTGAAGTACGACGGTGAGGGGTCAAGCGAGTCACAGGGAACTGCGCACCCGCTGGCTTGCCGTACTGAAGAGTGAGGTCGGTGCCCTCGGAAGGGTCTGTAATATCACCGTACTCTGGGTTTAGTACGAGGTTCAGAAGCTGCTCATAAACAGTCTTTCCAAAGCCCCAAATTCGGACACCCTGATTCTCTTCTCCACGCACAATTACGGGAGCGAAGAATCGCTGGCGAGCGTTAAGAGACTTAGCCATCTTAATACTCTCCTCGGTACCCTCTTGGTACAGAGAACGAATAAAATCGTTCAAAGGATCTTCTTCTCCGAAGTTCTTCTTCGGTGACAAGAAACCTGCGTTCTGTCCCAAGTTGTAGTGGAACCAATACTCCTTAAAGGGGTCGCCATCGGCGGTAGGAACGATACGAATCGTCTGCTCACCATCGCTTGGTCGCCAGAAGTTGCTCTTTGTACCAGAGCGTCCACCATTTTGAAGCCGATTAAGCTTCTCTCTCATTGCTTTTAAATCAATACCCATGTTGTTTTCTCCTATTTATGGTTATTTGGGTTAATTACCCTTGAGTATGGGCGGCAAATATTCCGCCCATCTGTTTATATATTCTACCCTACTTGAGTAGAATTGTTAAGTGAAATATTCAAATATTCTGACTCTTCTACATCCATAGAGGTAAGAGGTTCAGAAGCAGTCTTCCAGTTAAAAACCCGGAAGCCATTATTTTCAACATCCCACACCAGTTCTAACCCTTCGGCTAGTTTGCGATCAGTTCCGTTTCCACTAATTTTAGTGTTAAGAAACTGTTCTGGAAGATCCTGCATCCGAACAAATCGCATTGTTCGCTCATCACCATTCTTCTTCGTAAAAGTTCCTACGTACATTTTCATATCCATTTACCTCATCTCCTTTTTTTGTTTTAAGGTACAGTCAATATAACCCATGTTCAACTTTTTGTCAAGCACTTTTTTAAATTATTTTCAGTTTGTGGTTCATCGACGTATGCAACTACATATGCGTACGTCTGATCATACTTCGTTTCGTTTATCTGAAATGAAATCTTTACGTCATCTTCTTTCGCTTTCTCCCTCATATTGTTTTTTAGTTTTTTAAAATAAGCACCATCTTCAAGTGCTTCTGAATTAACTCCTATATAATACACCTTTTCTCTGATATTGTCAAGAGGAAAAAGTAAATTTTCTTCACCAGTATCTGGGTTAATGATCCCGTAAGAAAATATACGGTGATGTTCCTCTGTTTCACTGACATTCTCAAAAACAGAACTTGTGTTTGAAAAAACATTAATCATGTGCACGCTACTCACGAGGGCATCATTAATGTGTCCATAGTAATCACGAACTGGGACATCTCCGATGACATCTTCAACAGAAGGGTTATAGATCAGAGCCATACTGTTGAGCAAACCTGACCGGGCGTACTCTTGTAGAACGTGAAAACTGATTCGGTTTAAAAGATACTTCTTGCCGCCCATCAATCCAATATCAGGGGTCAAATATAAAACATTAAGCTTGCAATGCCTAACCTGCTCCATAACCCTCAACGAGCAGCCTGCAATCTTTCCACCGCCTGCCAAAACGAACGTGACATTCGTATCTTCCTCAAGGTCGGAGAAGAACTCACTCATATCTGGACAGTTTGCCTCATACTCCTCCGACGTGTTTTGGGCAGGCATTGCGTATTCTGTTGCCGAAGTCTCCAAGTCTGTGTCAATTTTATAAACCTGATACTGTGGATACTTTGCGAAAGAATCCGCCACTGCACAACCTGCTTTACCTATTCCAACTACTACGTCCATTTATTTGTCTCCCTCATATCCCCAAAGTTTCGCCCGACGCTCATATTAACTTTATAGTTACCGAGTTCTGTTTCCGAAAACATCTTGATTAGTTCTGGTACAATATAACACTCATCTGACCTCATGTCAAGCACTAAATTGTCGTGAATGCAAAAAGTTACAAAAGATTTCATACCAGACAAGCACTTCTCGACCGCAATCATTCGGCGAAGCAAGAGATCGCTAGTGGTGCTCTGGATAATATAGTTCAAGGCGTGTTTTGAATCCGCAGGGATCGTTCTTCCGAAACAGGTGTCCACCTGCTCCCCATCAAAATACCTCTGGACAACAGCTTCTCGATCATACATCTTGTCAAGAGCGGGTTCTTTTCGTTCTGGGTTATACATCCAAGCAAACACTTTCCTCTTCGCTTCGTCACGGGTTTCATTACCGCCGAAGACGTTGTTGATATGCCAGTCGTGGATATCTTCTTGTGGTTGCGGCTTACCCGCTAGAGCCAGCATTGTGCGAAGTTCGGCGGCATTAAAATCTAGCTCAACCAAATAGTCGTTGACTGGTTCTATCACACAGCGCAGTTCCTTGCTCATATTGTGTATTGGAAAGCTATTTCGCTGGGTAGCCAGTCGCCCTGTCTTAGTACCAAACAGGTTGTAACGAACAAACTGCTCTCTGCCTCGGATTTTCTTCCAGAAGTTCCTAACATTTGGCTTAGATAGGTTGTCTGTTAAATTGCCTAAGTTAATATTCAAAGGTCGTCGCTCAATATCAGAAAGCACTGCGCCTGCTTGCACAAGAAAATCATAATTTTTAGGCTTGTCGTAATTCTCAAGAACATGTTGACAAATTAAATTTTTAATTTCACAGTATTCCATCAAATATCTCTCTGGTACGAGATCATAAAAACAATTCTCCTCAAGAGAAACCTTACCATATTCAAAAGAGCGCAAATACGCCTTCATCTTCTCGGAAATTGACTGCCACTCTGGGGCGTACTGTTCAGGGCAAACTTCTGACAAACTCTTACCTTGAGCGTAGACCTGCGCATATTCCACAGGGTGTTTTATATGCGGGGAAAAGCTCCAAGTACCTGTGAGTTCAAGATTCTCTGGAATAACATCATAATAAATCTCGCCGCCTGCATAGTAACCTGTGCAGTGCTTCTTGTCGTCCAACGTTTGGAATATCATTATTCACCTAGTAATAGCTAAAGGAATGTTTGTTCTTTTTATTTCTCTCTAACAATATAACATCAGTTTGAGATCTTGTCAAGCTTTTTTTATCGAAAAGTTCTTTTGTTTTTTCTGGGGTGCAGGGTTCAATGTTTCTGTGGACATATTTCATAGCAGTATTAAGACCCTTTAGCCTCAAAAAGTCCCTTGCTTTGTAAACAACGGCATTGTAGGTCGATTGTGACCACTGCTTTCCAGTCTCCAGCGCACGAACATAAACATACAGCTTCATAAAAAAGTGATCGGAGTACTTCTGAAACAACTCCTCTTCGGTGTAGGAGTCCCTAACAACGAGATCTAGTTTTGTCTTTCTCTCCGAAGCGTCAATGACCTGAACAACTGGGTTGGCGTTCACATAGTTGTTGTACCAACCCCACAAGTAGTGTTTAAAGTTCTGCAACTCCCACTCATAGCTTTTTATAAAATAATCATTATAAAACTCTTCCTTGGATGTGCCGGTTTTTTTCATATACCTGCGCATCCCACGAGAGTCCAAGTCTGCGAGCAACCTCCAAGGGGCATTCTTGTCTATCTGAAACCCATGTCTGTTTGCGGCTTTTCTAAAAAACTTAAAATTCTTGTCAGCCAAGAAACGAGCTTTTAAAGAGTCTAAATCGTGCGGTGCCTCTGCGATTTCTATACACATACCGCTGAAGTGTGGAGTACCCCTGTTCGAGAGTAAATAGCCCTCACGGGTCCAAGGAACTTTTTTAAATGTTCTCTCTGCGAAATCAACAAAGACCTCCAAGAACCCGTCAAAATCTTTGATCTTTCTATCTCTGTCCGATGTCATAAACTTGCCACTGAAAGAATCGTACATTGCGCCATTATATTGCGTATAATATTTGTGGGGGCTTGCCCAAGCAAAAGTCGGCTTAAGGTCTGAATAGAGAGAATCTTCCGTGTTCATGTCTCCACGAAACTTTGCCTTTTCAACAAATTCAAGTAAAGACTTCCAAGCCAAAGCGACTGGAGGAAGTGCTAGAACTGTACTCTCATCGTTTGACAGTTGTTTTAAATTTCTCTCGGATGCAAAAACGACTTCCTTGGAGTGGTTTACTCTACCGTAATAGGAATCAACGTACCATAAATCTTTCTGCGCATCTTTAAAAATAAAAGAGTCGTAAACATCTCTAAAGTAAAAAGTACCGTATGCCCCGGTCTTATTAGATGCCTTGGGCTCGGTGATATCGCTGTTGCTAAATAAGTCTTTCCTTTTCATTTTTATAATCCCGGTATCTCAACGCCATCTGGTGGGCTCATAGTTGTTGGTGCTTCGGACTCTGCCTCTTCGCAATCATCAGCACACTCACCCGAAGATGGAACCTCGCAATATTTATCCATAGTCGAGACACGACCTTCACCATAAGACTGCCAGATACAAGACAGGCGAGTCTCAAATTTTCCAGACTCAATAACATTATCAACCTTCGTAACAAGATAGTATCCGCCGATGCCCAGTATATTCGCAGCAGAGCCAGCAACGCCAGAATCTCCACCAGTAGTAAAAGATCCGGGGTCTATGAAGACCATCTGACCGGGAACAAAAATTGAATTTCCAACTAAATCTACATCTGCATTGTACATAGCTCTTATCGCAAGCCTTCCGGGTCCGTCGGCGTTGATTCTAGCGGCGGCGACGTGGGGGGCATCCTCTCTCTTGAAACTAACTTTTTTCATAATACCACGGTCGGAGCCAATTGTAAAGTGGTATATGCCATTCTCTTCATCCCTCTCCTCTCTCGTGCCGGTTGTTGGTGGCGGCGAGTTTGTCGTAGCACCTGTTGCATAAATCATAAAATAACTACCAGAGTGAAGACCGGACTGGTTTGCTTCTTTAGGCCAAGGAAGAATTTTTAGTTCGGACATAGGCTTGGTTCTGCCGCCGCCGAAATCGTCTACTTTCTTCGTACCAGTAATTCTACACTTCTTATCGTCAGAGAGCGGTAATTCCATGATACGCATATTTGTTCTGGTTCTAAATCCATTTGCGCAAGCACCAAAGCAGTCTTGCCCCATTGCAGGCTCAACTAAGCTACCAACAATGTTTTTAATAAAATCCTTAATTGTCCAAACTTCACGTTGTGGGACCACGGCTTGCTCAAAATACCACACCTTGAACATGTTCAAAGAAATGGGGATGTCCGCAAGACAAATGCTTTTTCTGTCGCTTGAGACGGGATCCCTATAATCAAATGGACCAACAATGTTTCTAATCTCCCTCATCATCTCTTCTTTTTTAATTGCACCAAAGGCAACTTCTAAAATGCCACCCAAGAATAAAAAATTAATTCTTTTTTGGTTTGGAGATGTGCACCTATCACCTCCGGTAACAAGATTTGCCAAGCCGTTAAAGATTGCGCCGCCCACACCCGTCCTTTCAGACGCTGAATCCTCCTGAACCTCTTCTCTTGCATCGGTAATAGCATCCTCATCGCCGGTTGATGCTGTGTCAACAGCTTCTTGAAGACCAGAGGTCGCTCCGGCTGGAGATCTCTGAAGCCCTTGGCTTGCCCACACTGGTGTGCCAGAACTATAAGACCTCATCTTCTCCAATCTTTGTCGGATTTGTTGCTCCCTTGTTGCCAGATCTCCGTCGATAAGTCCGAAAAAATAACTTTCAGTATACGAATCAACCTCTTCGTAATCAACATCAATATAATAAATTGCTCCGGAATCTTCAAGCTTTTGTAGAAAAGCTTTATACCTCTCTGCATTCGCATTACGAATAGCGTTATCCATAGCCTCTATACTATCATTTCTCTCCTCTTGTGCGTCCTGATCTCGCTGTTTTTTACCATCGGAGCACGCCTGTTCACTTTGAGACTGTAACTGCGTCCTTTGCTCAACAGCAGCGTTTCGGGCGTTGGTTGCATCAACATCAACAGACAAAACGTCGGCACGAGGATCAGAAAGAAGACCCTCCGGTGCAGCCATATAGTCAATAGAAAGTGTCACCCCACCAAGATCGTCAAAAGAAATGTCGTGTTTGACCATCGTCAAAAAGACAGTGGCGGAAGCACTTTCCATAACCTTATGGGTTTCCCTTAATTGATCGTCTGCTCCTGCGGGTGCTGACCAACCAACAGTTGCTTTGATTCTAAAATATTTATTATTATAAGTTCGGTCGCCTGTACAGGGTGCTGTATTAAATTTGTTCGCTTGATGAATTAAATCAATATAACTGACATCTCTGGACTCACCTTCTCCAGAAATGGGGTCCGACGGCATCTTTTTAAGCAGATCGTCCATGCTTTGAAAAAACAAAACCAACTTTGCCTCAATCATCCTGTCAGCCTCGACAGGATTACCACCAGCAAGCTTCCACTCAAAACTCTTTATACCGATGCCGGAGCCACGCCCGGTGCGAGAAGTCATAATACTCTCAACCGTACTAGCTTGCAAGTGATTTTCAAATTTAAGCTCATACTCAACACCTTCAGATGTGTCAGAAGGGTAGTAAACTTTAAATAATTTAATATATGGGATCAGTTTAGAAACCTGTTCCGGCTTCAACTTTGCAATATCTTTAAACCCAGACCTTTGAACAAGCTTGCCAATAAATTGTTTAGGCGTGCCGCCGTTAAGCTTTAAAATGCTGGGGTAGGAGATGCCAGAGCCCCAAGACTGAAACGTGTCAATGTTTGCCAACATGAAACACTGCTCATTTAGTCTTTTGTCTGCCTGAATCTGCTCTTCTGATCTGTTGTCTTCCTGACTCATCTATTAACCCCTCATAATACGCAGTGCGTCTGTCAAGGGCACAGGAATAGCAATAACATCTCCCAAGTTCAAATGAGCCTCTGTGGGCTTACTATTGAACCTAGCAATAACCCACCACATTTTAGAATCTCCGTAATACTTGTGTGCAAGTTTATAAAACCTGTCGCCAACCGACCAGACATGACTAACCTGTTCAACCCTTGCGATCAAATCAATAGTCATCTCCTTCATAGTAGGGGTCGGGTAGTGATCAATGTGCTTTACCCCTCTTGCCTTGAAGGTTTCTTCGTACAACTCGTCTTTGTTGCGCACTGTTCGTCTGTCAATTCTTTTTGCCATATCAGTTAGTCGCCCCCGTTGCGTTGGGTTGAAGCGTTCGTACCGCTACTGCCTGTCTGTTCCCTGCTGTGCCCGGTGGTGATGTGGGATCAGGCGTAGCGTTTGCGGTATTTGTCGTAGTCGCATCTGAAGTTACTTTTCCCCTGTTGTAAGGGAATTGAGTTGGAAACCTCGATCCACCTCCAGTGTCATATCCTAAATCGTGTGTATGCATAACTATGAAAGTACACTCCAATGTAATCGTTTGAGGGAAAACAGAACCGCCCTCCTCGAAGAAACCCTGTTCTAAATCTGGCGAATATGCAAAACCATCAATAGTGCCCGTCAAGCCTGCTGCTTCGGCAGTTGCTTGTTTTTCGTCTGAAACCTTCGTATCTGTAATTAAGTTTGCAAATTTCAATTTCATCATCGGAGAAGCTTTCATTGTAGTTCCCTCATATGTTGGGTATAACATTTTAAAAAGCTCTGAACACTTATCCATGTTCTCCTTCGCCTGTTTTTTACTCCCAGCAACACAGTCCCAAGCCAAACTAATGGTTCTCTTTGTACCCTTGAATGTTTGAATTGGATCCATTCTGCCATAAACGTCCTCGGAATTCCACTCGGATTGAAACTGATCTTGAAAATCTGTTAAGAAAGCTCTAAACGTGACTCGCTCTCCCGTGTGAATAGAAAAGAAGTCAAGAACCTGACCTTTGTCTTCTTGATGTTTTTCACCTGTCTGTACTGTATCTGCATCGCCCATCTATAAAACCCTCTTGTTTATTAATTAGATCGTAAATTGTGTTTATCATCTAAATGAACGTCAATCGCACGTCCGATTTCACGACCATTCAACTCCAAGACAATATCCTTGCCTCTGCCAGTTCCAGAACCACCGTCAGAAGATGAGTCACCGTTTACCTGCTTAAGAGCCTGCACGAACGCATCCACACTTGGTGCTTTAAACTTAGCTTGTACGTCTGCATACGCTGCTGCCTGCTCGACCAGACCGGTAACATTTTCTACTTTCTCTGGGGTGACCTCAACGGCAGCCCTCGTTACAGAATTAACAACTTCAGACAA
>MDTG01445229.1_pt1 | contig 10581 bp, 9 predicted proteins | sample 811421 | NCBI WGS metagenome assembly MDTG01 (sample SAMN05326645, study PRJNA326480) | marine metagenome | isolation source: seawater | place: Pacific Ocean: South East | collected 2011
CCCGCCTCGAAAAGGCGCTGGCCGCTTCCGAGAAAGAGGCAAGATCACTGGAAGGCCGTCTCGGCAACGCCAACTTCGTCGAACGCGCCAAGCCCGAAGCGGTGGAGAAAGCCAAAGCTGACCATGCCTTCCATCTGGACGAGATCGCCAGGCTGGAAGCCGCGCTGAAACGGCTGGGATAGCTTGACGCTGACCCTCGCCACCCAGGCTCCCGGACAGCCCGAAATCTTCGCATCCGTGCAGGGCGAAGGGCCGTCTGCGGGCACGCCGGTTGCCTTCCTGCGCCTGTCGCGCTGCAACCTGGCCTGCGTGTGGTGCGACACCGCCTACACCTGGCACTTTGAAGGCGATAATCGCCCCCATCGCTCTGGTGAGCATTTCGCGCGCGAGGCCAATCAGGTCGAACTTGGCGAGGCCGATGTTGCCGCGCGTATCGCCGCGCTGGGTCAGAAACGTCTCGTCATCACCGGGGGGGAGCCGCTGATGCAGGCGGGCAAACTGGCAGACATGCTGGAACACCTGCCCGATATGCTGGTGGAAATAGAGACCAACGGCACTATCGATCCGGCAGGCAGGCTGGATTACCGGGTCGATCAGTACAACGTCAGCCCGAAACTGGCGCACAGCGGCAATCCGGCGGAGCTGGCGCTGAAACCCGAAATGCTCGACCGCTGGGCGACGGACGAGCGCGCCTTCTTCAAGTTCGTGCTGTCCCATCCAGACGATCTTGAGGGCGTGCTACGCATCGTGCGCACCCACATGATCCCGCCGCAACGCGTGTTCCTGATGCCCGAAGGCACCGACAGCACCACGCTGCGCTCTCGCATGGAATGGCTCGTGCCCTTGTGTATGGAGCACGGATTTCGCCTGTCCGACAGGCTTCACATCCACCTGTTCGGCGACACGCGCGGGACATGAGCGAGGCCGATCCTGCCGCAAAGCCAGCCGCAGCAATGCGCGGAGATCTGACACAGGGACCGATCCCGCGCACCCTGCTGCTGTTCGCCATGCCCGCCCTGCTCACCAACGTTCTGCAATCACTGTCCGGCACGATCAACTCGATCTGGGTCGGGCGGCTGATCGGGGAGGAGGCGCTGGCCGCCACGGCCAATGCCAACATCGTGATGTTTCTCGTCGCCTCCATGGCGTTCGGTTTCGGCATGGCGGGCACGGTGATGATCGGACAGCGCTGGGGCGCGCGCAATGTGGATGGAGCGAGGCGCACTTTCGGAACAGCAGTTGGTTTTTGCGCCCTGCTCATGGTGCTCATCGCTGGCATTGGCTTTGCCTTCGCACCGGGCCTTCTGCGATTGCTGGCCACACCCGATGCTGCCTATCCGCTGGCGCTGATCTACCTGCGGCTGCTGTTCGTCTCGTTGCCGTTCGGGATGGTCTCGATCATGCTGTCAATGGGGTTGAGAGGCACTGGCGATGCCAAGACGCCGCTGATTTTCATGGGCCTCACTGTCCTTATCGACACGGTGTTGAATCCGCTGTTCATCGCCGGGATCGGCCCGCTTCCCGCAATGGGCATTGCCGGTTCTGCAACGGCGACGATCATCGCGTCGATGTCTTCTTTCATAGGCATGGTCATCTATGTCTATCGCAAGGACTTGCCGCTGCGGTTGCGCGGCGCGGAACTGCGTTATCTCAAGCCTGCCAGGGCGGAACTTGGCTTTATCATCAAGAAGGGCCTGCCCATGGGCGCGCAAATGGCCGTGGCTGCGGCGGCGGGCATAGTGCTGGTCGGGCTGGTCAACCGCGAGGGGCTGATGACTACGGCGGCCTACGGCGCGACGATGCAGCTGTTTACCTACATACAGATGCCCGCCATGGCTATCGGCGGCGCAGTGAGCGGGATGGCGGCGCAGTTTATCGGCGCAAGAAAGTGGGATGGTCTGCACACCGTCACCCGCGCGGGCATTGTCATGAATCTGGCGCTCACCGGCATTATGACGGTGTTACTGCTGCTGTTTGACAGGCCGGTGCTGGTGTTGTTCCTGGGAACGGACAGCCCTGCCGTGGACATTGCCCGGCATATCCAGTTTCTGGCCAGCTGGAACTTCATCATCTTCGGCGTGACGATGATCTACACCGCCACTATGCGCGCGGCGGGCGCGGTGTGGGTGCCGCTGCTGGTGATCGCGGTGGCGCTGTTCCCGGTGCGGCTGGGTTTCTACTGGGCCACCTACGATTGGCTGGGGGCAGACGCGCTGTGGTGGTCCTATCCCGTCTCGGCCGCTTTCGCCCTGGCGCTGGGATGGTGGTTCTATCACTATTGGGACTGGCGCCGCGAACTGCCTATCGATCCGCAGGAGGCGGAGGAAGGCAGCCATGCCGATGGATTGCCTGCAGGCCGGATGACGCCAGACCTCTAGTTTCTTCGAAGCCGAGTGAAGGGAAAAGCACGCAGGACGCTCCGGCGGAGGCCGGAGCGAACAGCAAATCAGGTGCCCTGCGCGCGCCAGCGTTGAACGGTGCGGAAGACGGCATCTTCCTCGCCGCCGCCGTGGTTCCACAGTTCCACGAAGCTGGGATCTTCCGAAGCCGGACGCTTGGCCTCTTCAAGATTGTCGAACGATACGCGGATCGGGACAGACACACCCTCGCCGCAGATGATGCATTCACGATTGCGCAGCGCGGGAATGGAATCGAGGAAACCGCGCGCACCTTCGGGCATGGCGGCTTTCACGAAGGCCTGGTCGCGATCATTGTTGAGACGCATCGAGATGATCGTGCCGCACTGCGACAGCACGCCTTCGGCAAGGTCGGACGGGCGCTGCGTAATCAGACCGAGCGAGATGCCGTATTTACGACCTTCCTTGGCAATGCGCGACAGCACACGGCCAACGGAGTTGCCATCGGCGTTCTTTTCATTGGGCACATAACGGTGCGCCTCCTCGCAAACGAGCAGGATCGGATTGGTCTTCTCGTTGCGGCCCCAGATGGCGAAGTCGAACACAAGCCGCGAAAGCACCGCCACCACCGTGCTGGTGATGTCGGACGGCACGCCGGACACGTCGATAATGGAAATCGGCTTGCCGCCGCCGGGCATACGGAAAATCTTCGAAAGGAATTCACCCATCGTATCGCCCACCAACATGCCGGAGAACATGAACTGATAGCGTGGATCGGCCTTCAGTTCCTCGATCTTCGTCTTGATGCGCATGTAGGGCGCGGTGTTGGTGGCCTTGTCCAGCTTGCCCATCTCGTCCTGCACCAGACTGGTGAGATCGGACAGCAAATAGGGAATGGGCGAATCGACGGTGATCTTGCCCATCGATTGGGCCAGCCGGTTCTTGCTGCGCGCGGCCAGCAGGCACTTGGCCAGAATATCCTTGTCGTTCTGCAAATCGTTGCCGCTGGACTTCAGCAACACTTCGCAGTGCTCCTCGAAATTCATCAGCCAGTACGGCATCTGCAGGTTGGAAACGTCGAAGATCATGCCGTAGTTCTTGAACGCGGCAGAATATTCGCCGTGCGGGTCGATCATCAGCACGTGGCCTTGCGGCGCGGCCTCGCAGATGCGGTGCAGGATCAGCGCGGCACTGGTGGATTTACCCGTACCGGTGGAACCCAGCAGGGCAAAGTGCTTGCCCAGCATAGCGTCGATATACATCCCCGCGCGAATATCGCTGGTGGGATAGACAGTGCCGATCTGGATCGCACTGCGGCCGTCGCTGGCGTAGATCTGGCGCAGATCCTCGGTGGTGGCGGGATAGACCAGTGCGCCGGGAATGGGATAGCGGGTCACACCGCGACGGAAGCTGTGAATCTTGCCGGTCAGGCGTTCTTCCAGCCCTTCCCCCATGAAATCGATATTCGCGACCACGGAATTGCCCGCACCGCGGCGATCCTGCTTCTGGTTGCGGACCGAAGCAAGCAGCCAGCCGTCACGCGTGCGAATCTTGATCTGGCTGCCGACCTGCCCGGCCAGCGCGATCGAGGGATCGGGATGATCCATGCATTCGTTGAGGCGTTCCAGATCCAGCGCGATCTGAGAGCCGGAACCGGCGATGTCCAGCACCACCCCGATCGGCTGGCGCGCGCTTTCCATGGCATCTTCGTCAATCGCGGGTTGTGGAGCAGATTGGGCGGCAGATTGGGCGGCGGGTTGTGGGGCGCTTGCCTGAGGTGACGGGGCAGCAGCAGGCGCAGGGGCCTGACTGGCAGCGGAAGGCACCTGCACAGCGGCATCGGCAGCAGGCACGGAATTGAAACTCGATATGCGTCCAGGCATTTCAGTCATGGATCTAGCTCTCGCCCCTAATGAATACCCGAATGCGATAACGCCGTTGGAGTTAAGATCGCATAAATCACAGGGGAAAAGCGCCAGTTACGGCGACTGTCAAACCAGTGCGAACAGGCGTCCCGCCGCCCAGCCCATGAACACCGACAGACCGACAGCGAAGAGGCCGTAAAAGAACGAATAGTCATTCGCCGCCTCTTCCACGCCCAGTTCAAAGCCTTCCTTGAACACTTGCACCTCGGACGTTGCCGATGAAATGACCCGCCCATCGTAAATGGCAAAGGTTTCCGCGACATAGCGGCCAGACACCACATTGGACGGGATCGGAATATCCGCGCGGTAAAGCACGCCTTCGGTTATCTCCACGCCTTCATCGTACTGGGCATAAAGCCCCTGCCTTCGCCGCAGATCCACCAGCCCTTCAGAGAAGCGTTGCTGTTCCGCCGGATCGATCGAACCAGAGGGCGAGAGCTGCAGGTAATCCAGCCCGAGTTCGTAGATCGCTGCCGTGCGCTCATCCACGACGTCCAGAACCGGGCGGGAACTGGCCATCGCATAGAACGATGGCACCGAACGGTAGGCAGTATCGTCGGAATTCACCCAGATGCCGAAGAACCGGTCTTTTTCGCGTACCAGAATCTGCTCGCTCGGGCCTTTCAGCACGACAACCACATCGTATTGCGCGTCGCTGTCGGCAGGATCCAGCACCGCGCCGTAAAGCAGCAGGGTTGCGCCGGTGAAGCCTTGCTGGAGGACGATTTCGTGCTGTGAGATATCGGGCACAAGGATCGGATCCTTGTCCTGCGCGAGCGCGGGCCCGGAAAGCAGGAATGCCAGCAGGAAGGCAAACGCACGCATCATAGCGGCACCACCGTGTAGACTTCGTCTGGCCGCACGCCCAGCCCGTATGCCATCTGCAGGGCAATCGCGAGAACGATGGCCGCCAGGACCAGACGCAGGTGCTCCGGCTTGGCGAAACCCGCGATCTTGGTGCCCAGTTGCGCGCCGGTGACAGAGCCGAGCAGCAGCAATCCCGCCAGCACGATGTCGACCGCGCGCGTCGTGAAGGCGTGCACCATGGTCACCAGCATGGTGATGAACAGGATGTTGAACAGGCTGGTGCCCACTACCACGCGGGCGCTCATGCCCAGGATATAAAGCATCGCGGGCACCATGATAAATCCGCCGCCTACGCCCATCAGCATCGTCAGGATGCCCACTATTACACCCAGAATCAGCGGACCCAGTGGCGAGATGTAGAGGCCGGAGCGATAGAAGCGCCAGCGATAGGGCAGACTGGCGATCATCGGGTGGTGGCGCCGTTTTGCCGTGCGCCGCTTCCCCCCTGCTCCGCCCCCGAAACGATTGGGCCACAGTTCCTGCAAGGCCTCGCGACCCATCAATCCGCCAATCGTGCCCAGCAACAGCACGTAGAGAATGTTGATAACCACATCGATTTGGCCAATCGCGCGCAACAGGTTGAACAGCAGCGCACCGATCAGCGCGCCCATCATCCCGCCCGCCACGATCACGCCGCCGATCTGGTAATCCACCCCCTGCTTGCGGCTGTGGGCAAACACGCCGGAAACGCTGGCACCTGTTACCTGCGTTGCGGCAGATGCCGCAGCGACGGTGGGGGGAATGCCGTAGAAGATCAGCAGCGGCGTGGTGAGGAAGCCTCCGCCCACGCCGAACACGCCTGAAAGGATGCCCGTCGCAACGCCGAGCGCGACGATAACAAGACCGTCGACCGCCAGATTGGCTATGGGAAGGTAAACATCCATCTCTTGCGCCTAGTGCATCGCAGCGCTTGATTGAAGGTGAATGCTTGGCCGGGACTAAAAACCTGCCGTAAGTGTGAGCGCCGGGCCACTAGCTGGCTCTGCATTGCCTGCCACGCGAAAGCGATAATCGGCAGCGACTCGCCCCTGCGCCTCGCCCAGGCGGAAGCTGATGCCCGCGCTAGGCCCCACGTCCAGCCGCCGGGCATTGTCCTGCGCGCTGCCCCATGCCCCGCCGCCTGCCGTCAGGCGGAATCTATCGGTGCGCGCCAGTTCGCGGACAATCCGCGCCTGCCCGTCGATAAAGGGCGTCGCAAAATCGCCGCTGACATAGCCGCCCTGCAGATAGGCCTCAGCCGAAAGGCCGGCGGGCAGATCGACCGGAGCCAGCTCCGTCACGGCAAAGGCAGCGCCGCGCAATTCCGTGCCGTTGAAGGTTTCGCTTACCCGTGCTTCGGCAGCGAGCCTGACGGGAAGTGAGGCAATCGGCCTTGCAGACGCGCCCAGTGCCACGTCCGTCTCGCCCGGTCCCTGCAAGGCCCGCGTTGCGCGCAAATGCATTTCCGGTGCGTAATGGCTGGCGGGATCAAGCCGGTAGCGCAGCACAGCGCCCGCCTGGCTACGTCCATAGCTGGGCCTGCCAGAGGTAACGGGCGTAGTGGTATCGTCACGCCACATGGCCCACAGGTCCATTCGCCAGCGACGGAGGGAATCCGTCTGCGCAAACTCCCGCGCCGCTTCGGGCGCGAATACGACGCCCGGCGCCACCGGTCCAACGCCGAGCGGACGGGGAGAGCGCGCACGCTCTTGCCCTCCCGAATGATAGGCCGCCGCCAGCAGCATACTGTGCGCGACAATACGCTGCGCTCCCATCATTCCGGCCCGGCCAGCGCCAGTGCGCGGCCCGCTGCCAGAATAACTTGCCTCACCCGGCAGCCACCCGGTGTCCGGCCGTTCGAGGATTTCTGGTGCTGGCTTGCGCAAAAGTTCGGCTGGCGCATCGTTTGGCGCAATCCGCACCGGTCCAGTCGAGGCGGGCCCCGTCGCATCGGCTGGCTGAATGCCGAAACCGGCATCGCTCGGCACCTCACCGGAGAATTGCGCGATTGACGGTGGCTGTGTCGAAGCAAGCGGGCTTTCCCACATTGCAACCCGCACCAGAACCCAACCGCCCAGCACCACGCCAAGCGAAAGAAGTGGCCAGCCACGCCGTTGCCGGTTTGCTGCGTTCACCGCGACCACTCCAGCGATACAGCGCGCGCAGGATGGGTATCATGCGAGGTCTTGTCCCACAGCGGCGCGCTGCCGCGCAGGGTCTTGCCGTAGGCAAACAGCGCCCGATACCCGGCCATGATCGAAATGATATTGGCCATGGGAATGCGCAACACCGCGCGCAGCCCCTCCCGCCAGCCAAATTCCGCGCGGGTAAACGCGAATCGCATGACGCCGCGCCAGGCAAAGCTGACGAGGTTCAGCGTGACCAGCACCTGCAAAAGTAAGCCGGGCTGCCAGGTGGATCCAATTCCGGCAAGGTGCAGGCCCGCCAGCACCAGCCCCAGCACCATCAGCGCATAGCCGGAAAACAGCACCAGCGCCGACAGCGGGCCGCGGCGATCGCGCAGACGCATCCACCATTCGGCAGGCCCGCCTGTCCAACCCAGCCGATCCCATCCCTGCAGGGCGATGCCGTGCATCCAGCGCGCCTTCTGCCGCACGGCTGCGCCCAGATGGCTGGGGAAATAGGCTCGGGTGGCGATCAGCTGGCCATTCTCTCCGCGTACCCGGAGGAAGCGGCTCCGTCCGCCCAGCGCGGCAACCTTGACGCCGAGCTCGTAATCCTCGGTCAGCGAATCCTCGTCAAACGGTGCATTGAGGCCCATCTTGAAAGCAATATCGCTCAGCATTTGCCGCTCGAACGCGCACCCGACCCCGGCGGCAGGAAGGCTTGCACCCAGCGCATCGCGCACGACCATGGCCTTGCCATGTGCTTCGGCAAATTCCTCGCAATAGTGGCTGCCGATCCAGCGCGAATTTTCCTGCGGCATTGGCAACACCGGCAATTGCACGAAATGCGAAGTGCCAATGGCCCGGTCTAGCAGGGCCAGCGCCGCTGCATCCACCATGTCTTCGGCGTCTTGCAGCACCACCATGCGCGCCTCGCGCCCTTCGCGCAGCTCGTCCTGCTGCAAGGCGGCATAGAGCCGGTTCAGGCAGTCAGCCTTGGTCGAGGGGCCGTCGCGGTCATGCACAACGATGCGCACCCGGCTGTCTCCCCGTGCGCCGCGCACGGCCGCTTCCAGCGTAGCGGGATCGTTACGGTAAACGCCCACGTACAGGCGCAAGTCCTTCTGTGGCCACACGGCCAGAGCGTGAGCCAGGGTATCGCCAATCACCTGCGCCTCTTGCCAGGCCGGAATCAGAACGGCGGCACGGCCCGTAAGCTGGCGGTGGTGAATATCGCGGCGGCTGAGCACAGGCGTTTCCACGCGTTTCGTCAGACGCAGCCAGAACCACGCGATATCCATCGCGAATTCATCGATTGCACCCAGCAGGAAAAAGAAGCCTGCGAAGAGCAACAATTCGTGTTCGACCAGCGCCAGCCAATCCAGCGCAGTCGCGGCGTGATCGCCCATCGTTTAATTCCAGCCCCTAAGTATTTGTCCTTAGGGTTAAACCCTGTGGCGCAAAAGGCAACATGCGCCCGGCAATGAGCGTCCAAGATTCATCCGATCAGTTTGCAGGCTTGCATATCGCGCCGAATTTGGAGAAGGGCTGTCTCCATGGCAGAACCCAGCATAGTCAGATCCGCAGTCCGCAACTTCAAAGCCCTGTTCAAAGCCGACGCATTCGAGGGGATCTTGCTGATCGCCGTCGCGGTTGTCGCCATGGTCGTGGCCAATTCGGGGATCGCAGGCCCCTATTTCGAACTGTTCAATGGCTACCTGTGGTCCAAGGACGCGTTCTATCTGAACACGCTCCACCTGTGGATCAACGACGGGTTGATGGTGATCTTCTTCTTCGTCGTCGGCCTGGAGGTGAAGCGCGAACTGATCTGCGGCAATCTGGCCGATCCCAAGCAGCGAACCCTGCCCATTCTGGCGGCAGCAGCGGGCATGGCCATTCCTATCGGCGTTTTCCTGGCGGTAACGGGCGGCGCGGCTGAATATCGTGCGGGCATGGCCATTCCCGCGGCAACCGATATCGCCTTTGCCATGGGCGTGATCGGCCTGCTGGGCACCCGCGTGCCGAAGTCGCTGCGATTGTTCCTCCTTACCGTCGCTATTGTCGACGATATCGGCGCCGTTGCCATCATCGCCATTTTCTATTCAGAGCCGAAGCTTACCTGGCTGCTGATCTCGCTGGGCGTGTTCATCGTGATGCTGGCGATGAACCGCTACAAGGTGCGCCATGTGTCGCTGTTTGTGATCGCCACCATCGCGCTTTGGTACTGTGTGCTGAATTCCGGCGTCCACGCCACGATTGCAGGGGTCCTGGCCGCCTTCACCATCCCGATGCAGTCGAAGGACGGCTACTCCATGCTGGAGAATGTCGAACATTCGCTGGTTCCGTGGAGCGCGTATCTGGTCGTGCCTATCTTCGGCTTTGCCAATGCCGGTGTAAGCCTGGAAGGTCTGGGCTTGGAAAACCTGCTCGATCCCTTGCCGCTGGCCGTTGGCGCGGGTCTGGTGATCGGGAAGCAGCTGGGTATTTTCACCAGCGTCTGGGCCTCGGTAAAACTGGGTATCGTGAAAATGCCTCCGGGCTGTTCCTGGCCGGAAGTGTGGGGCGTTTCGATCCTTTGCGGCATTGGTTTCACCATGAGCCTGTTCATCGGTGAACTGGCCTTCGAAGGCACCAGCGAAGTCGCCCGCCTGCTGCGCGATGAAGCGAAGATCGGTATTCTCACGGGTTCGCTGATCTCGGCGATCCTAGGGTACACAATCCTTCGTCTGACGACCACGCACCCCGAGGAAGCGGCGGACGACCCGAACAGCCCGGTGGTGTGATCCCGCCGGAAACGAATCGGCCCCCGGGTCCAGCAGGAACCGGGGGCCGCATTTTCGCAGTTCGAACGCTGGTTGGTTAGACGGCCTTTGCCACCGGCGGATTGTCGCCCAGGTCTTCGTACCAGGCTTCTACCGGGCCATTCAGCTTGATTGTCAGCGGACGGCCCTTGCGGTCCATCGTCTTGCCTGCCTGTACGCGCACCCAGCCTTCGGAAATGCAGTATTCCTCGATATCTGTGCGCTGTTTGCCTTTGAAGCGGATACCGATGCCGCGCTGCAGCTTGTCGGCATCGAAGTAATCGCTGCGGGGGTTGATCGCCAGGTGATCGGGCGGAATGTCCGTGATGTTTTCGTCGCTCATGGGCACATGCCACTAGACGCGCTGGCGCAAAAATCAATCGTGCAGCCTGACACCGTGCGACAGACCGTTGCCACAGGCGTAAACAGGCCCTATGGGCACCGCTTCGTTTCGCAGGCTCCCCGCCTGCAAGGTTCGTCGGGCCGCGGGCGTGGCGGAATTGGTAGACGCGCTGGTTTTAGGTAC
>MDTG01134189.1_pt1 | contig 10580 bp, 10 predicted proteins | sample 811421 | NCBI WGS metagenome assembly MDTG01 (sample SAMN05326645, study PRJNA326480) | marine metagenome | isolation source: seawater | place: Pacific Ocean: South East | collected 2011
CGAGCTTGCGAGGACCGTGCAGGGCCAGGCTAGCCCCAGGCGAAGCCTGGGGACTGGGCCGGAGCGAGTCCGAAACTTGTTTCGGCGAGCGAGGACGCAGGGACAGAGTGTCACGCCGAGCGCAGCGAGGCGAATGACACTCTGTCTAAGGAAACAACGGCGTAGTCCGACGGATTCGCCAGCCGAGGAACGAGGCTGGTGAATTCGTCGGACTAGCCCTCGTCTTCCCCGTCGTCGCCTTCTAGGTCGGGCAGGGAGAAGTCGTCCTCGACCTCTTCCTCCAGGACGGGGAGCGCGTGGGTCGCCCACAGGGCAGAGCGCAGGCCCTCGGCCGCGCCGGCCAGCCCCTCGCCGCCGCCGCTCCCGCGGCCGGGCAGGAGGTCCACCTGGACCAGGACCGAGGTCAGGCTCGCGATCGTGGCCCGCAGGGTCAGGCGGGTGCGGAAGGCGAGCCGGTTGACGATCCGCTCCAGCGCCACGCGCAGGGGGTCTTGGCGGGGGAGCTCGCGCTCGGCGCGGCGCAGGATCGCCTTGATCCGCTCGCGGGCCTGCTCGACGGCTTCGCCGGCCTGCTGCTCGTCCTCGATCGCGCGCAGCTCCTCGCGCAGGGCGCGCACGTCCTCGGCCACGCGCAGGCGAGCCTCGATCGCCTGGCAGGCCGCGCTCAGCGCCTCGCGCAGCTCGGCGCTCAGCCACTCCTCGAGGTAAGGCGCCAGCAGGGCGAAGGCGTCCTGCCAGCGGGCGAAGGGGAAGGAGCGCAGCACCGCGCCGACCAGCGCTGGCGCGGCGCCGACGAGCGCCGCGCGCTCGAGCGAGAGCAGGAGCAGGTCCAGGTCGGCCAGGCGCTCGGCCTGCTCGCTGGCGGCGCGCTCGCCCAGGTAGTCGAGCAAGAGCGGGTGCCCGCGCTCGTCGTAGAGGGCCTCGCGCAGGAGCGCCACCGGGTCGGGGGTCGCGCCCTCCCCCGCCTCGGCGCGGCGCCAGCCTTCGCTCCACAGCTCCTCGCTCGGGCCCGCCTCGGGCGCCGAGGCCACGTCGCCCCCCGCCCACTCCCAGAGCGCGCTCAGGGCGGTGTAGCCCGCGTAGCGCTGGGTCAGATAGCCCAGGACCTCGCCCGCCAGGGCCGCCTCGCTCACTGGGACACCTCCTCGCGCAGGTCGAGCGCCTCGCGGGTCAGGGCGCCGAGCTCGTCGCGCCCGAAGCGGAGGGCCTGGCCAGGGTCGCGCCCCTCGCACAAGTAGGCCTCGACCGGGCCGAACACGGCGGCCAGCTCGTCGACCGTGGCGGTGGGCAGGTAGACGCGCAGCACGCGGGGGTCGTAGAAGCGAAAGTAGAGCTCGCCCCCGCCCTCGCGCTCGACCAGCAAGAAGGCGCGGAAGTGCTTGCGCAGCTCGGCCAGCTCGGCGCCGCTGAGGAAGGGCACCAGCCAGGCGCGGCCCCAGCCCTGCTCGAGCAGCTCGGTCGTGGTCTCGCTGTCGCCCGCGCCCAGGTCGACCAGCCAGGGGCCGACCGCGGCCAGCTCGGGCTGGGCGCCCTGGTAGAGGCACTCGGCCGGCGCCTCGCCCTCGGCCAGCCGCGCGGCGAGCCCGGGCGACTCGGGGGTGGGCGGGTCCTGCGCCGCGTCGACCAGGGCGTAGACCCGGCTCCCGCTCTCGGCGGCCTCGCAGAGCAGCTCCTGGACCTCGTGCGCGAAGTCCGCGGGCTCGCTGGTCTCGCTCACGCGGCCTCGGCCTGCTGCCGCTCTCGCTTGCGCTGCTCGCACTTCTCGCAGAAGGCGGTCCCGTTGGCGGCGGCGCGCAAGAGCGTGTCGACCTGGTCGCTGACGTCCGCCGCGAGGCGGAACTCGTACTTGTCCTTGCCGGTCGGGACGAAGTAGGACTCGCCCGCCGCCTGGGCTTCGGGGTGGTCGCAGAGGATCTTGCCCTCGACGCCGGGGAAGCGGACCTCGGCCATGCCAGGGATCTTGCTCGTCCCCTTGGCGTAGCCGGCCGCGTTGAGCTCCTTCTCGAAGATCGACTGGTCGGGGAGCGCGATCTTGACCTGCTGACCGGCCGCGAACTCGCCCTGGGCGTCGAGCAGGACCACCTTCACGACCGGCCGCGAGCCGATCATGAACTTGCGGGTCACGTCGAACTTGATCGTCCACTCCTGCTTGCTCAAGCCGCAGGAGGGGCAGACGTCGTCGTCGTTGATCTGGTGTCCGCAGTGGGGCCAAGGCACGCTTCGTCTCCAGCCCTCAGCCTAGTGGCGCGCCCCGGCGGTCGCCACCGGGTGCGGGTCTCACTTGCTCGCGCGCTCGAGGGACACGAGCAGCACGGGAGAGCCGGGCGCGCCGGAGGCCCGGATCGTGAGCCGCTCGCCCTCGCGGACGTAGCTCAGCTCGCGCGGCCACTTGTTGCTCGGGTTGCGGAACACGGCTCGCCGCGGCCCGCCCTCGGCGAGGGGGAAGCTCGCGGCCTCGCGCCCGCCAGGGAAGGGGGTCAGGACCACCTCGCCGCCGCGGCAGTGGAAGCGCTCGAACTCGAAGGCCACCGCGCGCCCCTTGGCGTCGAGAGTCTTGCTCGCGGAGAGCACTTCGCCGCCCGCGGCCGAGGTGTAGTCGGCGAGGAAGCGTTGGGCCGGTCGATCGCCGAAGCGCGCCGTCCCGCTCCAGCGCCCCTCCAGCCACTCGAGGCCGAGCGAGGCCGGCGCGGCTGGCGGGGTCGGGCTGGCCTGCTGGGCCAGGGCCGGCGCGAGCGCGAGCAGCAGGCCCGCGAGGAGGAGGGGGCGAGGGATCTTCACGGTGCGCTCCTTGGTGAGGAGCGAGATCGTCTCACACCGCGATTCGGCCGAAGATCCCCTCCAGGGTCTGGACCCAGACGCGCAGATCGGTGGTGTGCTTGCCCGCTAGCTGCATGGTCCAGCCGAGCGCCTTTTGGTGGTCGTTGATCCGCTCGAGGGGGATCCAGAAGCCGAAGTCCAGCCAGCTCTGGGGCGCGCAGCGGTCGTGCAGGAGCAGGTAGACGTCCTTGAGCTCGGGCGCGTCGCCCTGAGCCACGCGCTCCTGGTAGTCGAGGATCTTGCGCAGCCGGTTCTTGTGGGCGGCTCGGTCCATGCGTCGGTCGAGCAGGTGCTGCTTGAAGGACTGGGTTTGACCCCGCGGCGAGAGGGCCTCCTTGTTGGCGTCCAGCAAGAGCAGGGTGACGGCGTTGACCTGCGCGCCCTGCTCGCCGTCGGTCGCGGCCACCCAGTTGCCGGCCTCGGCGATCTCGTGGTTGAGCTGGACGATGAAGTTGTTGGCCAGGATCCCGCCCGCGAAGGCCACGACGGGCTTCTTGCACACCCCGCACGTCGGGTTGAAGGTCGTCATGCCTCCACCATAGCGAGCCCGAGTCGCGCGAGCCGCTCCGCTAGACTTGGTCCATGTCCGAGCCCGCGGGGGACGATCGAGCGCCAGAGAGTCTGAGCTCGGCGCGCGAGGCTCGTCAGTCGCTCCAGAGCGGCTGGCTCGATACGTCCTGGCCGTCCAGCTAGACTCCTCCTGGTGGAGGAGCGGAGCATGACCAAGAGCCTCGGCGTCGTCATGGGGGTCGCAGTCACGTTGGCCATGGGCTCCCCCTGCCTCGCGGAGCTGCCGCGCGAGGAGTGGAAGGCGGCCAAGCGCGAGCTCGACGAGGCCCGCAAGAAGGGCTACGGCTTCGGGTCGGCGATCAAGGCCGTGGCGGTCGACGACAGCAAGCGGGCCGTGCGAGCGATCGCCGGCGCGCTCATGCGGACGCCCGACCTCTCGCGCGACTACGAGCGCGCCGTCAAGGCCGTGGCCGCGATCCGCGAGCCCGCTGCGCGCGCCGAACTCCTCCAGCAGGCGGGGCGCGGAAAGCTCGGCGTGCGCTACCTGTTCTGTGACGCGCTGCTGCGCGGCGAGCCGAGCCAGGAGTTCGTCGAGGAGCTGCTCCGAGACGGAGAGCCTGGCCTGGCCTCGCTGGCAGCGCAAGCGTTGAGCCGCTCGCGCGCGGCCTGGGCGGGCGCCGCGTTGAGCAAGCGGCTCGAGGAGCTGAAGGAGAGCAAGAAGCGAGCGCTGGTTCGGCAACGGCGATCGCTGCAGGACGCGCTCGCACAGCGTCAGCGGGCGGCGGCCAAGCCGACGGAGAAGGACCCCCGGCGAACCCGAACGCGCGCGCCGGTGGTGTTCCACAGCGACGATCGGGAGCTGCTCACGCAGCGCCTCTCCGCCGACGAGATTCTGGTCCTCAACGATCCGGAATACGGAGACGAGGAGGGCGCGCGCCTGCTCGAGGGCTTCCTCGACGAGCACGGCGTGCGCTACTCGGTGATCAGCGATCCGAGTCAGCTGCCGCAGGACGGAGTCCTGATCGGCAACTTCTCGGCCAAGTTCAGCTTCAGCGGAGAGCGCTCGCCCTTGGTGCAGTTCGTCCGCCGGGGCGGCTTCGTCATGACCGCGGGTCAGAGCTGGGCGCCCTTCGGGATCGAGTTCCGGCGCAGCGGGATGGTCTCGAGCGCTCGGGACGGCGTGCTGATCCCGGGGCCCAAGGCCAAAGACCACTTCCTGCTCGAGGACGTGTTTCCGGCCAACCCGCTCCTGCGGGTGCGCTGGGAGCAGGCCCTGGTCGAGGGCTACACGGTGGGCGAGGGAGTCTCCCTGGTCGAGGTCGACCCCGCGGCTCCAGGGCGCCCCTCTCCGGGCAGCACCTTCGCGCGGCTCCGGCCCCGCAAGGTCCGGGGCGTGATCGCGAACTTCGTCACCCGCGGTCGCGGCGCGGTGATCGTGCTCGAGCCTTCGATCAAGCCGCAGCGGCTCGCCCACGACGAAGCCGCGCTCAAGCAGCTCGTGCTGAACTTCATTCTGGCCAAGGCTCGCCAGCGAGCTGGCAAGAAGTGAGCACGGCGCGAGCGGCGTAGTAGAGTCCGCCTCGCCGAGGAGGCCTGATGCGCGCTGCGACCCCCTTCTTACTGATCCTGGTGCTCGCCCTCCCCAGCAGCGCTCAGCAGGCGCCGACCTGCGACCTGGCGGCGCTGGGCGCCCGCTTCCGCGACGGCGCCGTGGGGAGCTCCTGGCGGGAGCAGGGGCTGCACACCGCTTGGCTGGGCGAGCGGGTCGACAGCCAGCAGAGCTGGACGCGCGTCGTGACTCGCGAGAGCGAGGAGCGCTGGGGGGTCCGCTACCTGGCGTTCAAGGACAAGGGGTCCGAGGGTCCCGCGGCTCCGGCGAGCGGCGCCTTCGTGCGGGGGCCGAAGCGGTGGACCTGGACGCCCGCGTCCAAGGCTCCCGTGGATCGCGACCTGGAGCAGGCTGCGAAGCAGGAGGCCCGCCGGCGCTCGCGCCAAGCCGGCCTCGCCGACTGGCTGGTCCGCCTGCTGCCCAAGGCGCCAGTCAAGGTCGGCCAGACCTGGAAGCTCGAGCTGGCGGAGGCGGCGCGCCTGCTCGAGGTGCCCTATCCCGAGGCCCCGGCGCCCAAGACCTCGAGCGCGCAGGGCAAGCTCGTGGCGCTGAGCCCGAGCCACGCCACCGTCGAGGTCGCGGTGAAGCTCGACTACCCGGGCGACGCCGAGACCGACCCGGCCGAGGCAGGCTTGAAGCTGCGCGCTTCACTGCCGCGCAGGGGAGTGAGCGGCTCGCTCGAGATCACGGCCTGGATCAAGACGCCCGACGAGAGCGTGCGGGAGCTGCGCCGGGTCGAGCGCTCAGCGCTGGCCCAGGCCAAGCAGGAGTAGCGCGCACCGCATTCAGCGGGCTTCAGCGACGAGCTCGAGCCCGAGGGGGCGGAGCGTGATCGAGGCCTGCGGCGTGGGCGGCTCGCCCGCGCGCTCGAGCCGAAAGGCGCGCAGGAGGGTGGCCAGGATCACCTGCAGCTCGAGCAGGGCGAACTCGGCCCCAATGCACTGGCGCTGTCCGCCGCCGAAGGGGAAGTAGGCCCAGCGCGGGCGCTCGCTCCGCCGCTCGGGCAGGAAGCGGTCGGGGTCGAAGCGGAGGGGGTCGGGCCAGAGGTCCTCGCGGCGGTGCAGGACCCAGGTCGGGAGCATCACGATCGCGCCCTTGGGGACGCGGTAGCCGCCCACCTCGTCGTCCTCGAGGGGCTCGCGCTCAATGATCCAGGCCGGCGGGTAGAGGCGCAGCCCTTCTTCGACGGCGCGCCGGGTCAGCTCGAGCTGGCCCACGTGCTCGGCCTCGAGCTGGTCGGGCGCTCGCGAGCCGAAGGCCTGCTCGGCCTCGGCGGCGATCCGCGCCTGCAGCTCGGGCTCGGCCGCCAGCAGGTGCAGGGTCCAGGCCAGCGCGTTGGCCGTGGTCTCGTGTCCGGCCAGGAAGAAGGTCACGACCTCGTCGCGCAGCTGCTGATCGGACATGGACTCGCCGGTCTCGGGGTCGGTCGCGAACACCAGCCGGCTGAGCAGGTCGCGCGGCTGCGCCTCGCTGCCCGCCGCCCGCCGCTCCGCGATCAGGCCCGTCAGCGCCTCGTCGATCGTGCGCTTGGCCCGCCGAAACGCCCCGTGACCGGGCCAGGGGAACCACAGCGGCGGCTTGACGATCGAGAGCGTGCGCTGGTCCGCGAACTCGAGCGCGTGGCTGACGGCCTCGCCCAGCGAGCTGGCCTCTTCCTGGAGGTCCGCGCTGAACAAGGCCAGCCCAGCGATCCGCAGCGCGAGGCGGGTCGTCTCGGCGTGCACGTCGAGGGGCTGGCCCGCGGGGCGGCAGCGCCACTCGGCGACCAGGTCCGCGCTGGTGCGCGCGAACACGGGCAGGAAGGCCCCCAGCGCGTTGCGCTTGAAGGAGGGCTGCGCGATCCGCCGCTGGCGCCGCCAGAAGGCGCCCTCGCTGGTCAGGAGCCCTTCGCCCAGCACGACCTGCAGGTCGCGGTAGGTGGTCGACTTGACGTAGTTGCTCGCGTTGCCCTGCAGCACATGGCCCACGCCCTCGGGGCTGTTCAGCTGCACGAGGACCCGGTGCACGATCTGGTGGCGCGCCACCTCGCCGGTCGCGACTCCCTGCGCGAGCAGTCCGAGGGGGTCGCTCGCGAAGGCGGGCAGGGCGCCCAGCAGCCAGTGGCCAGGGACGAGGGGCGGCAGCTCCAAGGCGGTCGTCACCCTGCGAGGTTAGCGGGTCGGGGCAGACCAGGAGCGCGGCCCTGGGTCACTCCCCTCGGAGGGCCCAGGCCGCGAGCCCCTGCTCGACGCCGGCGCGAAACGCGACCAGGGCCTCCATGTAGAGCAAGTTGGCCCGAGTCTGGCCCTCCAGCAGGCGCGCGAGGTAGAGCTGGCGCCCTCGCGCCGAGGAGGGGCTGGCGGCCCGCAGGGCAGCCTCTAGCGCGTCGAGCGGATCGCTCGCCCCGGGCTCCGCTTCGTCGAGCACCCTGCGCGCCTCGGCCAGCGCCAACTCCCGCGCCCTGGCGAGGGCCTCCGCTCCCCAGCGCTCCAGCTCCTGGGCCCAGTCCTCGGGGTCGACCTCGGCCCGCCCTGGGTCACCCGCCACCTCGCTCGCGGCGCGATCCCCGCAGTAGGCGGCCAGCTCGACCTGCGCGCGAGACAGGGTCCCGGCCCGGAGACCCTGGCGCAGCAAGCGCACCTCGGCCTCCAAGCCCCCGCTCGCCGCGTCCCGCCCCAGGTTGCGCAGGTCTTCGTCCACGGGCCCAGGGTAGCGCTGGGGGACCAGCAGGGAACCAACGAAGAAGGCCCGCCACGAGTGGCGGGCCTTCAAGAGCTTGCGGCGAGACTCGAACTCGCGACCTCATCATTACGAATGACGTGCTCTACCAACTGAGCTACGCAAGCAACCTTCGTTAGGTCCAGATTCTAGCTGTTATTCCTCGAGGACTCCGAGGTCGAGGTAGAAAGTTCCGCCCTCGAAGCGATCGAGGCGCGCACTATACAGGATCGATTTTCCGCGCTTCAAGCCTCGCGCCTCGATCTGGTCGGAGTCCTTCAGGACCACCACGACGTGGGGGTTCTTGCGGTCCGCTGTGGGGCTGTCGCCGAGGATCAGCTCCTCGTTGGGGCCGATCTCGAGCAGGTAGCCGGTCCAGCGGACGAACTTGCCCTGGTGGCGCTCCTTCCAGAGGGCCTGCTTCTTGGCGCGGCCTTGCTGGTGCTCGGCCTTGTAGATCTTGGCCAGCTGGGGGCGGAGGACGTCGATCGGGTGGGAGCGGCCTGGGTCCGGCGGGGCCTCGTGGGTCGCGAAGAAGTTGTAGAGCAGGCCCGCGATCGTGGCCAAGAGGACCAGCCCGAAGGCCGTCCACACCAGCGGGATCCAGTTGCGGGAGCCCCTGACCAGCGCCGTGCCGCAGTGGTTGCAGCGGATCGCGCCGACCGAGACGGCCTTGCCGCAGCTCGGGCAGGGCTGCTGGGGCCGGGGAGGCGCCTTGCTGCGCTGCTCGATCTCGGGCTGCTCGCCGGGCGGCGTGGTGTCGCTCTCCTCACCGAGCTCGAACCCGCACTTCCAGCAGCTCTTCGAGCCGGCAGGCACGTCCTCGCCGCAGTAGGGACACATCGACATGGCCCAAAGATAGAGGAGGGCCCCAGGTCCGTCCAGACGGCCTGGGGGGCCAGGCTCGGCCCTAGGCTCGGCCTAGTTGCTCCGCTGACGAGTCGTGACGCGCCCCGCGATCTTGAAGCGGCGGAACTTGTCGAGGTGGAACTCCGCCACCTCGCGCGAGACGCCCTTCAGCACCGGAATGATCGTGCGCTCGGTCAGGCGGGTCGCGTCGTCGAGGGTGCAGCCCTTGATCTCCGCGATCAGCTCGGCCGCCTTGTCCTTCTTGTCCGGGTCCGAGATCCGCGAGAGGACCAGGCCGTGGTCGCCCGCGCCGGTCGGCGCCGGACCGCCGCCGCCCCCTCCGCCGCCGCCGCCGCCGCCGCTCGTGGCGCGCTTGCGGCTCTTGGTCCGGCTCGAGGCCTCCTTGCTGCTGCGCCGCCGCTCGCGACGCTTGGAGGAGCGGCCGTTGCTGCGCTCCTCCTCCATCTCGCGGCGAGCGCGCGCGAAGGGATCGGTCCCGCGACCGCCGCCGCCTCCGGCTCCGCCGACACCCCGAGCGGGCTTGGTCTTCTTGCGCGGGCGCGGACGGCTGCTGTCCTCGAAGAGGTCGAGGTCCTCGTCCGAGACCGAGAAGGGCACCCCGCGGGACTTCTTCTTGGCCCGCCCCGGGCGCTGAGGCCGCGAAGCGCTCGAGTCCGCGAAGATATCCAGCCCGTCGTCGCTGCCCAGCGCCTCGAAGGGCGAGGAGGCGCTTCGACCGGCGCCGCTCGCGGCGCGTCCGTCGCGCTTCTTCTGGCTCTTGATGATCTCCATCGCCTCGTTCGGGTTGAGCGGCTCGAGGATGTCGCTCGCGAACTCGTTGGCGAAGGGATCCCGGGTCCCCTGCTTGCGCGGGTTGAGGTCGAGGGGCGCCGGCTCGAGGCCCATCAGGTCGTCGAGGGGCTCCTCGTCTTCGGGGCCGAAGCGCTCGAGGAGGTCGTCGAGCTCGTCGCCGCCGCCGCGCTCCGCGCTGGCCGCTCGCCCGACCGGCTCCTCCTCGAGGAGCGAGGCCAGCTCGTCGGGCTCGGGCTCGTCCGCCAGGAGGTTGAAGTCGTCCTCGAAGTCACCGCTGGCCCGGGCGCCCGTCTCCCCCAGCTCGGACAACTTGTGGCGGCGGTGGGGCGGGTCGAGGTCGAGGATGTCGCTGCCCGAGTCGTGCAGCGAGCCCGTCGCTTCGAAGCTCTCGGCCTCGGGCGGCGGCCCGGAGGCGTCCAGGGGATCCACCTCGCCCGAGTCGGCGAAGGGGTCGCGGTGGTCGAGGCCGAGGGCGTCGGTCTGGACCGAGGAGGCGCCGAAGGGGTCCACCGCCTGGGTCACCGAGGAGGCGGGGAAGGGATCGACGCGGGTGGCCGAGGGCGACTCGGCGAAGGGGTCCGCGAAGGGATCGCTCTCCTCGCGCTGGCTGAAGGGGTCGTCCTCCTCCTCGTCGTCTTCTTCGACGGACTCGAGGAAGGGATCCACCTCCACCGGCTCGAGCTCCCGGGGGGTCGGGTCGAGCTCGAGGCCGTCGCTGCTCTCGCTGAAGGCCACCTGGAGGTTGCTGGGCGCCTCCTCCACGGGGGCGGCGGGCGGCGGGGGGTCGCTCAGGTCGGCGGGAGGCGTGGCCCGCCCGTAGGCGAGGAGCGCCGCCTCGTCGAAGCGGGCCGAGCCGCTGCGCGGTCGGTCGCGCTCGGGCGGCGCCGGCGCGGGCTCCGGACGATCGTGCACGGCCGAGCCGACCCGCGAGACGGGCGGGCTCATCCAGTCGTCGTCGTCCTCGACCTGCGCGCTGACGGGCTCGGCGGGGCGCGACTCGACGCCGCGGGCCTCGGCGGTGCGGGCCTCGGCGCGTGGTTGGGCCGCCGGCGCGGCGGCCGCCATGGGGGGCGCCGAGCGCGCTGCGCTGGTGGGAGCGGGAGCAGGCTGCGCGCCCGCGGCGAGCTGGCTGCTCGCCGCCTGCGCGTCTGCGACCAGCCGGAACACGCCGCCGCAGCCGGGGCAGCACAGGGCCCCCGGAACGAGCACGGGCTCGGAGCCGTTGCGGCTCGCGGGCTCGTCCGCGGCGGGCGCGGGCGCCGGCGCCGGCGGGTCGACCTGGGCC
>MDTG01183580.1_pt1 | contig 10580 bp, 9 predicted proteins | sample 811421 | NCBI WGS metagenome assembly MDTG01 (sample SAMN05326645, study PRJNA326480) | marine metagenome | isolation source: seawater | place: Pacific Ocean: South East | collected 2011
CCAACGACTGAAGTACCAAACTGATTTCCGTCTTCTATAGAAAATGCTTTTGCCATGTTTCTATTTATACCACTTCTACTAATTCGTTTGTACTTTGTACATAGTTGTTAAAGCGAGTTTCTATATCATTAGTTGATTTTGTAATGTATGTTGAAGGCATTTCTGGCATAATAAGTATGATTTGAGCGGTAAGACTACCACCTACATTGTACGTATCATAACTTAATATCATTTTTTCAAATTGAAGCGAATCTTTCCACCATACTGCAAGGTCAAAAGTTTTCTTTTTGTCTATTTCACCTTTTCTATTTCTTAACTCATATACAACACATCTACCTTTAGATTTCAAATCATTTATTCCGCCTTCAGTCATTGTTTCATTTGGTCCGGCTCTGTAAATACCTTCTGCTACAACTAATCTATATTCATCATACTCATCGTCATCAATCATAATTGATTTCAAAACTTGTCCATGCATATAAAGGTTACGCGCTATTTTAACACGATCCTCTAGTTTTGTAACGTGGTCAAATGTTATTGAATCTCCGTATCCACCTAAGAACTTAGCAATTGTAACACCATGATCTAATTCTGTTCTTGATGTAATATTTTCTTGATTCTCAGGCTTGTACTTTGGGTGAGGTACGTGTTCAATCTCAGCATTAATAACAGTACCCGAAAATCTTTTAGCTTCAGCACCAACATTTTTTCCAAGCACACTTTTTGATCTCACCCGCCTTGGCGTAGCTTCATTAGAAATAACTCTATCAACACTAGGTGGTACACTATTTGCAAATGTTGCTGATATTGTGTCCTCAGCTATGAGTGTACCAACAAACTTTGTTTTCTTTTGATTCAAAGGATCTCTTAGTTTAGATCTCGCTTCTGTAGTACTAAGTGTCCTATCTGATACACCCTCGTAGTCTGCATTCCTGTTTACCTGATTGAATAGTATATTACCTTGGTCAATTGTCACAGTCCTGACAGCGAATTCTGATTCACCTAGATACGAAGTAAGAATGGAAGATGTAGGTTCAGCAGTTTCTTTATTAGCTGCTGTCTCTACTGTATGCGTACCTGCTGAACCTGATGCACCTATAGCCCCCGCAGTTCCTGATTTACCTGCTTGAGTTGCCGTTGCAGCATTACCTTCTAATGTACCATGAAATGTTGTAGCGTGCATTGATGTAGAATTTACACGATCACTGTGTGTAGTGTTTGCGTAAACCACCATGCCGTCACCACCCATCGTACCTGTAGCACCAATGACTGTCAAGTCAGTAGCACCAATATTAATGCTAGGTGCAGATAGTACTGCTTCAGCTTCAGAAGTATGTGTCATAATACCTTTTGATAAAAACTCTGTAGTAGACCCATACATTGTAGAAGCTGCACCTTTGATAAATGTATTATCACCACCGTGTGTCAAGTTAGTAGTGCTTTTAATTACCTGTCTATAATAGTTACCACCAACCAAAGATTGCACGTTCTTACCAATGTCTTGTCTGTAACCACCTTTTATATCTTCTTCGTGATCACCAAACACATCGACGTTATAGCTTCCACCTACACTTAAGTCGTAATCACCATCGACTCTCATCTTTACATTGCCATGATACGTTATATCACCGTCACCTTCGATAATAATCTTTTCATCGCCTGCACCAATACGCACAGTATTCTTTGTACTGTAAATAAGTATTGTACCATCAGGTTGCATTTCAATACCGGTGCCTTTTCGATGTTTAAAAAGTATACGTTCACGGCCCGGTGTATCATCATACTCTTGTACATGACCTGATACTGTTTTGCGAACTTGGTTATATGGATACTCAGAAGATGCAAAATCTTTAAACTCAAGGTTAGTTCCTATAGTGCCACCTCCGTACGGCAGCGTGTTTTCTTCTATACCACGTGCTTCGAGGTTTGTGGTCTGTCTTCCAGCGTATTGTCTGAATGGATACGTATCTGAATTGTCAGCAAACCCATCAGGATTTTTTTCTAACTTTTCACTGATTTTCATTGCTTTTAGTTGTTTATCACTAATACTCATCCGTCTTCATCCTCGCTATACCGTTTCAAATAATCACTAACATCAAAACCTACACCTAGAGCTAAATCATTTAGTAAATCGTCACCATGTGAATAACCTTCTATATAAGGAAATACCTTTACAATTGTACTTAGCATAGTATCTAAGCTTTTCCAAGCTTCATCAGTTATTGATTTTTTACTATACGTTTGTTGAGTTTTTTCAATTTCAGAAACTGCATGACCAGCGTCTATTATAATACTAATTCCATCTTTTAACTGTTGCTCTGCAAATTCTAGGTCGACTTCAGCCGGTGGAAAGTTTATATCACCAAATGCACTAAGTAATCGACCTGCAGCATCTTTGTCTGCAGCATAACTTTTTGTATTAGGAAAAGTTTCAAGCGGCATTACTCTTTCGATCGTACCATTCTTACCTACAAAATAGTGCATCCATGCAGCACGATCTCTTTCAGGTATATTGTCAGTCCCTATATTAAGAACTTGAAACTGTATTCTCTTAGCTGTAGCTATACCATCATTATAAGCTTTTGCACTTGTAAATCTTCCGTCTGACGCACTACCCGTCCAACCTATGTTAACGTTAGTAATTTTCCTTTGAATTGTTTTTAATTCAAGCTCTAATTCTTGTGCACTCGTAACACGTGTGTAAATAAAATCTCCAATCTGACCTGATGTTATACCTATTTTTTCGATTGGAGTTGTAGGTTCGGCGTTAATTTTTAAATTACCTTTTTCTAATGAACTAAATAAATCTGTGAATCCTTTTTCATTAATAATGTTTGTTGGAAACTCAACGTCTGTAGCTTGGCCAAGTTCTGGTATCACCTGCCCTATTTCTTTTGACGTTTGGCCGCCCATAGATTTACTACCAATATTTCCTAAAACATTTCCAAAATCAACTCCCATATTGCCAAATGGATTACGTTCAACAAGATCATTTAAATTTAATCCTGTATTTTTACCTAGCTCTTTTTTTATTAAAGTTGCGTCAGGTGCAGTTGGTGTGTCAATCGGAAAATTATCAACTGGTAATTTTAATTTAAAAGAACCTAGTGGATTATCTAGTTGATCCATTTGTATACTAGACGTTAGCTTCTGATCAATTACAATTTCATCAACTGGATCATTTGATGGGTCTAGTAACTGATCTGCCTGTGCAGGTAAAGTCTTTATGAGATTTGTCACGCCATCAGGATCAAAACCAAACTTGCGAGCTGCTTCTTGAAAATTTGGATCTGCAGCTGCTTTTTCTGATGCAAGTTTTACATTTGCATCTATTTCATCTCTACGTAATTCATATGCATCTTTTAATGTAGCACGTATCGCCTTAGGGTTCGAACCTGTAATTGCAGGATGTACAATGTTATTTTCTGACGATGTCTTACCGGTCAATGCGTCAATAGCAGTTTTGTTTACAGCAGAAGGAGTTTTAGTATTAGATGTTGTACCAAGAGTTTCAGTTGCTTTTGCAGGTATAGGATTCGGTTTACCTTTCTTCTTTGCATCGGCAGCTTTTGCTTCTTGGGCAAGTGTTTTAAATCCACCTACTAAAGTTCCTAAGTCACCTGAACCACTATTAAAATCAGTAAATAATTTTATTGCTTTTTTCTGACGTGCTTTTTCTTCAGCATCAAGAGAACCAGAAGCTTGTTCGATTTGATTTAAAGTGTTTTGTAAACTTGGTCTTGTGATTCCGTCAGCCATTATCTTGTCATCTTTCTAAAAATTTCATCAGCAGCATTAATCCTTTTTTGCTGTTTTTTAATTTTCGGATTCTCAAATCTATCTTCAAAAATAAGGCAAGCTTCTTCAGGTGTCTTGGCTCTTTTTAACTCATTATACCTATAGTACTCTTTGTGGTCATTTAATTCTTTAATTGTAAATAAGAGTTGTGCATATAAACTTTGCCATCTTAAATTTCTATTACCAGCGAACTGTACTAAATTTTGGTATCTTGCAACACTAGGAGCAGAGTTCCACTGCGCAATGCCAAATGATCTTTCTGGTGGTGCAGACTGTGCTACAGTATTTAAGTCACCGGTAATTTGTGCACCTGATTCTATGTAGAAGTTACCAAGTATTCCACAAGTTTGTTCAGCTGTAAAGCCTCCACCTTCTTGTGTTAAAAAGAAATTAAATGCTTTTTCTAAATTAGTTGACCCACTTAAAAACTCCTCATCTGTTTCTTTTGCTGACTTTGGTATTGTTAAATCGACATTGTCAAGATATGACCTGTGCTGTAATTCATCTGGTATGCTAGCGTAATCTACTAAGTAACTACTATTAATTGGTCTTTCATACCTAGGTACTGAACCAAGAACTAAAGGTAATTGTGAATTTTTGCCATCTAAAAAAATGCCCCAAACCTGTGCTTGTGGCTTTATACCTATGTTTGTTCCTATGCCTGAGGATCCACCTTCAGTCACAGGTATTAAAACTTGTGCCCAAGGCAAATCACCATCAGGTACGTCAGTTGCATTTTCACTATGCACACCAAATATTCTAACTTTTACTCTACCGAGTTCTAGTGGATCATTCAAACTTTTTACTGTGCCAATAAACCATCGCGTTTCATCACCATAGTAATCTTTATGCGTATTAGGTATCATTGACCAGACCTCAAAAAAGAATCATTTTTAAATGATGCGTTCTTTACACATTCTAGTTCTATATCATATTTTTCTGCACGTATTGAATGTTTACAAGCGTATATTAAGTAATCACCAGACTTTTTCAAATCAAAACGTAGTCCAGAATCATTTGGTTTATTTGATTTAAATCCTAATCTTACAATGCTTCCAACTGACCTGTGATTAGTACCGTCTAAAAATCCTGCACCACTTACACGTACGCGCATTGTTTCTTTTAAAAGTATATGCTTCATTGATCTATTATATGCTTTTTGTATATGTCCCCTACCTGGTTCTTGATCATAACTTCTAAATCTATTGGTACCGTCTTCGTAAGCTCCACTTTGACTTAGCTGATAAATTTTTCTTGCATTTTTTTCATTTATTCTATCACCATCAATTTCTAAATTAAAAGGCATATTGTGTCTTCTATCAGACTTTGCCGGTAAAAGTGTACTCAATGGTTCTTCTGCATTTAAAAACTGCTTTGTCGGTTTGCCGGCGTGTGAATCATAATAATTATACGTAGAACTAATTAATCCTTTTTCAACTAAACCAAACAAATCATCTACATTTTTATGTTCATATTTCATGATTGGATAGTTTCTAAATACACCACCTTCTATTTCTGTGTATAGATTATGAAGACCGTGTATAAAAGGAGCCTTAGTATTAAAAGGCCGTTCATTTAGCATATCATCTAAACTTATTAAGTTTAAAGCCGGACCATCAAAAACTGAAAACAAATAATAAGGTATACCATCGCGGGTTGTCATTCTATTTTTAATCCAACACATAGCATCTAGAGGTTGCATGTTTGGAACTATTACTTTTAATTTATTTTGATATACATCACCTGTGTTAATTATTTCTTTCTGCAGATAGTCTTTTGAAATATTTTCTATAATATCTACAGGTGAACCACTGTAACTTTTATTGACATTTATAAATCTAGAAATAAATGCAATGTCTTCAATCATATGAAAAGTAATTAATTCAGTTGTTTCATTAGCTTTAACTGTACTGATAACTCTATCGATGATAAATGTTTTTTCTATTCTTTTACTTGATTTTGTTTGTTTAAGAGCTATCGTTACTGAATCACCTCCGTCAAAACCCAATCTATCATATAATCTTTCAGTATCAATAAATGCGACTTGACCTGTAATGTAAGGCAAATCTATGTGCTCAAATATTTCTATATCTGTCACTAACCCGTAAATGTTAATCCCTGCCGGATTGACAAAGGTATTAGAATTTAGAATAACTGATTCTAATTCTAAACCTCTAGTAACTCTTTCTTGACTTTCAGACATTAGGTATCTATTGCTTGCTTGAATATTGCGTTAATTTCTTCTATATTTTCTTGTCTTATAACTCTAATTAATCTTAAGTCTTCATTATCTTCGAAGTATCTATCAATATGAGTTACTTCAGTAAGAAGTGCACCAGGTGCAGATTGTGGATCTATATCAACTCTTTCTCCATCACCATCTATATAGTGATGTGACGCTAAATGCTCGTCACCTGTTGAATTAATTATGACCTCACCTGTTACACCTGCAATCTGTGTTACGTTACGTACTGTTTCCCCTGCTATGAAATTTGCACTTGTCTTTTTGTCTACGATGATATTGCCAAGATCTAAGTATCTACGTAGTACAATGCCTCTAGCACCGGATTGTAAACCTTCTATAGTTTCTCCTGGCAACATGATACCTGTTAATGAATTTCTTGTATTAATGAATGTATGTGGAAAATCGACTTTTACTTTTTTTTCTATCTCACTATTTGATAGAGGCCAACCTCGCTCTTTTATCTTATCATTCATTAAAGAAAATGTCCAATGATAAGATGGAACACCATATAAGTAAGAAGAAGTTTGATCAGGCCTATCACCATCTTGCACATTGTATAGAGTATAGAATGAAGAATTATTTTTTAATGATTCAAATATATCGATACTAGCAGAAATGTTTTGAAATATTTCTGATGTAACTCTCTGGCCACCTATTTCACTTAAGTTGCCAAACACATATGGTATTTTAGGAAAGTGTCTGAAGTAGTCCATTAGAAACCTGCCTCTACATCTTGTCTGCTCAATGCTCTGTACTCTTGGAATATCAATGTCAAATCGATTTCAGATGGTTGACCATCATAATGAAACACAGCAGCAGTTCCGTTGACCGTAGTAGTCATATCTCTTAGATAGCATAAGAGTATTTTTGGAACTTTTAAAGAACCATTATTAAAATTAAAATCTATCTTAAAAATGTTTGGAAATTTATAACCTATAGGTAAGCCACCTCCAATATCAATTGATTCTGGATACAGTTCACTTCTAAAAGATCTTATTATTTTTTCAATCTGTAAAGCCTCAGGAGCAGAAGTTGCAATTAGTTTAAATTGAAAAGTAAAATTACGTATGTTTGGTCTATCAAATATAGCGCGTGTCCCAGTGTTTATTCCTGTTTGCGTAGCAGTTTGTAGTGCAGCTTTTGCTCCTTGGCCCGGTACAAATCTATTTACAGCTCTAGCAGCTGCTACCTGCGCAGCCTCTTGTTCTAAAGCACCTGTTACAAGATCAAACATGTTTGTTATACCACTGAAAACTGCTTGGTTCAATGCACTCAATAAAGCACCACCGTTGTTAGCAACTCCAAGTGCAGTTAAACCACCGGGACCTATATCTACTGGATTATAGTTGACACCATCTTGATAAACAAGACCAGGTGGCAAGTGTAAGTATATAATGGGTGCCTCTGGACTTCTAAATGTTTTTAGATTAGTAGCTTTTTGAGCAACAGACCCGGCAGCTGCATCTATTTGAAACTCAGATTCTGCTATACGTCCTCCAAGTGCACCAGGTGATAAACCAAGTTTTTTAGTATCACCACCTACTACTGCAGTATCTGGATTAGGATTATTTCCAAAATCGTCTACACCATCAAATCCACTTCCAGTACCCTCTCTATTTTTGCGACCATCGAAACTTTCTATAAATTCAGCTGTGTCTTTGGCAGCAGCATTAAGTTTTTTTAAAGCTTTATCAAACATATTTTGAGTTGCTTTAGCATCGACTTGATATGATTTTATTTTATGTACAGTGAATCTCATCCTGGCTGGATAATTATTTACATCGTTGGTTGGGTATGAAAGAATCTCACTTCTACCTTTAGCCATACCTGCTCCAGAAGTAACACCTCCACGTGGCACAGATACAGCTTTAGATAATAGCTTTACAGTATCTGCTTGTGAAAAGTTAGCTTTCGTAATACCTTGTCCTTGAGGTGACCTAGCAAAATTTCTTGCTGACATCATATCACTACTGCGATCGCGTGCCATGATTACTCCTATAAATAAAAATATCTGAAACTATTTATAACGAAAAATGCCGTATTCTGGAAAGTATAAACCAAACGCAAATAAGTACAGGGGTGATCCTAGTAAAGTAATATATAGATCACACTGGGAAAAGCTTTGCTTTATGTGGTGTGATAACAATCCAAATGTAAAACACTGGAGTTCAGAAGAAACAGTAGTACCTTATCTTTGGGAAATAGATAAGAAGATGCACAGATATTTCGTTGATTTGAAAATAACATTTAACGACGGTAAGACAATCTTAGTAGAAATAAAACCCGATAAAGAAACAACACCACCAAAGAAACCAGACAAATCTAAAAGGTATATTGGTGAAGCATTAACATATGTAAAGAATATGAATAAGTGGGAAGCAGCAACCAAGTATGCTAAGGACAGAGGATGGGACTTTCAGATATGGACAGAGAATACGTTAAAAAGTATGGGAATCATGAAAGAACAAAAAGGTAAGTTAAAACCTTTAGCACCTTTAAAGCCTTTCCGCAAAAAGCGTAAAAAATGATATAAATACTTGTATGTCTAATCTATTTCAAAAGTTAGAGTTTGAAGCTTTTCGTGCTGGTATAAACCCACGTACAAAAGAAGCACAAAATTGGTTTCGTAAAAAAGCACAAGCGATGGGTAGAATCAATAGACAAGAACTATTACAAGATGATCAAGTAAAACTCGTAAACAGGCAGAATCCATTGATTGGCTCTATGAATATGTTCTTCTATGATCCAAAACATAAAGATACATTACCTTATTACGACAGGTTTCCCTTAGCTATAATAGTTAAACCGGCGCCTGGTGGATTCTATGGATTGAACTTACATTATTTGCCAAACGTTTTAAGGGCAAAATTTTTAGATGCTTTATTAGATATAACAAACAATGATAAGTATGATGAAACAACAAAATTTGATGTAACTTTAAAGCTTTTGCAATCATCCAGTAAAATGAAATTTTTTAAGCCGTGTTTAAAACACTATCTTACACGACATGTAAGATCAAGACTTGCCAGAGTGCAGGCACCTGAATGGGAGATTGCTACATTCTTACCAACAGCACAGTTTGAGAAAGCAAATAAGAGCACTGTATATACAGATTCAAGGAAAGCAATATGAGTAGTATAGATCAACTTAAATCACTCGCATCGTCTAAACTTGGGTTTGCACGTTCAAATCAGTTTCTAGTAGAATTACCTACAACTTTTTCTGGTACGACTGGATTTTTGGGTCAGCTGACTACGTTATTAACAAGTGGAGTAGGATTAGGATCTGGTGGTGGTGACTTAAATATTCTTTGTGCTGCAGCTACGTTACCTGGTAAACAAATACTTTCTACTGAAAGACGTATAGGTATGGAGTTCCAAAAAGTAGCGTATGGCTACGCAGTAGATGATGTAACACTTTCTTTTTACTTACTCAATGATTATGGCACAAGGAAATACTTTGATGAGTGGAGAAAACAAACTCTTAACGAGGCCGGAGGTATCGCTAACTACAAGAAAGATTATGCTAAAGATGTGAAGATACATCAACTAAGAAAACCAATTAAGAATATTGGAATTGGTTCTGGACCAATTAGAGTAAACATAGGCCTTGGCACCGGTTCTGTTTATTCTGTAAGATTAATAGACGCATACCCAACAACAATACAAGCAATCGAACTAACTAACGATCTAGACGGATTAGTGCAAGCTACAGTACAGCTTTCTTATACAAATTGGGAAAGAGTTTCTAGTGGCCAAGGATGGATCTCAGCGTCTGCAGGTATAACCGGCGGACTAGGTGATTTGACAAGCTTTTTATAGGAGTAAATAATGGCACTGCCAAAATTGAATGAAATGCCTAAGTATCAGGCAACAATACCATCAACACAAAATGAAATTACATTCAGACCATTTGTGGTCAAAGAAGAAAAGATTCTTCTGATTGCTATGGAATCACAAGATCCAAAGCAAATTGCAGGATCTATTTTAGACACGGTTGTATCATGCGTATACGATAACTTAGATCCTAAGTCTTTGACATCATATGATGTTGAATATTTGTTTATAAAAATACGATCTAAATCAATTGGTGAAAACACAAATGTGAATTTAATTTGTAAACACTGCGAACATGAGAATGAAACGGCTATAAACTTAGAAGATATAAAGATCAATGGTGATCCTTTACCTAAGAACATAGAACTTAGTGACAAAGTAACAATTGAAATGAAGCAGCCTACTTATTTAGATATTGCATCGAACGAAAAAGTAACAGGCGACAGCGCTATGGATAGAATCTTTGGTTTGATATATGAATCTATTGCTGCTGTAATTACTGCAGACGAAAGAATTGATATGTCTGAAGTAAACTTCAAAGAGTTTGAAGAATTTATAGAATCAATGAGTTCTGAACAGTTTGGTAAGATACGTGAGTTTATGGAAAACATTCCTACACTACGTCATAAAGTAAGTTTTAAGTGTGAATCATGTGGTAAAGATAATGAAATTACATTGGAGGGCATGCAAAGTTTTTTCTA
>MDTG01247697.1_pt1 | contig 10580 bp, 14 predicted proteins | sample 811421 | NCBI WGS metagenome assembly MDTG01 (sample SAMN05326645, study PRJNA326480) | marine metagenome | isolation source: seawater | place: Pacific Ocean: South East | collected 2011
ATGGTAAGTGCCAGTTGGATTTACCAGCTAATGAGGTACCTAAACGTTTTAAAGCACAGGTAGAAAAGTTAAACAAAAGGAGAGAGATATGAAACGAAAAACCAACTATGAATGGTGGTGTGAGAGCCGCGATGACGGGTATGGCTATGTCGATTCAAATGAGTCAACATATGACTCACTGAAACATTGTGTCGGCGGAGAGCTTGAAGACTACGGCTACCGCGATGACCCTGAACCATATTGGGAAATTTGTTTGAATAAAAGAGTTTGGGATGTCGAAGAAGAGGACATCTTAGAAGAAGACTGGTTCTATCTGGAACTGGTTGACGGACAGTTTCAGTTCAGCCCAAAGTGCGGAGAGCCGCCCAAGCGGTTTAAGGCACAATTAGAGAAGCTAAACAAAGAGCTATCATAAACAAGAGAGCAGGGGCGAGAAATCGTCCCTGTTTTTTATACCCTGCGGAACTTCTTTGTCTTTGTAGCAATCTTCTTTGGCTGTCTCACAAACTGCTGACCAGCACTCATGCCCTCACGTTTAGCACGGGTCGTAGCCGCATATTCTTGCGGTGACATACTCTTGATAGCCGCCTCTGGCAGATAACGCTCACCTGTCTTCAAGCTAGGCTTACCCGACTTAGTGCGCCAGTTCTGCTTAGTCCAACTCTTCAAGCTCTTCTGTGGGTCTTGTAACGCCATTAGGAATTATACCCCCCACCAGCAGCTTTATATTGCTTGGCAAGCATCTGAGCTTTACGAGCAGACCATTGCCCCTTCCTGCCGCCCTTATCGCCAGCAAGGATTTTGTTAAACAAACGCTTCCGCATTGTAGGCTTGGTGTAGTTGCCAGCCTTGTTGACAGTGCTTTTGCTTTTCCTTTTGGTTGTACGAGCCATGACTAACCCTTTAATTTACCAATAGACTTGAGGCCAAACGAGGCCGCTATGCTTGCAAGAATACCATAAGTTAGCCACTCTGGGCAGTCCTCTCTGAGAAACCTGAACCCATCTTCAATATAAGGCTGTAGGGCAGGAATGAAGCAAGCAAAGATGAGGGCTATGAAGGTGAGAGTCCAGGCTTCATCCTTCCAAGAATCTTGCGAAGCAGACATAGCCTTCTCTTCCCAAGCTCCGTCCTGCTCTACCTTCTTTGTCTGCGCCTCAATCCTGGCAACTGCTAGTTTCTGCTTTGCCTGTGATTTCTCTGCACGATTGCTCATCCACTGACCAGCAAGATTGGCAACAGGGCTTATGAGTGTCTGCCACATATTAATAACTCCATATCCAAGGGCGAAGTCTATCTTCACCATCAAGTGTGTCTATATGAATGAATCTACCATCACCCTTTTGTGCAACACCAATACCAGTAGCACCATAGGCCAGTGCAAGGTTCAGTATCTCGTGTGCGTCTGTACCACGACAGCCTATATCAGCCGCCTTGCCTGTCCTGTGGGGTGATATTGTTGTTGAGGTTTTTTTAGCTTCTACAGGATGATTCTCGCAGCGATAGCCAGACGTAATCGTCATTGGCTTTCCATAGTCGGAGCGTATGTCTTGCAGAATATGCATGAACTCAGCATCCATGCCATCAGCACCACAACAACTACACTGAAACTCCTTTGATGAAAAGTTTGGGTAATCATTCCAGTCTATCATTTCTCACTTCCTCTAAAGCTAACTCTAAGCTCTCTGTTTCGCTGCCAAAATCCTCTGGCTTCTTCCTTACCCTGGCAACCTTGACTGCCTTCACGGGTAAAAACATCACAGCCTTTATGTCATTGGCTACCAATGCAACAATATCTGCATCATTAGAACTTATCAACCTCTTGGAGCGACTCCCACGAGAGACGTAGTAGCTGTATGGTTTGTAATTTTTATGATGCTTTGTATGCCCCTTTGGTTCGGTAGCTGACTTGACCTCTACCCTGTAAATGTCCTTGTTATCGAACATCACAATGTCATACCCCTGAGAGCTAACAATATTGCACCTGTAGCCAGCGCAGATGATTGATGCTGCCGCTAGATGCTCACCAATCTGACCGCTTTCAATAGCAGTCAGCGCAACTCTTTCGTGAATATCAGTAATAGTGCCGCCCCTAGCGTTAAGGCAATTGCAATCGCAATACCCAACGCCTTCAATATCCCTGTAATTTCTTGACGCTTTTTTAGTTGTGCCGCCCTCGCCCTTTTTTCGGCTTCCTTTTTATCGTGTATGCGCTTTTCACGTTCTTTTAATATGTCATCGTAGAAGGTGCTGCCGAAGCGATTATTGACGATGAGCCTTAACTGATAAAGTTCTTCTTGCTGTAGCTTCATCTCAATCATGTCGCTGGCAACGTCTTTGATGCCAAGTTTAGCCGCCATCTTGGTGTCATAGCGAGCCTTGTTGAACTCGTCATGCCCCTGTAAGATTTGACCAATCTGCTGACCTATTGTCTTTGCGTCATTAAACGCATTTACATTTTGTTTTAGAAAATCAATAGCTGACCTAGCCGCCGCCAACCCACCAATGATTGTGGTAATTGGCTCGACCATTCTTAGTCACCGAAAGCTATGTTTAATAAAAGCATTATTATTGCACCGCCACTGCCAAGTATGACCATCTCAAGCCTTTTAATGCGATTGATGGTTTCTTGCCACCTCTCAGCACAGATGGCTTCATGCGTGTCAATTTGGGTTTTGACTTCTGTGACTGTTGGTTTAGCCATTAGTCATCACCATCGTCAGAAATTCGCGGTGCATCGTCTGTGTCATCTGGCTTAAGTGGCTCAACAATGACTTTACCATTGTCATCAGTCCACTCGGTATCATACATGTGTGCGTCTTTACGCTCACCAACAACAAGCCAGCTTATAGTATCTGCGCAAGTATTTTCTTGCGCTGTAATTGTTAGTGTATTTCCACTTACTGAACCTTTGATTGCTGTCCACCCAGTTTCATTCGATGTAAAGCACTGTACTTCACGATTAAGCGCAACAAATGTTCCATCTGTCATACCCGCAACTGTATCAATATTGACTGTTGCTGAACCATCAACAAGGTCAACTGTGCCTCTATAAATATTATCTGCTTGCGGTGCTTCTACAAATGAATGAACAAGATGATGTGTATCGGATTTACTATCAAGTGGGTGGTCAATTTTGAATGAGCCTGAACCCTTAGAAATTGAACCTGTAATACTTACAGCACCCGAACTGTTGATACGCATACGGTCATTACTGCCACCTGTTTGAAAAACCATATCATTAGCTGACTGGATGTCAAAATCGCTTGTTTCTGTAAAAATTGAAGCCATAACAGTTCCATTATTCTCAAAATCAAGGTCTACTTTACCTGAACCGCCGATAGTAACAGTTGTAAAACCAGAATAAGTATTAGCCGTTGTTACACCAATGCCTACATTACCGCCAAATGGATTAAGCAAAATGTCATCGGCGGCTGAACCTGCCCCATTGGCAGATTGTATATATTGCTCTGCATCACCAGTTGATGAGCCAAAAAATAATGCAGTTGATGCGTCACTTGAGCCTCTTATTTTGGCCGCCGCTTTTGTTGTAGAAGTTGAAAGATTTGATGCGCTTGATGCAAATGCTTGCGCCCCTTTGACTTCAAAAGGTACAGTTGGCGATGCCTCAAGGATGCCAACCCGATTATTCGTGCTGTCAACCTTGAGTGTAGATGTATCAACAGTCAGGTCGCCAGTGACAGTCAAGCTGTCAGCCTGTGGGCTTTCCAATGCAATAGTACCAGCAGAGACATCTTTCATGTCTGCCATTAGCTCTCTAATAGCGTTGTTGATGCCACTAGGGGCGCACCCCTCTGCTATGTTTACAGATTGAATGTCTGTATTGTTTGCCGCAGTTGCGTCAAAATCTCTTACACTGTTTTTAGCCATTGTTTAGTCCTCGTTTGGTGATGCACCCGCAGCCGTTGTAACTGTCAATGGTGCTGTAAATGTAGATAAAGATTCCTGAACTTCATTAGCTACAATTTTAGATATTTTTTCTGAACGAACAAGGTCATCTAAAACTGAAGCTCTTTCAGCAGGAGTATTAGCAAGCAGAATATCAACCACTTCAGCAGCCTCATCTGCACCCATACCACCTCCAGTAAGCCTTCTAACTGCATTGGAAATATTTACAAAAACTTGCGGTCCAGCACCAGGTCTTTGTCTAACATACAAAGCAGACATCAAGTTATTAAACATACCTTCAGATTGCTCTAAACTTAACTTTCCAGTCTTCTCAAGGTCTAACATATTAATTTCACCCTGAAGATTTGATGCAAACTTTGCATAAGCCTCATCATCAGGAAATGCAAACCTTAAACGTCTAGTAACTTTATTTTCAAAGTCGCCTGGTTTAATGTTTTTTAAAGCACCCAGATTTGGCTTAGATAACTCCTCTTTAATAAATTCCATTGCACCAACAGAGAAATATTCTTTTTCATCTTGACTCATTTTGTTTATTATCGTTTTAAATTCATCATCTTTAAGATTAAGAATGTCTCTGCCAAATTCTATGGAATTTTGTCGTGACATAGCTCCTGAATAAGTATCTCGTGCGTCAATATAGTTTGGGTTTACCTCATTAATTTCGTCTAGAAACTTATATTTAAGGTTAAACATAATTCTGCGCTCACCAGGTTTTTTAGACTTTGCTATCCTGTCATCCAAACCACGCAACATATAATCCACAACCATAGTTGGGTTTTCAGTAGTTTCTAAAGTATTTTTAATATTTTTCGTGCCTCTTAAATCTACTTCAGATATAGGAACTCTTTTTTTAACCTTTTTGCCTTTTATTGTAACAGTTTTAAAAACTGTAATTGGGTTTATATCTCCAGATGCTATTTGGTCATTAATTTGTGTTATTGCACCTTTTGCAGATTTTTTAAATGAATCACCATTAAGAACTGTAACAATTTCATCTGGCGCACCAAAATTAACATTATACGCTTTATCATAAATTTGCCCAGCCTCAGTTTTATCAAGCTCAATGTTTTCCATAAGCTCATCAACTCTTTGGCTTGTTGGAAAACCCTCGGCAGATTCAAATACTCGCGTAGGCCTACCCTCTGCCCTAGCCGCCATTTTTTCAACAGCAATGTCACGGGCAGCGCGACCCTCTGGCCCAGCAGTTTGAACTGCTCTCTCAACCAACGGCTCTAAACCTTCAGCCTCTCCACCAATTTGTTCTGCAACAGTAATTGGCTTTGGTTCACCAGCAATAATAGCTAATTCATCGGCTGTAAGTGCCGTTGCGGATGGGCCTCTAGGTGCTGCCATAAGGTCACCTATTGTTCTCAATGCCCGTTCTCTTGCAGGTCTTGAGGCAAATTCTATTGCCCCCGCTATTGGTGTACCAACAGTCGTAAACAAAGGTCCAGCAAGTGTAGAGATTGCAGCACCTCCTGGTGTTTCTTTACCTCTGCTGGTTAAACCATAATATGATAACAGACCCTCTAAACCAGAAGCAACACCTGCACGAACAGGCGCAATAGTGCCAGAAAGTCCTGGAACAGAAGATACACCCCTAAAAGCAAGCGGCGCGGTAGCAATGGCTGTAGGGATGCTGCCCAATGTTTGAGCAGCCATAGATGCCTCACTTGGCAGTCTACTCCTCGCTTCTTCAACCCTTTCTTGAGGAGCTTCAACACCAACCATAGATAAAACTTTAGATGGAACACCAAAGCCAAGCAAAGAATTATAAAACTCTGTCATCATATCTTGTTGTCTTTGATACGCTGATTTTTGGTCTGGTATATCACCTTCAACTGGTGGCAAAACCATAGGAAAAGGAGCAAATGGCCCAGAAGGAGGTGTCATTCTAATAGAGGCTTCTTCAGAGGTGCGTTCATCGTTACTAGGAAACGGAATAGGCTCACCAGATTCTCTAGCCTTTATATTTGCTCGTACTTGCTGTTTAGTTAATGCTGCCATAATAAACTACCTATATGCGTCTTTTTCTGCTTTTGGTAAAGTTCTCCATCGAGACTGTGTAAACCCATCATCTAAGAATGACTGTGGTGCAAGCATTTTTGGTGTATATGTCAAATAAGATGTGTCATATGCATCAAAGTCAGCACTTCTTTTTTGCATACTGTTATATTTGCTTGCAATCTGTGAACCTGTTTTAACACGCTCTTTAATTGCATATTCAATAGCTTCTAAAATAATTTCAGGTTTTGCAGTCCAATCTCCAACAGCCCCACCCATATATCTAAGTATTCTTCTGGCATCTTCTTCTGTCATAACGCCGCCACCTACAACACTTTCCTTAAGCAGTCCAACCAAACCCTCTTGGTTTGTCTTAGCAATTTGTCTTGCCATCTGTTGAGCAGTTAAACCAGAAGTACCACCCTCAACAAGTGCCTTAAAATCACTTACGAGGTCATCTAACTTACCTCTAATCCCAAAGTTTGCAGTATCTACATTTTCTGAAAATCTTTTCATATTTGTGACAGCATTTTCATTCTCAACCAAAGCATCAAAACCTGACTGTATATCTGAAAATTTAGGGGTTATCACAGGTTGACGTTGATATTTTTCCATATCAATAAGCTCACCTGTTTGCTCACTAACTCTTTCCCCTGTATTTGGGTCAAAATATGTCATTATAGTATTTAACGGATTACCTATTTCTTCTACTATCTCAAACTCTATAGGAGATTTTTGTTTTATTTGTTGTTCTGTACCAACCTTAAAAACATCAAACTGGCTTTGAATCTGTATAAAACTAGGGTCACTATCATATATTGTTTCTCTTTTACCTGACGCATCTTTATAAGAATAAAGAGTTCCTAATTTGTCTGCACCAAATGTAGGTTTATCTTTGCTCAGACCTGTTAAGTCTACAGGTTTATCTGTACCATATTCTAAAGCCTCTAAAGTGCCAAACGGAGTTTCTTTACTATATACACTAATAGGATTGCCCTGCTGGTCATAATATGTTTGAGGCGCACCCAATTTAGGCATAGTGCCTCTTTGAAGTTTACTAAGCTCTGCCTCCGCAAGCATTCTTTTCAACTTCCTATCTTCTTCAGCTTCTTGCAACTGTTGACCAGCTTGCAAGCCACCCAGTAATGACTGACCAAAGCTAACAGGTGTTCGTGATGGTCCACTTAACAAGCCAGCAGCTATACCTCTCAAAATATTAGGATTAGATAAACTTTGACCTAAAGCACCGCGCACTTTACCTAACGCTGTAGGTTGGGCAGCAGACATTAATTGAGAGCCGATATTAACTTTAGGAATAGGCCCTAAAAGACCTAAACCCATGCCATCTAAAGCCCTTGTACTTAGTTGGTCTACAGGCGTTATTGGGCGCATTAATTGTCTGTCAAGCAAACCCATATTTAACTGGTCAATAGGTGTTACCATGTCTATCCCCTACAAGTATGTACCGATTCCGCCGCCAAGTAAGCCAGCAAGAAGTCTTTCTGGTGTGCCAGCAGATTCTGGCAGTAAAGACGCACCTAATGCAGCACCACCTAAGAATGTTTGGCCTGTGCTTGGCTCAAAATATGGCTGTATTGCAGATGATGTCTGACCCATTGGGAAGCCAGACACCGCCGCCTGATACTGACCAAGGGCTTGCATAGGTGCTTGTTGCTCAAACTGGAATCTAGCAATGTCACTAGCAAGTTGTTGCTGTGCTAGGTTTTCTCTAGCACCACCGACAGCACCTAGCTGACCAATATCGTAATAAGCAGCCTGTTGCAGTTGTGGGGCAAAGCCTAAGACCTGTTGCTGTCTAGCACGTTCAGCACCATAGTCACGATATGCAATGTCAGCCGCAACGTCACCCATAGCGCGAGTTGCAACATCCGCAGCCAAACCAGAACCAAGTCTACCTCGTTGTGCTGCCATACTTGTTGTTCTTGCTTGCACTGGGTCTATAGCTCTGTTGATGGCTTCACTCAACCCAGGACTACCCCCAAGGAATGTGCCACCAAGTACGTCTGTTGCGTATTGCTGGGCAGCCGTCCCAACGGGAGTGCCAGCTAGAGCCTGTTGCTCTCTCATACGCAACGCTTGTTCTGTTTGCGGTGCAAAGCCAACCACTGTTTCACCAGGGTAATACTCGTATGGGCCTTGCTGATATTGACGCAGAGCCTCGCTCATACCATATTGCAAGAATGGTTCTGCAAATGGTGCGGGGGCTGTGCGTGTGATGGTTTCGGTTACACCTGCTGGTTCTGCCATAATCTTATCCTCAAGTTTTCCCTATACTACACAATAATAAAATATAAATAAACCACTAGCCTATAACTACATATCCAACAACTAAATCGTGACCATGATTTTGATGGCCTGCAACAAAACTACCATTCGCACGACTTGATACGAACGGATGTATATGTGAAATATCATTACCTAAACCCGTAAAAAGTATAATGCTATTTGCACCAACACGTTTGTCTGTGACACTAGTAGTAGTTGTACCAGATGAAGCTGTAAAACTACCTGTGCTGTTTAACTTGCCTTCAACACAGTTATTTACCACCTCTGATATTTCACGAGGAGAGCCGCCTTGATATGGTAGCTTTCTATACTGATTGCTCATCTACGTCCCAATGCTGTAGCGTCAACGTCTATACCCTGCGCCCTACTCCAATCACCAGAAAGGTTTACTCTAACCTTGTGATAGCGACCATTAGAGCGAACAGGTATGAAGTTATCAGCGTTTAAACTAGAACTAGAACCAAATGATGATGAATCTACCTGCCGAGTGCGCGAAGCAATCTGAGCCGTAACTGTTCCAGTCGAGTCAACGCCAGTTGTAACGTAGGGGATAATATTTCGTACAAGGCTAACACTGCCCTTCTTAACTTCAAACTCGCCCGTTTCAATAATCGCCGCAAGCGTGTCGCCTGTGAATGTCTGGATTTTCTTATCTTTCGCGGCTGCAAAAATAAACTGACCCCCAATAAAACTAGGGCTATCAAGTGAAGCAGGTAAAGCATCCAAAGAACTGTTAATATTATCAAGTCCTTCAAGAGTATAAGTAGCAGAGTAAAGAGGCGATAAAGCCGTAACATTGGCTTCTGCCGTAGACCATCTATCCAAGACATAATTATAGATAATGAGTTTGTCTGCACTTCCGTCAGAAGAGTTTGTGCTTGGATAAGACCAGATAATAATTTGGTTTTTAGGGTCTGCACTTGCAGAAACATTTTGAGGATACGCTGAATTAAAGTCATTATAAAAAAACCTATCTACTTTCTCTGCCCCGATACCTTTTGATGTTTGACCATTAAACATATAAAAACCATCGTCAGAAAGGTAAAATACAAAGTGACCAACATTTGTTACTGAGCCTGGAACTTTACACCCTCTTCTTGTTTCAACATTATCAAACTGAAAGACTAATGGTGAGCCTATATAAGAAGCACGAACAACGCCCTTTTCCATAAGTATGGTCGCATACTCACCGCCAACAAGACCTGTTATAGAACCCATATCCATAATGTCTTGAAAGTCAGCTTGTGTTGTAGCACTTACCGCCCAGCTTGTTGCATCACCAATACCAGACCATCTTGCCCTATATGGCTTTACACCATCAGATGAATCGCTTGTAAAGGCGGTCATAACAAAGTCACGCACAACAGCTATATATTTAGCCTTTGGTGCATCAGCACTTAAATCAGAAAACAAGCCAGCAGCAGAAGCAGTAATCTTTTGTATTGGGTCAGTAAAGTTAGTAGCAACAACAGTTTCACCAAACTGCACAAAATTTGTTATGTCTGTTGAGGCTGTAGTGTAATTACCAGACTTACTTACATTTGTGAGTGCCTTAGTTGACGGAACATATTTATACAGTTTTGCTCTGTCTGCAACGTATATTGTGTCTGTTCCATCATCATTAGATGCAGCAAACATACCAACAATATCACCATCAGCAGCATCACTAATTGATGCCAAATCATTAAACGGAGAGTAACCATCTAAAGATGGGATGACGTTATTTGCAGAAGTAACACCAGAATTATTAAAATCTGATTGGTCAGGTAAAAACTCGCCAAATCTAATCATTGTCTATACCAAACCTCACTACCTTGACTTACATTTGTCCAAACTTCTGAGCCAGCAGTTACCTCAGTCCATGCCTCACTGCCCTCAGATACAACACTCCACACCTCTCCATCTTCAGTTGTTTCAGTCCACGTTTCTGTTCCTTCAGTAACAATAGACCAAAGCTCCCCAAGTATTTCACCTGTCAGTGTACTTGTTATAACACAACTAACTGAACCAGCACCACTAGCTGTAAACTGCATAACACCATCAGCAGTCACAGCCATACTTACAGAACCATCTGCAATAAGTATTGTGTTCACATCAGATGTAGCACTTACAGAAACATCAACGCTACTGCTTGCAATAGAAACTTTAATAGCACTGCTGGACTCAGTAATTGCAACATTCACCGAAGCGTCCATAGCCACAATAAACTGAGCTATGGCAGCAACACTAGCTGCGCCAGTTACAGACGCATCAACAGACTGTATTCGTATTCCTTCAGCCGTAACTGTAAATGCAGCCGCTACAGCACTCGCAACCTGTTTAACAATTTCTGCATCAAC
>MDTG01378415.1_pt1 | contig 10580 bp, 7 predicted proteins | sample 811421 | NCBI WGS metagenome assembly MDTG01 (sample SAMN05326645, study PRJNA326480) | marine metagenome | isolation source: seawater | place: Pacific Ocean: South East | collected 2011
CAGTGCCGACCTCCATAAAGGTTTCCGGCAGAATGAAATCCGGTGTCGCCGGTTTGTTTTCTGCAAACCAGTGATCGGCCTGCTGCTCGAACTCTTTTAATTCTGCCTTGGTCACGGACATGATCTTCCCCTTACTCTATTTGTTTGCCTTAATTTTCTCGACGCGTTTTGACTTTTTGTCTGTTTATGCCGGGCGCTGATTTACTGATTACCCATCTGCCCTTGGCGCTTTCAACTTCGGCCTGGCTATTATTCCTTCAACTCCATTAGCGGCGCGATCAATTCAATCCATTTACGCACATAGTCAGCAGTAGTCGAAGAAGTCACGCCATATTGTTCCTGAATCAGCAAGCCCCGCATAAAACTACGGGTCATATTGAGCAACATCACTACCTCTTCAGCATCGCCACTCACCGATCGGTACCGAGCTAATGACTGTTGGTCGAGCTTTTGCCCCCAATCAACAAGGTCTGACGCAATACGCTGCCGCAATGCCGAGTCTGTTCGCGCCGCATTCAGCACCTCCATAAGCGCACGATATGCCGGCGTATTAATAAAACGCTGCCACGCTTCGAGCAGTGCATCTTCTACAGTCTGCGGCTGGGTCGCGCGCGCTTGCACGGTGCGCAACAAAAGCGTGTCTACGGTCGCCGCGATCAAATCTTCCTTGGTATGGAAATGGTGCTGTACCGCACCTTTCGAAAAATCAGCCATCGCAGCCACGCGCTTGAGCGATGTTTCGGCATAGCCCACTTCTGCAAGGGACGCGATTGTCGCATCGCATATAGCCATTCTGGCACGCTCACTCTTTGCTTGTTGCAACCCAACTTCTAGATTCACATGCCCCCCAAAAAACCGAGCAACGCCGTTGATTACCTGTAAATTATCGGTTCAACTGGCGCCAAGTCATTCTTCAAGTTAGCACAAAAAAACATTTTAAAAACCTTCTGGCTGGCTTTTTTTTCTGCTACTTTTGGCAGACAGTTAATCGCAAGTTTGATTATTCAAGCTGTAAATATTGCTCTCGGGGGGGAGGACTTAATGCCTGTTTTGAACTCGAAGCTGGACCTCAAGGACAGCGTTTTTCAACGAAATAAAGCCGACATGGTGGCAACACTTGATGAACTGCAGGCACTCTATGATCAGGCTGCCGAGGGCGGCGGCGAAGAGGCGGTGGCGCGCCTGCGCACCCGCGGCAAAATGCCCATACGCGAACGCATTGCCCACGTGCTGGACCGCGACTCGCCATTCTTAGAGATTAGCCCTCTTGCGGCTTGGCGCTCTTCTTTCGACATCGGTTCCGGATTCGTAGTTGGTATTGGCGTAATCGAAGGCGTTGAGTGCGTGATTCTCGGCCACGATCCCTCGGTGCGTGCTGGCGCGTTCAATGCGTTCAACTCCAAGAAGCTCATGCGTGGCCTGGAGATCGCTCGCGAAAACCGCATGCCTTACGTGCAATTCGTTGAGAGCGCCGGAGCCGACCTAAGAGGCGAGGAAAGCGATGGCGGTGACCCGAATAAAGCAGCTGAAGCGTCAATTCGCCGGGAACTCGGCCACTTTGCCGAATCCGGCCGACTGTTTTATGAAATTTCCGAACTATCGAAACTGCGTATTCCAACCATTTCTGTGGTCTTTGGCGCAGCAACAGCCGGTGGTGCCTATCAACCGGGTATGAGCGACTACAACATCATGGTCAAAAATCAGGCCATGGTGTCATTAGGCGGCCCACCATTGGTAAAAATGGCTACCGGCGAGGATGCCAACGCCGAGGATCTCGGTGGCGCCGACATGCATACGCAAATTTCGGGATTAGGTGACTATCTGGCGCAAGACGAAATGGACGGCATTCGCCTATGTCGAGAAGTCGTCTCACATTTGAACTGGCGCAAACTCGGACCTGAACCCAATCCAGAATTTGATGAACCGGTGCACGATCCAGAGGACATGCTGGGATTAGTGTCAAAAGACCTGAAAACCCCGCTAGATATCCGTGAAGTCATCATGCGCGTGGTCGATGGCTCAAAATTTGAGGAATTCAAACCTCTGTACGGCCCAACCGTCGTATGCGGCTGGGCATCCGTACAAGGATTTCCGGTCGGCATCGTCGGCAACAATGGCGCTTTATTTTCTGAAGCAGCCGAGAAGGCCGCACAGTTTATTCAGCTATGTAACCAGATCGATGTGCCCATCTTATTTCTGCACAACATCACCGGCTTTATCGTCGGTACTGATTTTGAGCAGGGCGGGATCACCAAGAATGGCTCGAAGATGGTCAACGCCGTGTCGAACTCCACAGTACCGCATATCACCATTATCGTTGGCGCATCCTATGGTGCCGGCAACTATGGTATGAGCGGACGCGCATTTGGCACCAAATTCACCTACATATGGCCATTTTCAAAAATAGCTGTAATGGGTCCGTCAGTCATGGCGGGCGTTATGACCATTGTTGGGCGCGGCGCGGCGGCACGACGCGGCATTGAATTCGATGAGGAAGCGGACGCCCAACGGGCTGCATTTGCTGAACACTGGGCCGAGGAGCGATCCAAAGGCTTGTACGCCACCTCAAGGGTCTCTGATGACGGCATGATCGACCCTAGAGATACGCGCAATGTTATCGCGATGTCCCTGTCAGCTTGCCACAACAACAGCGTTAAGGGCACCAAGGAGTACGGCACATGGCGCATGTAATCACACCAATCACACGCTTACTGATTGCCAACCGCGGGGAGATAGCGCGACGCATCATTCGTACGGCTCACGATATGGGCATCAGCACCGTAGCGATCTACGCCGATGGCGATGCCCAAGCACCCTTTGTAAAGGAAGCCGACAGCGCCATTGCGTTGGACGGCCGCACAACCGCAGAAACTTATCTGGACGTGGATAAAGTACTGGCGGCTTGTGCACGCAGCGGTGCCGATGCCATTCATCCAGGCTACGGATTTTTGTCGGAAAACGAAGCCTTTGCACAAACGGTTATCGATGCAGGCATCAAATGGCTCGGACCCACCCCAGAAGTGATCGGCTTGATGGGAGATAAATTGTCCGCCAAGCGACTTATGGACGAAGCCGGTGTGCCCATACTGCCCGGCATTGAGATTTCCGCCGACACCGACATCGCGGCGGCAGCCAAAGAAATTGGCTACCCCGTTTTAGTGAAAGCCTCAGCGGGCGGTGGCGGCCGCGGCATGCGAGTCGTGGAACAAGAGGCAGATCTAATCGGCGCAGTAGAAGGCGCAAAACGCGAAGCGGGCAGTTCATTCGGCGACGACACCGTATTCTTGGAGAAATGGCTGGCAGTGTCCCGTCACGTGGAGATCCAGATCCTTGGAGACACCCACGGCAATTTAGTGCATTGCTATGAACGTGAATGCTCAATTCAACGCCGCCATCAAAAAATTATCGAAGAGGCGCCCTCGCCTGCGGTTACCGACGCGATTCGCGCGCGCATGGGCGACGCGGCAATCGCTGCCGCGAAAAAGCTGGGCTATTCATCAGCTGGCACAGTGGAATTTCTGCTCAGTGGCGAAGACTTTTACTTTCTCGAAGTAAACGCGCGGCTACAGGTAGAGCACCCTATAACCGAAGAGATTATCGGCAAAGATCTGGTACGCGAGCAGATTCGCGTGGCTGAGGGTGAAACACTGTCTTTCACCCAGGACGATCTCAGCATCAACGGTCATGCCATTGAAGCACGCTTGTACGCCGAAGACCCAGCAAAAGGTTTTTTGCCGGCGCCAGGCCCCGTTCTTGCGTGGACACCATCAACAGTAGGTAAGGCACGCTTCGACTCAGGGGTGGAAACAGGCAGCAAAATCAGTACCCAGTTTGATCCGATGATTGCAAAAGTTATTGTTCATGCACCCAGCCGCCGAGAAGCGGCCGGCCGTCTGGCACGGGTACTTGAGACTACCGAGATCCAGGGACTGCGCACCAATCGAGATTTTCTGGTGGCAACACTTCGTACAAGCGAATTTCTTGCTGGCGATACGACTACCGACTTTATTGAACGCGTAGATCCTGCGCGCATACGCGAGATTGCGCGCCAAGAACTGATTGCGGCGGCAATTGCCGTAGCCATGGAATCCCAGGCGCAGCGCCGCGATAAAGCGAAGGTACTACGCAGCCTGCCCAGTGGCTGGCGCAACTCAACTATGCCCATGGAGCAGTTGAGCTTTCGCTGCGGCGACCAGGACATTGAGTTGGCCTACCGACTGCACCGAGACGGCCGCTTTCGCCTGATATGCGACGAAGAGGAGCATGTGATTGAGGCCTACGAATGTGGTTCTGGGGCTGTTGATTTAGACGATAATGGACATCGGCTGCAATTCACAGTTCAGGCTCATGGGAACGATTGGCTAGTGCACAGCGCGGCCGGCGATCTGGTGCTACAGCAACAGCCGCGCTTTCCAGACACCAGTCTTGATGGGAATACTGGCGGCCTCACCGCCCCTATGCCCGGTTCGGTCTTAGCCACCGAAGTTGGCGCCGGCGCATCGGTCGCCAAGGGCGATCTGCTGCTCATTATGGAAGCCATGAAGATGGAACACCGCATTACCGCCCCGCGCAACGGCGTGATCGATGCAGTTCATGTATCTGTTGGCGATCAGGTCGACAACGGCCAGTTACTGGTCTCTATGGCCGAAGAGTAAGGAGCCTACCTATGCCAACAACCGAAGCAACACTTTACGAAGTCAAGCAAGGCGCCGCTTGGATCACCCTCAATCGACCCGAAAATCGTAATGCGCTGTCATCTGTATTGGTAACCGAATTATACGATCACTTAATTGCAGCCAACGCTGACGACGGTGTGCGCAGTATTGTCATTACCGGAAACGGCCCGGCCTTTTGTGCGGGTGCGGATCTTAAAAGTCCTCCTGGGCAATTGTCCGAAGGGTCAGACCGCGCGGTACCTTACGCTGACGTGCTTACCACGATCATAGATAGCCCTAAACCAGTAATCGCCGCCATCAATGGCGCCGCTTTTGCCGGGGGACTCGGCCTGGTCGGCGCCTCCGACATTGTTGTGACTCGGGAAGATGTGCAATTCAGTTTTAGCGAGGTACGGATTGGTGTTATTCCCGCGATCATATCCGTGGTGTGCTTGCCAAAGCTCGGCACTCACCATGGCATGAAATTATTTTTGACCGGTGAACGCTTCGACGGGCATCAAGCCGTGAGTATGGGATTAGCTCACCGAGCCGTGAGCGGAGATGATTTACATGCCGCCGTACAAGAAGAAATCGACATGATCAATATGGGCGGCCCAATAGCGGTCCAGGAATGCAAAAAATTAGTGCGCCGCGTACCCCAGTTGTCCCTCGCCGATGGATTTCAAGAGACCGCTGAGTGGAGTGCACGAATGTTTCGTTCTGACGAGGGTGCTGAGGGCATGGCTTCATTCCGCGAAAAACGCAAACCATCCTGGGTGCAAAACTAATATCAGACATAAGTCGAGTCGGAGGGGATCATGACCGAGGTAATACGCATAGGGAATTGCAGTGGCTTTTACGGCGACCGTTTAGCTGCCGCACGAGAAATGATCGATGGTGGCCCAATTGATGTGCTCACGGGCGACTACCTTGCTGAGTTAACGATGTCGATCCTATACAACCAGCAACAATCCCGCGGCGAGAATATGGGATACGTTGGCACGTTCTTAAAGCAACTGAAAGAAGTTGCAGCGGACTGCAAAGCACGAAACATAAAAATCGTCACTAATGCCGGCGGCCTAAACCCTAAGGGCATGGCAGGCGAAGTTGAAAAAATCCTTGCTGAACTCGGCGTCGACGCCAAAGTGGCCTACATAGATGGCGACAACTTACTGCCCGACCTTGAGTCACTGCAGGCCGATGGCGAAAAATTTACAAATTTAGATACCCAAGTAGATTTGCAAGACAGCACTCAACAGGCGCTGACGTCGAATGCTTATCTGGGCGGCTGGGGCATTAAGGAGGCGTTAGACCAGGGTGCCGATATTGTTATTTGTCCGAGGGTAACGGATGCTGCGGTAGTCATTGGACCGGCCGCCTGGAAATTTAACTGGCAACGCGACGACTATGACGCGCTGGCCGGGGCGCTGACCGCGGGACACATTATTGAATGTGGTGCTCAATGTTGTGGCGGCAACTATGCATTCTTTGAAGAAGTCCCAAGCTTCCGCGATGTTGGCTATCCAATTGCTGAAATTGAGGCGGACGGCAGCTTCACCATCACCAAACACCCAGGCACCGGTGGCTTGATTTCCGAGGGCACGGTAAAGGCTCAGTTGTTGTATGAAATTTCCACCCCCGCCTATTACAACCCTGATGTGATCGCCCATTTCGATACTTTGCAGATCGCCCAAGCAGGCCCAGACCGAGTTTATGTCAGCGACTGCCGCGGCAGTACGCCGCCCCCTACCCACAAGGTTTGCTTCAATACTCGCGGACCGTACAAACAGTCTATAGAGACTCTGCTCACGGGGCTGGACATCGAAGAAAAAGCCGAGCGCTACTTGGATGCGATCTTCCACAATCTCGGCGGTCGCGAGCAATTCGACGATGTTGATGTGCAATTAATTCGCAGTGATCACGAGGACCCTGACAACAACGAGGTGGCACACGCAGCGCTGCGGGTAACCATTACTCACTCTGACCCCAGCAAATTCGGGCGCATGTTCGCCGCCAAGGTAACGGAGCTGGGACTTGCCGGCATACCCGGAAATACCGGCCGCGGTGCAGCAGGATTCAGCGGCGGTCCAGCGATTTACCATTGGCCCGCCTTGATCGACAGTCAGAAAATAACTGAGCATGTGCACATTGGCGGCAAGTCGATCGAGGTACTGCCTACCCAGCGCTTAGGGCTCGAGGATATTTACTATCAACAAAATCCGGCAAATATTCAGCCCGCGCCTACCGGCCCAACTCGGCGCATTCCGTTTGGCCGACTATTCGGCACGCGCTCAGGGGATAAAGGTGGAAATGCTAACGTCGGTGTATGGGCATTGACCGACGAAGCGTACAGTTTTTTATACGACTACCTGACCGTCGAGGAGTTCAAACGTCTGGTACCGGATTTCGGAGCCTTTGAAGTTGAACGCTACGACATGCCGAACCTGCTGGCTATGAACTTTTATATTAAGGGCGTTCTGGGTACCGGCGCGGCTTCAAACCATCGCATCGATAAACAAGCCAAATCGTTAGGCGAATATTTGCGGGCTAAGTACATCGAGGTGCCGGAAATACTCGCTGAAGGAATCGCCTAATAGACATGGGTTCTGCCAACAGGGACCTTACCTGCTGGCGCCGGTTCGCTGCATAAAGTGCGCTTCTAGGTAGTCCAACTTTGCCGCGATCACGCCAGCACGCACCTGATCCTCGTCATCGAATACCAACCACTGATCACGACTCATCTGGTATGCAGGCCAACCCAACAAAGATAAGCCGTTGGGGTTACCACTGCGGGCAAAATTAGTCCAATAGCCTTGCAATCGTCTGGATAGAGCACCCATCTTTGGGTCGCCCGCTGCTTCGCCGCTCCAAAGGTAATAGCCATCGACACCGTGGGGCGTGCCCGGCCATTCTTGCGCTCTGCTCGCTGGCACGAAATCTACGTAGTAAGCCCAAGCAGAGCTGCCCTTTTTGTCCATACTACGCACCATAGTGCGAGCAGCGAGAACATAACGATTGTCGCCAAACATTTTTTTCAAACCGAACTCTTCGCTAACCGCAAACTCTTCGGCATAGAGCTGGCGCGCGGTATTCCAATCGTGTTCATGAAAGCGTCTGAAGTCGTCCAATGTGATGCCCGATGCGGGTTGTACCGTTCCCTCGAAACTGCTGCCTCCCATAATTAAGGGCACATCATGTTGTTTCCCTTGCCGTGCAAGCACCGCCGGCTCGCCCACCAAGCCGACACCATCGACAATGGGCAGTTGGAATCCTGGCAACGCGTGCATTAGCGCGGAGCCATCAAGAGCGCGCAATTGAGTCTGGGTTTTAGCAGCCGGATCTACTGCCTGTGCAATGCGCTTTGACAACTGTTCCGCACTTGGCAGGGGTTGCAGGTCCATATCTAAAGTTGCCGGCGCCGTCGCATTTCTCGACCGCGGTAGCGCCCAAGTTGCATAGCCGCTTTGGGCGATTGCTTTGTGAAAAAGCCCGCCAGCAAGCGGGCTGACCATAAGCATATTGACCGCCATACCACCCGCTGAGACCCCGAATATGGTGACATTATCGGGATCACCGCCAAACTGACGGATGTTCTCTTGCACCCATTCCAGTACCGCTACCATATCCAACAGGCCAAAACTCGCTGCACTAGTCTCTAAGGCTGGGTGCGCAAAGAAGCCAATAGGACCCAACCGATAATTAAAAGACACAACAACAACCCCATGCCGCGCCATGACCTCACCGGGAATTTCGCCCGAGCCGCTGCGAAAACCACCCCCGTGAATCCAAACCATAACTGGCTGCTTCGCGGGTTGCAGTTGCTTGGACCATACATTCAAAGTCAAACAGTCCTCACTGACGAGGGGTGGGCGATCACCAGAAGTACGTTGCATACAACGAGGTCCGTAGGCCTGGGCTTGCAGAGGTTCTGGGTAAGCAGACGCAGGACGCGGCGGCTGCCAGCGCAAGGGGCCAACAGGAGGTTGGGCATACGGAATACCGCGAAAGACCGCAATGCCCTGCTCTTCTAACCCTTCAACAACGCCGTAGTTGGTTGCGACCGTATGAGAAACCTCAGCACGTGCGGGGTTACTGCAAATCACAGCAAACACCCATAGCCACAGTAGCTGACGACCGACTCTCGCGTAATCCATAAATCCCCCTCCTTGCCGTTATGTTATTGCATTACCAACAAGTCGCAACATGGATCACCAATCACGGCATCTAACAACGGCCTAATAACGACGAGAAGTGCAATGCGAAATTCACTACTTAGCCTACGTAAATTGGCACCAGAAACTCACAAAAAGGCCAATGCGGTAACCAGATTCCAGCGCTTGTGGTACATTTTCGGCTCACATAAGTACGTTACTCATGTCACAGAGGGAGCGGAGAAAGCCATGCAGAATTTTGATGTCGTTATTGTGGGTGCGGGAATCTCCGGCATTGGAGCGGCCTGCCATCTGCAATCAGAATGTCCTGAGAAAACCTTCACGATCCTCGAATCTCGCGAGCAGAGCGGGGGTACTTGGGATTTATTTCAATATCCAGGGATTCGTTCCGACAGCGATATGCATACTCTTGGCTTTAACTTCAAACCCTGGACCGCGGCCAAGTCCATCGCCGACGGACCTTCGATAAAAGACTACTTGGCCGAAACCATCGATGAGCATGGACTCGGCGACCATATTCGACATGAACACAAAGTGCTGAGCGGGAATTGGTCAAGCAGTGACACGGCTTGGACGGTAACCGCAGAACATCAGGGCGAAACCCAGCAATTTCGCTGTAATTTCTTAATGATGTGCAGCGGCTACTACAACTACGACACCCCCTATACACCAGATTTCAAAGGCCAAGAAAGGTTCCAAGGCACAGTCATTCATCCACAGCATTGGCCTAAAGATTTGGACTACCGCAACAAGAAAGTAGTGGTCATTGGCAGTGGCGCCACCGCAATGACCCTAGTCCCAGCAATGGCTGATGATGCAGCAAGTGTAACCATGCTGCAGCGCTCCCCGACCTATGTGGTTGCTCGACCAGATAAAGACAAAATCGCCAATGCCATGCGCAAGGTACTACCCGATTCGGTGGCATACGCATTGACTCGTTTCAAAAATACGCAACTGCAGCATTTTATGTATCAACGCATGCGTAAAGAACCGCAAAAAATGAAGAAGGCCCTTGTAGACTTGGTCAGCGACGCACTTGGGCCCGATTATGATGTGGACAAACACTTCACGCCCAAATACAACCCATGGGATCAAAGATTGTGTCTGATTCCCAATGGTGATTTGTTCAAATCGATTAGAAAGGGCAAAACCCAGGTGATCACCGACCACATCGAAACCTTCACTGAGCGTGGTCTGAAGCTTGCCTCCGGGGAGGAGATTGAAGCCGACATCATCGTTACGGCCACAGGCCTGAACATGCAAGTTATGGGCGGTAGCGCATTCTCGGTGGACGGGCGCCCGGTCAATTTCGCAGATACAGTGTCATACAAAGGCATGATGTACGCCGAGATACCCAACCTGATACAGACATTTGGCTACATTAATGCATCTTGGACTCTGCGCGCAGATCTGACCGCCGAATATGCTTGCCGGGTGATCAATCACATGGACCAGCTTGGCGTCCGCCAGTGCACGCCCAGATTAAGAGAAGAGGACGCAGATATGGCTTTGCGACCCTGGATCGAAGACTTCTCAGCCGGTTATATGCAACGCACGATGGACCTGTTGCCCAAGCAGGGCGACAAAGACCCGTGGCGCAATACCCAGAATTACGCTTTGGACAAGAAAATCATTCGCAAGGCACCGCTGGAAGACGGTGCGCTGTTGTTTGCTGAAATGGATCCTAGGCCTATCGGGGCAGGACCGTCTGAAGCCAAACAGGATGCGGCTTGACCTTTAATCGCCACCGAAG
>MDTG01166288.1_pt1 | contig 10579 bp, 10 predicted proteins | sample 811421 | NCBI WGS metagenome assembly MDTG01 (sample SAMN05326645, study PRJNA326480) | marine metagenome | isolation source: seawater | place: Pacific Ocean: South East | collected 2011
CCAATGCTCTTCTTAAATCTCCATCTGTAATTAGACCAATTATTTTACCTTTCGTATTTACATCTTCAATCCATGTACTCCCAATACCGCTCTTAGTCATAAAACTTATCAAATCAACTAAAGAGTCCTCTGGACTTAATCCAGGTAATTTTTCTAATGGCACCATAAGATCCTCTACAGTTAATGTTAATCTTTTACCTAATGATCCCGAAGGATGATTTGTCGCAAAGTCTTCATTAGAGATACCACATCTTTCCATCCATACGACTGCTAAAGCATCTCCAATCGCCATAGAGACAGCAGTGCTAGCAGTAGGAGCCAAATTTAATGGGCAAATCTCTCTATTTACGCTTGCTTCCAAAACCACACTACAACTTCTTCCAAGTTGAGAATCTTTATTTCCAATAATCGCAATACATTCGATATCTCTTTTATATAAATGAGGTATTAAATCTAATAATTCTTTTGTATTTCCACTATTTGAAATTAATAAACAAATATCCTTCTTAGCAACTATACCTAAATCACCATGAAGAGCATCTAGAGGATTTAAATATAAAGACATTAAACCAATTGAAGAAAATGTAGCTGCTATTTTTCTAGCAACTATTCCACTTTTACCAACTCCTGTTATTATTACCTTTGATTTATTTTTAAAACAATTTTCTAAGAGAGATAAGGCTTTATCAACTTGATAAGAATCTAGTCTTTCTGAAGCAAGTTTTATAGCTGATGATTCTTCTAAAAGACACCTAGATAAAGCAGACAAAATTAATCCCCAAATACATTAATTAAAACATTATTTTCAAAAAATTTCATTAGTGATTTTAATTTTCTAATTTCAATGCAATTCTTCTTGCCTCTTCCAGTTGTTCATATGTATCAACAGAAAGAGAATTTTCATTTATTTTAAAAGTTGAAATTTTGTATCCTGCTTCTAAGATCTTTAATTGTTCAAGTTTTTCTAATTTCTCAAGTTTTGATTCTGGCAAATTAAACCATTGCTTTAATATTTCAGCCCTATATGCATATATACCTGCATGTCCCCAATAAGTTGCATGCTTATACCATTCAAGAGGATCAACTCCCCTAACATGAGGCAAAGCAGATCTAGAAAAGTATATGGCTTCATTATTACTAGATAAAAGTGTTTTTACAACCGCAGGATTATGAATATCTTTTTTAGGTAATACAAAAACTGGGGTGATTACATCAAAGTGATTTTTATCAGTTAGCAGTTTCTTCGAAATTTGACTTAGTATTTCTGGATTGATAAAGGGTTGATCACCTTGAACATTAACTATCGCAGTTTGAATTAATAATTGATTTTTGTCGAACTCATTAAGATCTGCTTCAGACAAATCCCAGGCATTACAAACAATCTTATCTATTACAGAAGCGATCCTTTCACTTCCTGATTGACATTTAGATGATGTAATTAAAGTACTATATCCCCAATCCTTCACCAGTTGATTTAACTCTAGATTATCTGTACATAAAATTACTCCATTAAAACCTTTAGCTTTTATACAATTTTCTAGAACCCTCTTAATCATTGGCTTTCCACAAATATCAGCTATTATTTTTTTTGGTAATCTTTGAGATTCAAGTCTCGCGGGGATAGCAATAACTATTTTTTTTATCAATTTCCTGATTAGTCCCAAAGCTTTATACTTTCATCTCTCGCGGCAAACCATTCAGCTGCTAATTCAGCTCCCATTAAACGTTGATCTCTAAACCAAGGTCCACCTAAAGTCCAATGTATTAGATTAGCTCTCCTAGAATTATCGAGATCACTTTGCACATCAATTAAAAAATTCCAATCACCTTGTATTTCACCAACCTGAGATTCATTTTCTAACCAATTAAATCTATGAAGATCTAGTCCAGAAGCTGAGTTTACGTAATCAATTGTAAGCATCTTACATTCACTACAATTCATAAGCATAAGGGAACTCCAATTCTTTTTCGGATAAGAACTTTGTACTTCTCCTTGAAATTTTTTAGTTTCAGTTGGATTATGCTCGTGTTTTACACACATTAAGCTATATTTATCATCTCTTTGTTCCCAAAGTTGACTAATATCAGTCCGACAGAGCATATCGCAATCCATAAAAATAGCCCATCCTGAATAACTCATTAAGTAAGGTACTAAAAAACGAGTAAAAGAAAAATCAGTACTTTGTTTTGGATCACGTTTTCTAAAATATAATTCTTGTTCTATCAGCTGAGAAGTAACTAAAGGAGTTATAGCTAATGGCATAGAGGAATTTTGATATAAGGTATCAATTAGAACATTTGTAGCAGCTCTCTCGCGATAGTCATATCCAATAAATAAAGGTATTAAATTTTTCATAAGTTAATTTCTTTTGAATAGAATAGAAGAATTACTTTTTATTCTAAAAGTCAAGCTATTTTGAGTAGATTGGGAACTTAAATCAATGGAATGCTTTTGCAAAGTAACATGATTTACAATGACAGATAAGTAAAAATTCGAAAATCTTAAACATAATCTACCTTTTGAATGATAATACAATTTCCTAATATTACAATTGAAATATTATCTATAAGATCTTAAACCTATTAGTTCATAAAATTTAAGTTTAAATAGTCCACTCTTTTCTATATCAAAAAATACTGTAGTATTTAAAGAATAAAAACCATGATTTGGGAAGATGAATGGAGACATTGATCTAAATATCCACCAATCGTTAATAATTTAAAATAAATTTCCAATACATTTCTAATACGAAACCTAGTAGAAAAAGCATTCATACCAGAGGATTTAAAGTACCTAAAAACAATCTATAATTTTTCTTAAATTCCATATTTATTTCTGATACGAAACTTTTTAGATTTCTTTACATATCAATAGATTTGGTACATCATGAAACTATCTTTAATTATTCTATGTATGACTATCTTATAGTGCTTATTAATATTTTACTAATAAAATAACCATTAAATAATAATGGATTTAAAATGAAAGTATGCTTAATTAATTGTTAATACTGGAATTTTTTTAAAGATCTAATAAACTAAGAGCAACTAAAATCCCATATAGTTTTGCATTCTAAAGAAATCTTCTCGATGAAAACTATTCGGGACTGCGCAAGTATAAAATTTTATTCTCTCCCAACTTCAATATCGTTGGTTATAAAGCCTATCATCTAGCTTTCTTCATGTTTACTTGACAAATTAAATTTTATTAAATCCATCTTTTATGATTTTTTTTATTCACGGGAATTTTCTTAAAGAAATTTAATTTAAATTTTTTAATTTGGTTTATAACTTTTTTTTAATTTTGTCTTGCTATATAGAGATATTATTCATTATTTATACGTCTTTGAAATTTATTGAGCCAATATATTTTTCGTATTTCTTTCTTAAAGTTTGATAGTTCAATTTGTTAAAACAAAAAAACATATCCTGTTCATCTTTTCTTAGAAATTTTGCTCCAGTTTTTTCATGAAAAGATATTACTTTTTTGTTTTCGTTTCTTACCTCAAACAAAGATTTCTCCAATCTCAAAAAATCGAACGCAAAAGCATAAACCATTACAGTGCTTATTAGCGCATATAGGGGTGATATTCCGTCTAACATAATCCAACTACCCCAAGTAAATGTTTTTTTTTCGTTATTTATTTGATAAATCCTAACGACCCCAACATCTTCTTTAACATTAGAAATAATAAAGTAAAACTCAAGACATTCATGTTCTTTTTTAATGATCTCAGATATGTAATTTTTATTTACTTCTTTTGTATAACCCGTATTATTTAAAAATCTCCCTTTAGATGATCTTAATCTATAAATGAATTCACAGTCTTTCATAGAAACTGAGCGAAAAAAAAGACTTTTAGAACTGACTTTCATTTAGTATTTAAATTAATAAATATGTTGTTTAGTATACAAATTTTTTGTTTTAAAAATTATTCTTTTGATTAATTTATAACATCTAAAATTAAGGAATTTATCTGTAACTTTATTGTAATTTGTAATTTCTAACTCGTATGACTTCACTTGAGTTGTAACCCATTTGTAACTCAAACTTTATCATAAAATCCAAGTTATAACTACCAGTCAGGGTAAATGTAGTATTCATTACCAATATTAAAATAATGCTGTGGACTAACTGATTGAAAACTAAATCAAATTTTTCTTTCAATTCTTCTCTTAAAGTTTTATTTAATTCAACTTGTAAAAATTTGAGTAATCATAAGCTTTCTCTGTACATTACGATATATCTGTATAAAAAATTCTAATTCAATATTTTTAAAATATTAGGCAAAGATAAATCTACATATTTATTTTTAGGTAAATTATGCCAATTCAAGGCAGCTTCGTGGTCAATAATTTTTTATAAAAACATCAAATGACTTTCTAAGTTGATTCATATCTTTATGCATAACAATTAAGTCAGGATAACAAAGGGATAAAATAAAATTTTTTTTATTCTTATTCGCAAGCTTATTCCTAATCGATAATATATTTTTAAGTTCAAAAAAGTTGTAGACAAAATCTTTAATGAATAAATTTAATTTATTATTGACAGAAACTTTCTTGCCAAAACAATTGGGGAATGATTCTTATCATAAAAATTACATACTTTTTTATAATCATGATTTCCATACTTTATTTTTTTATAACCTAAAACCAAGCCATCATATACTGAATCTATAGAAGGACATATATTAATGATTGGAGGGTCATCAAATAAATAAGATTTATTTACATTAGATGGCCATCTCCAACCAGAAAGTACACACTTACCATATGCCAATCCATAAAGTGCATTTATTCCATAAGAATAACCTCTACATTGATCTACTAATATATCGCAATTTCTTACATAATTTTCCCACTCATTAATACTGCACATTTTAGGGTTCAATATTTCTACATCACTGAAATTATTAGCAAATTTTTTTAAAGCGGGAAGAATAAATTTTGCACCTTTAAATGATTTTTTATTTGATCCAAATAAAACTTTAATAGGTTTATTAGAACAATAATTAAATTGAAGAGAGGACTTTATTAATCTACATCCTATCATTGGAAGAAGACTAGTTTTGGAGGAAAAAGCTTTTATAGAAGCATATGAATAATAATAATCAGGTGAAAAACCGATAATTTTATCAACTTTATTTGCTACGTAATTATTTAATAATGGTGTAGGAAAAGTTCTAAAAGCAGGTTTAGGATCATCATTTGAATCAAATGGATAATATTCTAAGTTTTTTTCTGCAAATTTAAGCCAAAAAGAATCTGAGCCAGCTGCACAAAGTGATAAAACTTTAGATTTCTTTTGAGCCTTAGATATTAATATTAATGAAATTAGTTCCCTTAAAAATCTACTTCCACCAAATATCAAAGGTGAAATAAGGCTGGTACAATCAGCTTTTGGAAATTTAACTTTTAAAAGAGAGGATAACAATACGTTTACTTGGCCATTTGGAATATGAGAAAATTGAATATTATTAATATTAATAGTATTAGGAATATTTTTTTTTCTATCTCCATCTGATAGAAGAAAAACCTGATGACCATAATTTTCTAGTCCAATTTTTAAAGCATAATGTAAACCTGAATATTCCCCCAATAAATTAAACTTCATTATTTGATTTTATAAAATATTTAAAGAAATGAAAAATAATGATAAGATTAAGATTATACTAGGGTTTAAATTTATTAATAACATCTATTATTATTTCTTGATGATTAAATGATAAATGAGGCCCAATGGGAATACTTAAAATTTCTTTTGAAAGCCTTTCAGCTATATCTAGCCCAATTTTAGAGTCTATAGTATTTTTATATGCTTTTTGTTTATGAGGAGGGATAGGATAATGAATAAGAGTTCCAATCTTATGATCAGCTAGAAAATTTTGAAAAGAATTCCTAAATTCTGTTCGAATTACAAAAAGATGCCACACATGAAATATATTTTTTTGACAAAATGGCTTGACTATAAATTTATTATTAATATTTTCCAAATAATTAAAGGCTAATAAATTTCTCCGCTTATTCCATTCTTGTAAATACTTTAACTTTATATTTAAAATTGCTGCTTGCAAAGGATCAAGTCTACTATTAATTCCAATTAACTCATTTTCATATTTAATTTTTGAGCCATAATTTCTTAAAATTTTAATCTTCTCAGCTAATTGAGTATTATTTGTTGTAACTGCACCAGCATCTCCAAAGGCTCCTAGATTTTTACCTGGATAAAAACTCCAAGCTGCAATATCACCATGAGAACCTATTCTTTTGTCATTATAAATAGCACCATGCGCTTGAGCCGCATCCTCAACAACAAATAAATTATATTTTTTAGCAATTTTAATTATTGGTCCCAAATCACATGGTTGACCATATAAATGAACTGGCATTATTACTTTAGTCTTTTCAGTAATAGATAACTCAATAAGGGTTGGATTAATATTGTGAGTATTTTCATCAGGTTCAATAGGGACTGGTATCGCTCCACATCTACTTACAGCAAGCCAAGTTGCTATATAAGTATTTGATGGAACAATTACTTCATCACCTTTTTTTATGCCTAAAGCCAACAAAGATATATAAAGAGCATCTAACCCATTTGCAACTCCAACTGCGTAATCTGCTTGACAAAATTCTGCCCAATTAGTTTCAAAATCTTTAACTTCGTCACCTAATATATATTGACCACTATTTAGCACTGATGAAATTGATAAGTCTATTTCATCTTTAATTTCTAAATAGGATGATTTTAAATCTAAAAAAGGAATGTTCAAATCAGAATAACGTTGAAAATTTTGTGGCTTAAAGTTTTTTACTCTTTAAAATATAATCCTTATATTCATTATAGGTTCTTAAATAATCATTTTGGTCATATGGTAAAGATGCAAAAACCAGAAGAACCGCATCTTTACTATAGTTAAATTGCGATCCCCATATCCCGGCTGGCATATAAACACCATTTGCAGGAGAATTAAGTAATATCTGACACTTTTCACTACCATCATCTAATAAAACATTGCAAGATCCGTTGACACAAACAAGGAATTGATCACATTTTTTGTGAGCATGATCACCTCTTAGTTCTTGATTTGGAACACCATAAATAATAAAGTATCTTTGAGGTTTAAAAGGTAAATCATCACAAAACTCACCTACAGATAAAGATCCTCGATAATCAATGATATGTTTCATTAAATATAATTTACAATTTTTAACTCCTAATGAATGTATTGATGGTCTTTTACTATCTAATAATTTGTTAATATTAAAAACTTTATTTTTAGTCAATTGTAGAACCTCAATATTAATACATAATTCATTTCCTAAATCTTAAACTCCTTAAAACACATTTTGGAAATTTAAAGTACAAATTTTAAAATATTTTAGAAAATAAATTAATATTTAACTTAATCAATGCTGGGTTTCCATATGCATTGCAATTTCCAGGTATTGATTTAGTTACAACTGAACCAGCTCCAATGAGTGTATTTTCTCCAATTGTTATACCTGGTACTATTATTGAACCAGCTCCAATTGAAACACCTTTTTTAATAAACATAGTAGGATATTTATCTAAATATAGCTTACTTTTTGGATATTTATAGTTTGCAAAAACACCTCCAGGGGCTATAAATACATCCCCAAAAATCCTAACACTATAATAAATTATTGAAGCATTTTTCAAAGTTACTATATCGAAAATTACTACATCATTTTCAATAAAACAATTAGAAAAGATAGTACAATCTTTTCTAATTTTTGTTGATACTAATATTACGCAATATTGCCATATATTTGTATTATTTCCAATTTCTTTGGTTTCTACAATTGAGGTTGAATGAGAAAAAAATTATTATTCAAGAGAAAAATCTAATAATATATTTTATAATTACAACCTTTATAGTTTATTGTTATTATTCTCTATCTTCAAAAACATATTTTTATATTTAAAATAAAAATCAACTAAATTTTTAATGATAACACTAGATAATCCAACGCCATAAGTAAACAAAATTTTTTATTTTCTATGTAATCTTTTACCCTACATAGGCTTACAACAGAATTACTATCTTCTCTGGTATCCACTAAAGTAACTTTTGAAGGTTCACTCTTTCTTGAGTGAATTTGCATCTTATTATCATTATTAATCTAAAGAGTAACATCTGATGTATGAAGGAAATAGTTTGAAAAAATACTCTTTAATTAAATATCCCTTAAATCCACAACAAATAATAAATTCGTTAAGACCATAACTATTATACAATTTCATAATGTGCCATAAAATAGGTTTTCCACCTATTTCAACCATAAGTTTAGGCTTTCAATAAGTCTCCTAACTTAACCTTTTACTAATCCGTCAGCAAGAATTACAACTTTCATATCCAATTTAAAACTTTAATTATTTTTTAAGTTAGACAAAATAATCTCTGGATCATCATCTTCTATAACGTAGCCATCTTTTATTTTAATTATCCTATCACAGCTTTTCAATGTACTTAATCTATGTGCAATCATTATTATTGTATATTTCTTAGATAAATTATCTAAAGTTTTCATAATGGAATTTTCCGTATTTTGATCTAAAGCACTCGTCGCTTCATCAAAAATTAAAATTTCTTTATTTAAATATAAAGCCCTCGCTATTCCAATCCTTTGTCTCTGGCCACCACTTAATTTAACTCCTCTTTCTCCGATAAAACTTTTATAACGATGGGGTGTCATTTCAATAAATTCTGAAATTTGAGCCTGCTTTGCGCATTGTATTAATTTATTGAAATTTATTGATTGAGAAGGGATTCCAAAAGCAATATTTTCTGCGACAGAGCAGTCAGCTAAATATATAGATTGAGGAACATGTGCAATATTAGATCTCCATGCTGCAGAAATTGTTTTATCTTTGCTTTTGTTTATATCAATACCATCTACGAGAAATCTTCCATTAGATGGTTCCAAAAGAGCCATTAAAATATCAACAAGCGTACTTTTTCCACTGCCTGTAGTTCCAATTAAGCCTATTTTTTCCCCTTTTTGAATAGTAAAATTAATATCTTTTAAAACATAAGGAAGAGAATCACCATATCTAAATTTTACAGCTTCAAATTTAATTGTCTTAACTAGTGAAAGCTTTCTTTTTAATTTTGAGATTTTACTTATTTTTTGATTAAGAAAATTTAATACCGCTTTAAAATCTGCGTTAAACTTTCTCAAACTTGACCACCCTGCATATATTTGTTGTATAGCAGGAAGTAATCTTTGCGAACCTAATGCAAAAGCTCCAAGTAAAGAAATAATTCTTACATTATCAATATTTTGAACTAATAGCAAAAAAGCTAATGAGGCTAAAATAACTATCCCAAAACCTTCAAAAGCAAATCTTGGAAAGACTCCTAAAAAGTAATTTTCTGCTTGTAAAATTCTTTGTGGCCTATCGTTTTTTTTATAAATATCCACATAAAAGTTCTGATTGCCTCTCATTAATACTTCTCTAATAGCTCCCAAACCTTCTTGTAGAGCCTTAACAATATTTCTACTGTAGATAGATATATTATTACCATTGTGAAGTAGTTTATTTTTAACTAAGGATGCGAATATTAAGTAAATAATCGTAATCAATAAAAAAATTATGATTGCAATATTAAAGTTGATTATTAATAATCCAATAAGTATTCCTAAAGAGACAAGAGATGCCGTTATTGTTTGCAGAAAAGCGATAAGTCCAGTTACTGTGTTGTCAATATGCTTAGTCATTGTTGTTATTACTTGACTACTATTTAACTTTAAGTGCACAGGATAAGGTTGAGAAATTGTCCTTTTATAAACTTCTGAACTAAGGTCTGAACCTATAACTGCAGCAAATTTTATATTCAAAAATAAATTTATCGATCTTATTATTGTTGCAATTATTGCAGTAATAATAAATACTAATGTAATTGGAAGGATAATTTGATCAGCAGAATAATATCCCATAATAATGAAATAATTATTAAAAATAGGATTAGACCATATCTTTTCTGGTTCTATGATTATTGCAATAAAAGGAACAATTGCTCCCAATGATATTAATTCAGCCACTCCACTTGATAGCATGATTAGAAAGATAACAAACATTTGTCTTTTCCTTCTTAAATCCAAGAAGTTCCAAATCCCTTTTAATAATATGAATGAGCTTATATATTTTTTATTCTTATTAGGTTCTTTATAATTTAAATTCATTTTTAATAAGGAAGATCTTTTTTGGAAATATCTCTGAGATAAACATTTTCCTTATCTTTTTCTGAAATAATAACTTTATTAACTTCTAAATCTATAGGCCATTTAATATTCAATTCACTATCATTCCATGCAATTCCCTTTTGCATATTTGGATTATAGTATTCACTTGATTGATAACAAACATCAGCGTAATCACTCAAAACATAAAAGCCATGAGCAAATCCTGCTGGTATCCAAATTTGTTCATGCAGAATATCATCTAAAATAATAGAGAAACTTTTACCAAAACTAGGAGAACTAATTCTAATATCAACTGCTACATCAAAGATCTTTCCATAAGAACACCTAACTAATTTCCCTTGAA
>MDTG01373794.1_pt1 | contig 10579 bp, 4 predicted proteins | sample 811421 | NCBI WGS metagenome assembly MDTG01 (sample SAMN05326645, study PRJNA326480) | marine metagenome | isolation source: seawater | place: Pacific Ocean: South East | collected 2011
AAAGATGGATTATCCATCTGCAAATTCCTTATCTTTTTTGTCAGAGCATAAGTTTCAAAACAATAATTTTGTAGATCCTGCTTACTTTGAGCCTATGTATTTAAAAAATTTCATTGCTACTAAATCTAAAAAAAAGGTAATCTCAGGCACATAATAGTTATTTCAATAGTATTTTTATTATTGTGAAAAATGTTTAAAAAACAAAGGAATTGTTTCAATGCCTTTAAAAAAATTAAATAATCCGTAATGTTCATTGGGAGAATGAATAGCATCAGAATCTAATCCGAATCCCATTAAAATTGATTTTAGACCTAACTCTTTTTCAAACAAGGCTACTATTGGTATGCTTCCTCCTGTTCTCACTGGTATTGGTATTTTTCCAAATGTTTCTTCCATAGCTTTACTAGCTGCTAAATAACCTTTTTCATTTGTTGGAGATACATAGGCTTCACCTCCATGGTGTGGTCGCACTTGAACAGTTACGCTTTTCGGGGCTATAGATTTAAAGTGATCTTCAAATAATTTTGTGATCTCATTGGATTTTTGATGAGGTACTAGTCTCATAGATATTTTCGCATATGCCTTTGATGGTATTACGGTTTTAGCACCTTCTTCAGTGTAGCCGCCCCATATTCCATTTACATCTAATGTTGGCCTAATAGAGTTGCGCTCCATGGTGGAAAAATTTGATTCACCATAAACATCATCAATATCTAATTCTTGTTTATATGCATCAATATCAAACGGAGCCTGCGCCATTATTTTTCTTTGTTCTTCAGAAATAATTTCAACTTTATCATAAAAATTAGGAATAGTTATTTTATTATTTTTATCGTGAAGTGAAGCTATCATCTTACATAGAATATTGATTGGATTTGCTACAGCTCCGCCATATAGACCGGAATGAAGGTCACGATTGGGTCCGGTGACCTCCACTTCCACGTAACTTAATCCTCTTAGACCAGTTGTGATAGAAGGGGTATCGTTGGCAATTATTCCTGTGTCAGAAATAAGTATTACGTCTGATGATAATAATTCTTTATTGTTTTTAACAAAATCTTCCAAGTTTTCCGAACCAACTTCTTCTTCACCTTCAATCATAAATTTGATATTACAGGTTAGGCTATTTGTTGCTAGCATGGTTTCAGCAGCTTTGACATGCATAAAAAATTGTCCTTTGTCGTCACATGCTCCCCGGGCGTATATTTTTTCATTACGAACCTCGGGCCTAAATGGGTCAGAATGCCATAAATCTAAAGGATCAGGTGGCTGAACATCATAGTGACCATATATAAGTACTGTTGGTAGTGCTTTATCAATAATTTTTTCACCATAAACAATAGGATAGCCCTTTGTTTCATATAGCTTTGTATTTTCGATGCCAATTTTATCTAAATTGTCTTTTACCATTTGAGCTGTATTAAAAACAGAGTCTTTGTATTTAGGATTTGCGCTTATAGATGGTTGTTTTAATAGTTCAAATAATTCTTGTAAAAATCGATCTTTATTTTTTTCTATGTATTCTAAGTGAGTCATAATTAATTTTTTGATTTTGAAACGTTAAAAATAAGAATCTAAAATTTTTTATACTAAATTAAAATTAGTATTTTAAGTTTTTGGATAGCTTTAATAAAATTATATATAATATCTTTGTTTATTATAGCACCGATACTTATTTATAATAAAAGTAGTTAATATGGTTGTTAGATTCACGTTTCTTATTGTAATATTTTTATATTCCAATGCCATAGCACAGATTGCGGTCACTAATGCAGTGCCTTTTAATACAGAAGAAAGTATAGTTGATGTTTTGGTAGATGGAGACCTTACAGTTTCTAATTTTTCGTCTGTAGGTTTTGCCCAAGGAATTGGATATTTTGATGGCTTCAATAGTAATATAGGCTTCGATGAGGGTGTAATTTTATCAACTGGAGGTATTGAATTTGTTACTTCAGGTTTTGGTACAGGGTCACAAGTTTCAGGAGATTCAGATCTAGAATTAGCTTTAGAGGCTATAAATTTAACTTGGGGTGTAAATAATGTTACTGTTTTAGAATTTGATTTTGTTGCTGAGTCTGAAAACGTTGCTTTTAATTACGTGTTTGGTTCTTCAGAGTACTCAAGTTTTACATGTACTCAATATAATGATATATTTGGATTCTTTTTAAGTGGACCAGGCATCACGGGCCCGTATAGTAATAATGGTGTTAATTTAGCATATATTCCTGATCCAAATAATCCTGGTGAATATACTACAACACCTGTAGCGGTTAATACAGTAAACTCAGGTTCCCCTACTGGTAGCGGTACGGCTTCAACCTGTGAAGATATAGATCCTAATTGGGAAGACTATAGTGTTTATTGGATTGACAATTCTGCACAATCAACAGTACAAGGTATTAATGGATTTACCCAACCATTTGTTGCCGAGTATAATGGTCTTGAATGTGGAGAAACATATCATATTAAGTTAGCAATTGCCGATGCTTTTGATGGAGCATTAAACTCTGCAGTATTTTTAGAGGCAGCAAGTTTTACTAGTCCTTTGGTCATTGTAGAACCATTTCCTAATATTGATGGCCCAGCTCTTTTCGGAGATTCTTTAGCAATTTATGAGGGTTGTGCTGCCGCGCAACTTGAGTTCACGGCTCCTGGCACTTTGCAATATGATGTTATTTTAGAAGTGGAAACTAGTGGTACTTGTGAATATGGTGTTGATTTTGAAATTACCTATGATGATGGTACTCCACTTGATGAATGCTTAAATGATGATAATGTTCTTGTTCCCTGCATTACAATGTCTGCCGGTTTAGATCAACTGGCTATTAATATACAAGCCTTTGATGATGGAATCACTGAGGGATTTGAAGACTTACTATTTGTTCTTAATGCTCTAGATGGTGTATGTCAACAAGCAGAATTATCAGTAACAGAGATCAATTTTAATTTATATGACCAGATTCCAATTATTGTGGATTCTGGACCTGATGAAGTTATAGAATGCTTTGGAGATGAAGCTGTTTTAGAGCCTGAGAGTATCACGGGGGGGTATATTTCAGATAGTAACTCATACACATATGAGTGGTATGATGAAGATGGCACGCAAATTGGGTCAGGTGCTTCAGTATCTGTTAATCCTGAATTTGATTCTGGATATCAGCTCGTAGTATATGATGATTGTGGAGATCAAGCTGTCATCTCTGATTTCAATGTACAGGTTATGCAGTACTCAGATATTGTTGTTGAGCCTATCTCCTATTTAGCATGTTTTGGTGATATTATTACAGTTACAACTAACCCTTCTGGTGGGTCAGGAGATTATTCTTATGTATGGCCTGGAGATACTGAGCCTTGTGATTGTACAAGTTTTGATTTTCTTTTTGAAGAAGGCGGTGAATCTTCGGTGTTTTACGATGTTATTGATAATTGCACTAATGAGTCTTATACTCAAGAAATTCCCATTGAACTACAAGATACTGAGGCGCCAAATATAGTAATTGATATTATCGGTGATCAGTTCTGTGCTGGTGATGAATTGAGTTTGGTCTCACAAGCTTCGGGAGAATCCACATATACGTATAATTGGTTAGATTTAGCAAGTGATGAATCTTCTTCAAATGAATTAGCAACTATCTCCCCAGAATTTAATGCTTCATATACTGTTGAGGTTATAGATGATTGCAATAATTTATCTTGGACACAGACTATACAGGTAGATATTCCTGTTTACCCACCACCTACCTTCGATTTACCTGACTTAGAAGGTTGTGAAGGTGATATTGTTCAGATTGCTCCACAAAATCTTATTGCAGAAGGCGTGCAATCACAAGATGATTTTACTTATCTATGGTCTACTGGTGAAACAAGCCCTGTAATTGACGTCGAAGTGCAAGAAGATTTATCCCAGTATACACTAATGGTAACAGACTTATGTGGTAATGTTGGTGAATTTAATATAGATGGAGATATGCCAACATCTAATGTAGTGTTGTCTCAGCCACCACCTCCTATGTTTACTTATGATCAAGATGGTAATAATGTGCAATTTGTACAACTAACAAGTGGTGTGTTTACAAGTTTTGAATGGGATTTTGATTCAGATGGGGTTATTGACTCATATGATGAAAATCCAACATATTCGTACGAAGCAGAGGGTGATTTTTCTGTTGTACTAACCGCTTATGATGATGCAGATTGTGAAAATTCATATAATGCAATTGTCAATGTATATGCAAGTTTATTGTTTTATGCTCCAGACATCTTTACTCCTAACGGAGATAGTTATAATGATGAGTTTAAAGTTAGCATTGTAGGTCATAAGTCTGATGAGTTTGAATTGATTATCTATGATAGGTGGGGTAAGCAATTATTTTATACTATTGATCCTGATCAAGGTTGGGATGGTAAGTACGAGAATGGTACAGATGTGCCACAAGATGTTTACATGTATAAGGCTTCTATGGTTAAAGAACTTAACTCTGATAAAACAATTAAGAGAGGAAAAATTTCAATAGTCAAATAGAGGGGCATGATTTTAGTTCAAAGACATATAATTTTATTTACTGTTTTATGCGTTTTTAGTTTAATGACAAATGCACAAGTAGCAGTAACAAATTTTCCTCCCTACGATAATGAGGAAAATCTTGTAGTTGATGTTTTGCTTGGTAGTGGTATTGTTGCATCAAATTTTTCATCCATTGGCTTTGCTAATGGAATAGGGTATTTTGATGGTTTTAACAGCAATATAGGCTTTGATGAAGGTGTGATTTTATCCACCGGGGGTTTAGAAATGGTTACTAATGGTTTTGGTGCTGGGTCTGGAGTTTCTGGTGACTCAGATTTAGAGCTTGCTTTAAATGCTATTAATTTAACTTGGGGTGTAAATAATGTTACTGTTTTAGAATTTGATTTTGTTGCTGAGTCTGAGAGTATGGCATTTAATTATGTTTTTGGATCGACAGAATATACTTCATATACATGTTCAAGTTATAATGACATATTTGGGTTTTTCTTAAGTGGTCCGGGTATTGCAGGGCCATACAGTAATAATGCAATTAATTTAGCTTATGTTCCTGATCCTGATAATCCTGGTGAATATACAACTACTCCTGTTGCAGTAAATACTATTAATGCGGGGTCACCGGTTTATACTAATAATCCCACATGTGATGCAATAGATCCTAATTTCGAGTCGTATAATATTTATTGGATTGATAATGATTATTTTGGCAATGGATGGGATGGTCCTAACCAGCCGCCTAGTCCTGAATTCACTGTTGCAGGTATTACTGGCTTTACAGTGCCTCTAACTGCAGAGTATAATGATTTAATTTGCGGAGAGACATATCACATAAAATTAGCTATTGCTGATGCTGCTGATGGTGCTCTAAATTCTGCGGTATTCTTAGAAGCAAATAGTTTTGCTAGTCCTGAAGTACAAATTAGCACGGTTCCAAATGCTGATTCGGGATTGGTTTCTACCGTTGAAAATGGTGTTCTTGAGGGATGTGGTGAAGTTGCTTTACAGTTTGATAGGTCTGGAGATATGACTATGGACTTAAATATTACACTTGAATATTCTGGTGAGGCAGAATATGGTGTAGATTATGGCGAGTTGCCTACAGAAATGGTTTTACCTGCCTTTCAAGATCAAGTTATTATTCCTGTCGATGTTTTTTATGATTTAATTCCTGAAGGTCAAGAAACTTTAATTGTGACTGTTTCAGGAGTACCGGTTGCTTGCGAAGAAGTTACCGTTCAAGATATTGAACTTATTATTTTTGATCAACAAGAGTTGTTGGTTGAAATGATTCCCGAACAAGCAGAAATAAATTGTTTTGGATCAGCAGATATAACCGCATTTATTGTAGGTGGTTATGCTCCGTATGCTTATTCATGGTACAGTGAATTTGGTGATTTAATAGAATCTGGAGATTTGTTGGAGGAGGGGTCTTTAACAATTAATCAGTCTCCGGAGGAAACAACATTTTATACTTTAGTAATTACAGATGCTTGTTCTGATCAAGAGAGTACTACGACTGTTGATGTAATTGTGAATGAAGATGTAATGGGTGTTTCTTTAAATGAAGACTTATTAATATGTTCTGAAGATATTCAAGAAGTTATACTTGCACCCACAACATCTGGTGTGCCTCCATACGTGTTTACTTGGTTTTATGATGGAGTCGTAGTTTCAGATTCTGAAAACTTACAAAATTTACCGGGCCCTGGATTGTATCAATTAATTGTTGAAGATGCATGTGGTGCTATCGCTGGCGATGAGCAAATGGTGTCATTTATCGAGTTACAGCCATATGTAGAAATTTTTTCTGATGATGTTTTGAGCCCTAATCTTTTACCGGAGGGGTGTTTTGAAAGTGTTTTGCAATTTAATGTTCAAGAAATACAAGATCAGGATGTTACAGTTGCTTTTGAATTGTCTGGATCTGCAGAATTAGGCTTAGATTATAGTATTGCGTCTACAACAATTACAATACCTGCGGGTGAAGAGTCAGTTTTTTTACCAATTTCTATTATACCAGATTCTTTTGAAGAAGGTGTTGAAAGTATTGAATTTAATTTTCCTTTTATAGATGCCTGCTCGAATTTTCCAACACAAATAATTATTCAAATATATGAACCTCCTGCTGTTAGTGTTGATCTTGATGATGAATTAATTCTATGTGAAGATCAATCAGATACTGGAATGCTGGAAGGTTTTATTAGTGGAGGTATAGGAGTAGTAAATTATAATTGGTATTATAATGATGAAATTATAAGTACAGATTTGGATATTACAACACAAGGTTTAGAACCAGGATTTTATTCACTTGTTGCTGTTGATCAATGTGGAAACATGTCTTCAGAGTCTATTTATTTTGACACAGAATTATTAGCACCAGTTGTTACACTTTCTTCTGATTTTTACGATGATCCTGCTCAACTTAATGAAGGATGTGGGTTAAGTGTTTTAACTTTTACACTTCCTTATGCTACAGATTATGATAGAACTTATTGGCTTGATCTAGATTATGATTTGCAATTTACAAATGGTTTTGATGTTCAAGAAATTCCACAAAGTATTGTTTTTCCCGCCGGAACAATATCTGTTGAGATAGAAATTGTTCCAATTTTAGATTATCTCAGTGAAGAAGCTGAAGAGATTATATTTTCGTTTCCATTTAATAATAATTGCTCTAGTACAGATGATATAACGGTGAGTATTGATAATTATGATCCTATTGAAATTATTATGCCTAACTCACAAACCTTGTGTGTTGGTCAGTCTTTGCAGCTACAAGCAGATTTTAGCGGAGGAATTCCTCCATTTACAACTAGCTGGAGTTATTTGAATAATTTTGAGAATGAGAACAATATTATTTTTGATGTTGAGGAAGGAGAATTTCCAGCTTTTTTTACCGTTACCGATGCTTGTGGTTTATCTGCTAGCTCCGAAGTATTAATTGAAGGTGTTGAGATAGATAATTTTGAAGTGATATGGCCGCCAAATGAAATTTTTGCATGTTTTGGAGATAATAGCATAATATCACTTTCAATTGACGGTGGTTTAGCGCCATTTGATTTTCAATGGTTTTTAGATGGTCAGGAGACTTCTACTACAACTACTCTTGTTCCTGAAGATGCTATATATGGTCCAATATGGTACGGTGATGATTATATATCTCCAGGATCTACACAATTAATACCAACGTCACCTCAGTACACACCTTACGTTTATGATTATCAAGTTTTTATTACAGATTCATGTAATAACCAAGTAGAATATAATATTGAGGTTACTGTTGATGATTGTATGCTCCCGACAGCATTTACTCCAAATGGTGATGGTAATAATGATATTTTTTGGATTGATTTTGGAGATTTATCTGAGCCGGTTGGATTAGATATTTTTAATCGTTGGGGGGCACTTGTCTATAGAACACAGGACTATACTCCATGTGCGCAATTCCAGTCGGACTGTTGGGATGGCACGCATTTTGGGACATATGGAGAGCCTTGTAGTGATGGTATATACTATTATACACTTACTTATAGCCGCCCAATTCAGAATGCAGACTCATATGATGTGTCAAATTTTGTAGAAAGTATTTTTGGAAAACCATATAATAATAGTGAAGGGCGTCAGCGTAGTGGTAGTATTTTGTTGACTCGTTAACTTACGATAATTTTCCCTGTCATTTCTTTAGGTGCTTCTAGATTCATAATATTTAGAATTGTAGGAGCTATGTCGCACAGGCTTCCAGTAGTTATATCTTCATATTTACTATTAATAATAAAACAAGGAACATTGTTTGTAGTATGAGCAGTGTTTGGTGTTCCGTCTTTATTTATCATGTACTCTGCATTACCATGATCAGCAAGAATAATTGTCACATACCCTGACTTAGTATTTTCTTGTATTATCATACCAACACAATCATCTACTGTTTCTACAGCTTTAATCACGGCATGAATATCTCCTGTGTGACCTACCATATCAGGGTTGGCATAATTTAAACAAATAAAATCGGGCTTTTTATTTTTTATTTCTTGAACATAGCTTTTTGTAATTTTATGAGCGCTCATTTGAGGCTCAAGATCGTATGTTGCTACTTTTGGAGAGGGGATAAGTACTCGACTTTCTCCAGTAAATTCTTTTTCTCTTCCTCCTGAAAAGAAAAATGTTACGTGTGGGTATTTTTCTGTTTCAGCAATTCTTAATTGTGATAAGCCATGTTTAGAAATAACTTCTCCAAGAGTGTTAGATATATTTACTTTTGGATATAGTACTTCAATGCCTTCGAATGTGTCGTCATAGCACGTCATAGTATATAGATTAATATCTAAGCTTGCAATACTATATTGTGGAATATCAATCTGTGTTAAAGCTGCTACAAGTTGTCTGCATCTGTCAGATCTAAAATTAAAGCATATTGCGATATCATCATTTTTTAATTGTGCTATTGGATCTTTATTTTCATCAACAACTATAGTGGGTTGAATAAATTCATCGGTTATTTTATTGCTATATGATTTTTCAATAGAGTTTATTATTGAATTAGTTTTATGCCCTTGTCCATAGATTAGCATTTTGTAGGCACTTGCTGTTCTTTCCCATCTTTTATCTCTATCCATAGCATAGTAGCGTCCAACAAGACTAGCTATAGATATGTTTTTATTTTTTGCGTATTCTAAAAAATCTTTAATATGACTTTTACCTGATTTAGGATCACAATCACGGCCATCGGTAAAGGCGTGGATGTAAATGTGATTTACACCATTATATAATATTATGTTACACATTGCTTTTAAATGAGAACTGTGAGAATGGATTCCTCCATCAGATAATAAGCCCATGATATGAATAGGTTTATTTTTCTTTTTTGCTTTTTCAATGGCTTCTAAAAGTTTTTTATTATTTGCAAAAGAGTTGTTTTTGATGTCGTTATTAATCCTTGCGAGATCTTGATGCACAATTCTCCCAGCTCCTAGATTAAGATGACCTACCTCGGAATTTCCCATTTGACCTTTTGGTAAACCCACATGCTCGCCGTCAGTTCTTAGCTCAGTGTTTAAAGAGGATTCGTATAGCTTGTCTATATTGGGGGTTTTTGCATTAAATATTCCATTTGAGGCTGTTTTTTTACCATGTCCCCAACCATCTAATATTATTAATGCTGTTTTTGTCATATTGGTTTTAAAATTAACACTTTTGGACAATCTTTTAATACAACATAATGGTTTATTTTTTCTGGAATGATTGTTTAGTTTATTAACAAATTAACGTTAATTATTCTTGGAATTTAGAAAAAAAAGTGTCATCTTGTAAGCAGAATAAATAGAATTCGACCCCCATTTTGTACGTAATCTTGGTCTTTTTACCTCTGTTACGGTCCAAAGTAGGGCTGTCGCGTTTTATTATTATATTTTTATATGAAACTAAATTATTTATTAATTAAAAATTTTTTACCGATGAAAAACTTTTTATTTTCTTTGGCAACATTACTATGCTTTTGTTGCTTTAACGTTGTAATGGCACAAGATTGTGTGGATACAAATTATGATGGTGCTGGTGTAGAAATTGGCGACTCTTATGGAGATGGCTGTTCTGCATATGCTAATTTCCCAAATTGGTGTGGAGGTTATGACACAGACACCTTTGATTCAATGTCAATGTGTTGTGCTTGTGGTGGTGGCGAAACTGCTGCAGCTCCAGCTTGTGATGGTACAGAAGTATCTTACACATTAGGTGGTGGTTCTTACGATGGTGAGATGTCATTCACACTTGATGGTATAACATACACTGCTGGAACAGGTACTATTTGTTTAGCTGATGGTTGTTGGTCACCAACACTAACTGACTCTTACGGAGACGGTTGGAACGGTGGAACATTAACTCTTGGCGATGAGGTATTTGGAATGGCTTCAGGTTCTACATCAACAGTAGTTTACGGTGTTAATACAGATTGTAATGTTTATGGATGTATGGATTCTTTTGCTACTAACTATAGCGCGGATGCTAATACAGACGATGGAACATGTGAGTATGATTGCTCAACATATGCAGGCGACAATGCTA
>MDTG01413948.1_pt1 | contig 10579 bp, 9 predicted proteins | sample 811421 | NCBI WGS metagenome assembly MDTG01 (sample SAMN05326645, study PRJNA326480) | marine metagenome | isolation source: seawater | place: Pacific Ocean: South East | collected 2011
CACGATCGAGTTTCTCACTTTCATTTACTGGCAGGGTGATGTGGCCAGCCGAATCGGTCAGGCCCTGGCCGATCGGGCACGGGCCGGGGTGGCCGTGCGGGTGCTGCTCGACGCCTTCGGCGCGCAATGGATGCAGCAGTCGGTGATCGATCAGCTGCGCGAGGCTGGGGTCGAGATCGCCTGGTTCCGGCCCAAGGCACGCTGGCGTGTCTGGCAGATCGATAACCGCACACATCGCAAGATTCTGGTGGTCGATGATCGCGTCGGCTTTACCGGGGGCGTGGGCATTGCCGCGGAATGGGAGGGCGATGCCCGCAACCCGGATGAATGGCGCGAGACACATTTCCGTATCGAAGGCCCGGCTGTCGATGGGCTGCGCGCGGCTTTCGTCTCCAACTGGGTCGAGGCCGGGCGTGCCGGTCATGATCTGTTTCGCGCGCTGGCGCCGCAGCCGACGCCCGGCGACGTGGCGCTACAGGTGATTCGTACCTCGGCCGCCGTGGCCTATAGCGATGTGGCCACGATCTTTCGCCTGGCACTGACCGTGAGCCGGCGTCGTGTCCGGGTGGCCACCGGATATTTCGTGCCCGATGAAGCCCTCATGACGCTCATGGAAGAGGCCGTGGCGCGGGGCGTGGCGATCGATGTGCTCATGCCCGGCCCGCACAACGACTCCCGAGTGGCCACAATGGCCGCCGAGGCCACGTTCGAGCGCTTGAGCACGGCCGGTATCAATCTGTATCGCTTCCAGCCGTCGATGATGCACACCAAGACCGTGCTCATCGACGAGCAGGTGGTGATCGTCGGCTCGGCCAACTTCAATCATCGCTCCATGGGCAAGGATGACGAGATCGTGGTCACGGCGGTCGACGCCGAACTGGCTCGCCGGATGTCCGATGACTACGACCACGACCTGACCCGCTCGAAACACATCACCCACGCCGAGTGGGTCAAGCGTGGATCGTGGCAGCGTGTGCGCGAGTGGCTGGGTTCGCGTCTGGCCTCCCAGGCCTGAACCCGTCGGGCCATGGCGATCATTGGCCATGGCCCGAGTGATGCCCGGGGCTCAGATCGCGTCGCGGTCGGTCTCGCCGGTGCGGATCCGAATCACCTGGTCCAGATGGGTGACGAAGATCTTGCCATCGCCGATCTGGCCGGTCTTGGCCGCGCCGATGACGGCATCGACCACGGCATCCACGCGCTCGTCGTCAACCGCGATCTCGAGTTTGACCTTGGGCAGGAAATCCACGGCGTACTCGGCCCCGCGATACAGCTCGGTGTGGCCCTTCTGGCGCCCGAAGCCACGAACCTCGCTCATGGTCGTGCCGTGTACGCCGATTTCGGCAAGTGCCTCGCGTACGTCGTCCAATCGAAACGGCTTGATGACCGCAGTGACCATTTTCATGTCTCGTCTCCCTCGACGAAAGTGTGTTCGTCGCCGGCCGAACCGTGTGTCCGGCCGCGACTTTCATCATGCTATAGATCATAACCGCGTTCTTCGTGCTCGCTGATATCCAGACCGATATCCTCTTCTTCCGGTCCGATACGCAGGCCCACCACGGCGCCGATGATCTTGAGCAGTAGCCAGGTCACGACCGCTGTGTACACGAGTACCGCGATCAGTCCGATGAACTGAACGCCCAGCTGTCCGCCGATGCCTGAAACCGCATCCGACAGACCATAGCCTGAAAACGGGCCCAGTGTGGTCGCGGCGAATACACCGGCCAGGATCGTGCCCAGCATGCCGCCTACGCCGTGTACCGGAAACACATCCAGTGAATCATCGATGCGCAGAGTGCGTTCGACGAACAACGTGGCCACGAAACACACCCAGCCCGCGGCCAGGCCGATCACGATCGCACCGCCCGGGCCGACATAGCCGGCCGCCGGCGTGATCGTACCCAGGCCCGCGACCATGCCGGTCACGATACCCAGCACGCTGGGCTTGCCGAAACGGATCCACTCCGAGGCCATCCAGGCGATACAGCCTGCGGCAGCGGCCAGGTGGGTCACCAGCATGGCACTCACGCCCTGGGCGTTGGCGGCCAGGGCCGAGCCGCCGTTGAAGCCGAACCAGCCGACCCAGAGCATGCCGGCACCCGAGACGGTCATGGTCAGGTTGTGCGGGGCCATGGCGCGTTTCTGAAAGCCCGCCCGTGGGCCGAGAACGATCGCGCCCACCAGGGCCGCCACGCCGGCGGTGATATGCACCACGGTACCGCCGGCGAAATCCAGCATGCCCATCTCGCCGAGCCAGCCGCCGCCCCAGATCCAGTGCACGACCGGCACATAGACCACGAGCAACCAGAGTGAGGAGAACCACAGCAGGGCAGAAAATCGCAGCCGCTCGGCAAACCCGCCGATGATCAGCGCCGGCGTGATCACCGCGAACGTCATCTGATACAGCACGAACAACAGTGAGGGGATCGTGCCGTTGACGTCGTCACGCCCGATACCCATCAGGAACACGTTGGACAGATCACCGATGAAGGCGCCGCTGCCGGAAAACGCCAGCGAATAACCCACCGCGAACCAGAGCAGCGAGGCCACCGCACAGATCGCGAAACACTGCATCAGCACGGACAAGACATTGCGCGAGCGCACCAGCCCACCATAAAACAGCGCCAGGCCCGGCAGGGTCATGAACAGTACGAGAGCCGTGGCAATCATCACCCACGCCGTATCGGCCTTGTCTATCTCGCTGCCTTGGGCCCAGGCCGGGCATGTCACGCAAGCAGCAAGCAGCAGAACGAGAAGCCGAAGCCGCCCACGAGATAGAAAAAACGACATGAGAACGCAGGGTGCACAAGTTTGGGTCGGATTATAGCGATGGCCCGTGGGGCAACGACAAATCGGACTGTAACTGCCAACAAACTGCACGATGGCGGCGCGTTTGCATTATTTTAGTGCAGGTGCGGTGCCGTTCGGTCGTTTTCGCGTATTGGCGGCCTGTAATTCCACGCCGGAAACGAAAAAGCCCCGTCGCAACGGGGCTGATCGTATGGCGTGCGAACGCCCTGCACCTTGAAAGTGCAGGGCACAAGATTACGCGGTGCGGCGGCTGCCGCCGGAAGTGAACTCCGGATAGGCCTCCATGCCGATCTCCGACAGATCGGTGCCCTCGGCCTCGTCCTGTTCCGATACGCGGATACCGAAGGTGAACTTGATGATCGCCCAGACCACCAGGCTGGCTCCGAAGACCCAGGCAAAGATGGTCGCAGCCCCGACGATCTGGCCGAGGAAGGTCACATCGGCATTGGTGACGGGCACCAGCAGCAGGCCCAGCAGCCCACAGGCCCCGTGTACCGAGATCGCGCCGACCGGGTCATCGATCTTGATCTTGTCGAAGAACAGGATCGAGAAGACCACCAGGATGCCGCCGGCGGCACCGAATAGGGTTGCTACGAGCGGTGTGGGCGTGGAGGGCTCGGCGGTGATGACCACCAGCCCGGCCAATGCCCCGTTGAGCGCCATGGTGAAGTCCCCTTTGCCGAAGATGACACGGGCGAGCAGCAGCGCAGCAACGAGGCCACCGGCGGCCGCGGTGTTGGTGTTGAGAAACACCATGGCCACCGAATTGGCGCTCGTGATATCGCCGAGCTTCAATACCGAGCCCCCGTTGAAGCCGAACCAGCCGAGCCAGAGGATGAGTGTGCCCAGGCCGGCCAGCGGCAGGTTGGCACCGGGAATCGCCCCGACCCGGCCATCGGCGCGGTATTTGCCTTTACGGGGGCCCAGCAGCAGCACGCCGGCCAATGCCGCCGAGGCCCCGGCCATATGCACGATGCCCGAGCCCGCAAAATCCGAAAAGCCGAGCTCACCCAGGTTATACAGGCCGAACACGGCATCGCCGTTCCAGGTCCAGCTGCCTTCCAGCGGATAGATGAAACCGGTCATCACCACAGCAAAGGCCAGAAACGCCCAGAGCTTCATCCGCTCGGCCACTGCCCCCGAGACCACCGACATGGCCGTGGCCACGAAGACCACCTGAAAGAAGAAATCGGCCGCGCCCGCATAGACCGAGCTGCCTTCGAAGCCGTTCTCGGCCGAGGTCGACAGGGCATCGGCAACCAGGGAGCTGCCGCCGGCGATACCGTCCAGAAACAGCCCGCCGTCATACATGATCATATAGCCACAGATCATGTACATGATGCAGGCGATAGCAAATAGCGCGACGTTCTTGGTCAGGATCTCCGTGGTGTTCTTCGAGCGCACCAGGCCGGCCTCGAGCATGGAAAAGCCCGCTGCCATCCACATGACAAGTGCGCCGCAGATCAGGAAATAAAAGGTATCGATCGCGTACTGCAGCTGGAATATCTGGTTTTCCATAATGTTATGTCCCCCTCGTTTTGATGGGTGATGGGCCGGTGTTTAGATCGCGTCGCGACCGGTCTCGCCGGTGCGGATACGAATCGCCTGCGCCAGTTCGCTGACAAAAATCTTGCCGTCGCCGATCTTGCCGGTATGCGCGGCCTTGGAGATCGCCTCCACGGCGGTATCCAGATCGGGCTCCTCGATGGCGACCTCGATCTTCACCTTGGGCAGAAAATCCACCACGTATTCCGCGCCGCGATAGAGCTCAGTATGGCCTTTCTGGCGGCCAAAGCCCTTGACCTCGGTCACCGTGATGCCTTGCACCCCCACGTCGGACAAGGCTTCGCGGACCTCGTCGAGTTTGAATGGCTTGATGATGGCGGCGATCAGTTTCATGTCATGACTCCTCTAATACCCGTGAAGCCGGCCGCCGCGAGCACGCAGCGGCCACGGCGTGGCTGGACACTGCCTTGCACTCACCGTGCCAACTCCCGGCAGGGGCGCCGTCATCCGATGTCCTTTGCCCGGTCGGGGCTTTGCGTGCAAGCTAGAGGCATCGTTTTTTGATGTCGTTTAGCAATGCGCTCGCTTGAAGATATGGCCGCTCGTCTGGCCAATGCCCTGCCGCCCCAGGTGGCGCCCATGCGCGAGGAACTGAAGGCCAACTTCAAGGCCGTGCTGCAATCCCAGCTGGCCGAGCTGGATCTGGTGCCGCGGGAAGAGTTCGAGGCCACCCGTGACAGCCTGGTGCATGCCCGGGCACGTCTGGGTGAACTCGAGGCTCGGCTGGACGCGCTCGAAGCCGCTCAGAACAACGACTGATCGTGGCGCTGGCCACGGTACACAGCCGCGCCCAGACGGGTCTGAGTGCGCCCGCGGTCGCCGTTGAGGTCGATCTGGCCGGGGGCCTGCCGGCCCTGGCGATCGTTGGCTTGCCGGAAACCGAGGTCAAGGAATCCAAGGATCGGGTACGGGCCGCGATCACCAACAGCGGCTACGAATTTCCGATGCGGCGGATCACGGTCAACCTGGCACCGGCCGATCTGCCCAAGGAAGGCGGCCGCTTCGACCTGGCCATTGCTCTGGGCATTCTGGCGGCCTCCAGCCAGATACCGGTCAAGGCATTGCAGGGCCACGAGTTTCTCGGCGAGCTGTCGTTATCGGGCGCCCTGCGTGGCGTGCGCGGGGCGCTGCCGGCGAGTCTGGCTGCGGCCGATGCCGAGCGGTGTCTGGTCCTGCCCGACGCCAACGCGGTCGAAGCCGGCCTGGCAGGCGAGCGCATCACGCGTCTGGCCGGCCATCTGGCCGATGTGGCCCAGTCGCTGGCCACGCCCGAGTCCGCGGTCTGGCAGACGCCGCCGGCGGTAACGTCGCCCACGCCGGAGGCGACAGGCCCGGACATGGCCGATGTTCGCGGCCAGCCCCAGGCCCGGCGTGCCCTGGAGATCGCGGCGGCCGGCGGCCATTCGCTGCTCATGATCGGCCCGCCCGGCGCGGGCAAGACCATGCTGGCCCAGCGGCTGCCTGGGCTGTTGCCCGCCATGTCCCGTGATCATGCGCTGGAGGTCGCGGCGATCGCCTCGATCTCGGGGGCGGCCTTCAACGCCGAAATCTTCGGGCAGCGTCCGTTCCGGGCGCCGCATCACACGGCCTCGGGCGTGGCACTGGTCGGCGGCGGCTCCACGCCCAAACCGGGCGAGATCACGCTGGCTCACCGCGGCGTTCTATTTCTCGACGAATTGCCCGAGTTCGATCGCAAGGTGCTGGAAGTGTTGCGCGAGCCGCTTGAATCCGGGCATATCACGATTTCTCGGGCCGCGCGCCAGGCCGAATTTCCGGCGGCCTTTCAGTTCGTGGCGGCCATGAACCCCTGCCCCTGCGGCTATCAGGGCGATGCCTCGGGGCGCTGTCACTGCACGCCGGATCGCATCACCCGCTATCGCGCCAAGATCTCCGGCCCGTTGCTCGATCGTATCGATATGCATCTGAGTGTGGCCCCCATCACCCGGCAGATGCTGATGGACACCGAGCACGCCGGGGAGGGCACTACGGCAGTGCGTGCGCGCGTTACCGGTGCAAGAGCGCACGCCGAGGCCCGCGCCGGTGGCCCCAACGCAGCACTGACCGCGGCAGATATCGACAGCCACTGCCGGCCCGAGCCGGCCGCCGCGACGCTGCTGGAGCGGGCCATCGACCAGCTCGGACTCTCTGCCCGGGCCTATCACCGTATTCTGCGGGTGGCACGCACCATTGCGGATCTGGACGGTGCGCCCGAAGCCATCGGATCGGCCCACGTAGCCGAGGCAATCGGTTTTCGACAGCTGGACCGCCCCGGGTAGAGGGCCCGTACCGCAGACATAAAAAAAACCCGAAAGCCATGTGGCTTTCGGGCCTGTTCCGTCGTCTCCTGCAATGATCGATCAGTCGAGCAGATCGATATCGATCGAGTACGACAGAACGTAGCGCACGTCGTCGTTCTGATAACCCGGGCCTGCAGCAATGCCGTCGACGTCGGTATCCGAGGCCATCAGCGAGAAGCCGGCCTTGGAGACACTCACGTTGTATTCCAGATAGTTGCCGTCGACCACGTTGAAGGCTTCGGAGAAGTCGCCGGCGTGATAACCGACGTGGGCGCCCAGCACGATGCCTCTATACACATCGATACCGTAATCGCCGGACAGATAATAGGTCGAGCCCGCGCTGAAATCCTGGCCCGGGCCTTCGTTGGCCTCTGTGTTGGTCAGCATATAGCCGGCCAGGCTGAAGCCGGCCGCTGCAGCCTTCAGATAAACCTCGCCAAAGTCGAAATCGGCCGCGGAGTCGTAGTTGTAATAGAGATACCCGGCGTCCCAGGAGACGGGCCCGGTATCCATGGTATAGCCGAAGTAAAGATCGTTTTCGTAAGAGAACCGGTCGCCGGCACCGTTGAAGTTGGCGCCGTCGACGAATTCATCGGCACCGGCTGTCGTGGTGGCATTGGCGTATTTGACATTGGACAGCCAAGTGCCCACGTACAGGCCCGAGTCGTCGACATAGTCGATACCGCCCTGAACAGCCGGGTCATTGAGCGTCTGGGTCAAGCCACGCCAGATATAGTTGGTGGTGAACGTCGCGTTGGCGGTCAGATCCCCGCCCGCGAACGCGCTCGTCGAAAAGGCGCTGCCGGCCACGGCCGTCAATAGTGCAATGCGCGTTGCGGTGTTTCCCTGAGTCATGTCATCCCTCATTGACTAGAACGGTTACGAGGCAACGAGCGCCGTGCATCGAGTCGAACGCGTGCCACCCCCGGACGCTGCGTCTGCAGCCCATGTCGCTAGAGGCAAGTCCCGTGCCATGTCATATCGGGCCGTGATATTGCGTCCTCGGGCCGCCTCAAAGCGCATGACAGGGCCTTGCGGGGTCACATGGCCGGCCTGGCACGCAATTTGTATGCTGAAGCGGCCTGCTCCCTACGAAAGGACATGCTCATGTTCATCGCCCGCGCGCTTGTTTTTGTACTGGCCTCTGGGGTCTCGTTGTCCGTCATGGCCGCCGACTGCGCTGACGTCGTCGATGCCACCGCCGCCGAGATGAAGGCCGGCAGCACCACGTGGTCTGACGGTCGGGCACGAATCGTGCGCTCGGCCGCCGGGGCGGCCTGCGTGAAAACCGCCTCTGGCCGTTATGGTCAGGCCAGCAACACCTCGACCTGCAGCGCCGTGGTCGAGAACACGCTCGACGAGCTGCGGGCCGGCGCCGTGGGTTGGCAAGCCAGCCAGGCCGAGGCGGCACGCAGCGCAGCGGCCTCGGCCTGCATCAAGACCGCCTCGGGACGATATGCCGATACAGCCGCGCCGGCCGACAAGCCGGGCCCGTCTGAGGATCAGGCCGAAACGCACGATGCGATCGAACTCGTCGAAGACGACGACGGCCGGAGCGGTCTTCGTATCGGTGGCGTGACGATCCGCCCGGCGGACGCCCGGCCCGGCCGCAAGCCCTACGATCACCACTGAGGCGCCGGCTGTGCGATAACCACGCGCTACCGTCGGCCTAGGCACAAACACCCGCCGCCCGTGGCTCAGCAGCGGCGCCAGACCCGGGTTCGGCTGGTAAACTCCCGCGCATGGCACAGCCCAGACTCAATCCCCAGCAGGATGCCGCCATGCGGTATCTCGATGGCCCGTTGCTCGTGCTGGCCGGCGCCGGCTCGGGCAAGACCGGTGTCATCACACGCAAGATCGCGTATCTGATCAAGCGCGGTTATGCCGCCCATCGCGTTATTGCGGTCACGTTCACCAACAAGGCCGCGCGCGAGATGAAGCAGCGTGCCTCCAGGCTGGTCGACGCCCAGGACGCCAAGGCGCTGACTGTATCGACGTTCCACAGTCTGGGGCTGTCGATGATCCGCGAAGAGCATGAAACGCTGGGCTACAAGTCTCGGTTTTCGATCTTCGATGCCGAAGACGTCGACAAGATGCTGTCTGACCTGGTCGGGCGCGACGGCGATCAGCGCAAGGAAACACGAGCGGCCATCAGCGCCTGGAAATCCGCGCTCGTGGCGCCAGAACAGGCCGTGGCCGAGGCCACCGGCAAGGACGTGCCCATGGCCCGGGCGTACGCTGAATACCAACGCCGGCTGAAAGCTTATAACGCGGTTGATTTCGATGACCTGCTCTCGGTGCCCGTGCAACTGCTGCGCGACGACCCGGCCGCGCGTGAGCGCTGGCAGAACCGTTATCGCTATCTGCTGGTCGACGAGTACCAAGACACCAACGCCGCTCAGTACGAGATGATGCGCCTGCTGGCTGGTGTGCGCGCGGCGTTCACCGTGGTGGGCGACGACGACCAGTCGATCTATGCCTGGCGCGGAGCACGGCCCGGCAATATCGCCGATCTGTCGCGTGATTTTCCGCATCTCAAGGTCATCAAGCTCGAGCAGAACTATCGCTCGGTGGGCAACGTGCTTTCGGCAGCCAACACGCTCATCGGCCAGTCCAGCCAGCGTGCCTATGAAAAAACGCTGTGGTCGGCGATGGGCCCAGGGGATCGCGTACGCGTGCTCTCCGGACCGGATGAAGCCGGTGAAGCCGAGCGTGTGGCCACCGAAATATCGGCCCACAAACTGCGCACCGGCAATGCCTACGGCGACTATGCCGTGCTCTATCGCGGCAATTTCCAGTCGCGCGCGTTCGAAAAAGCGTTGCGTGAACGTAACGTGCCGTATCGTGTCTCCGGCGGGCGCTCGTTCTTCGAGCGCAGCGAAATCCGTGACCTGGTCACCTATCTCAAGCTGCTGGTCAATCCCGATGATGACGCTGCATTCCTGCGCATCATCAATCTGCCACGTCGCGAGCTGGGCCCGGCCACGCTGGAGGCCCTGGCGCGCTATGCCGGCACGCGTCATATCAGCCTGTTCGATGCCGCCCGCGGCGTGGGCCTGGCCGGTGGGGTCGGTGAGCGCCCGGGTCGTCGCCTGGCCGAGTTCGTCGACTGGGCCAAGGCGCTGGCCATGGCCGGCGAATCCACGCCGCCACGGGAACTGGTCAATCAGCTCATGGTCGATATCGATTATCGCGACTGGTTGCGTGACACCTCAGCCAATACGCGGGCGGCCAAGAAACGCCTGGAAAACCTCGACGAATTCCTGGCCTGGCTGGGCCATATCGGCGAGGCCGACGACGGCACGCCGACCCCGCTGGCCGATGTCGTGCGGCGCCTGTCGTTGCTGGATTTCGCCAACCAGTCCGAAAAGGACATCGAGAACCAGGTGCACTTGCTGACCCTCCACGCGGCCAAGGGCCTGGAGTTTGACCACGTCTACCTGGCGGGCATGGAAGAAGGGCTCCTGCCTCACCATGCTTGTCTCGACGACGAACGCATCGAAGAAGAACGTCGCCTGCTTTATGTCGGCATCACCCGGGCACGCAAGAGCCTGGCTCTGACCTATGCCCGCAAACGCCGCCGCGGCGGCGAAGAAAGCGACACCACGCCAAGCCGTTTCCTCGACGAACTGCCCCGCGAGGAAATCGACTGGCCGGCCACTACTGGCCAACGCGACAAGGCCGCGGCTGCGACCGAAAACAAGGCCCAGGTCGCCGCGCTCCGGGCCATGCTCGGCACAGGGGAATGAAATAGGCGCTGAAGCGCCGAAGCCGCGAATCATCCTGTCGGGCAAGGTCGGCGCATTCTCGTCACCTGGATAGACGAGCCGAACCTGACCGCGTATCCTGCTGTTTGCAAAGCGCCCGTAGCTCAGCTGGATAGAGTGTCGGCCTCCGAAGCCGAA
>MDTG01170493.1_pt1 | contig 10578 bp, 7 predicted proteins | sample 811421 | NCBI WGS metagenome assembly MDTG01 (sample SAMN05326645, study PRJNA326480) | marine metagenome | isolation source: seawater | place: Pacific Ocean: South East | collected 2011
ATGATAAATAAAATTAAATAATAATAAATATGAGCTATATTTTACAAACATAGTTACTAATTGAAAGATAATCATCTACAGTTAAATTCTCAGCTCTTAGTTTAGGATTTATGCTTATATTATTATAATCATTATCATTTAAATATTTATTAAGTGACTTTCTGATCATCTTCCTTCTTCCTTCAAATGAACATTTAACAATATCATTAAATACTTTTTCATGCATGTCGTTATTGAAAACTGTATTTCTAGGTAGCAATCTTATAAAAGAAGATTTTACTTTTGGTTTTGGCATAAAAACATTTTCAGAAATATCAAATAACTTTTCTGTTATAAAATATGCTTGCGTCATGACACTTAGTCTTCCGTATATTTTACTATTTGGTTTAGAAACTATTCTATCTACTACTTCTTTTTGTAACATAAAATGCATGTCCACTATATTGTTAATCTTACACATTTTAAATATTATTTCCGTTGATATATTATATGGAAGATTTCCGACAACTCTAAATGGATAATCAAAGATTGAGAAATCATATTTTAATATATCTTGATTTATAATATTACTATTCTCATATTTTTCTAAAATAAAAACTAGTTCATTAATTAAATCTACATCTTTTTCTACAAGACACATTTTTTTTACTTTAGGCAGTAATGACTTAGTCATTGCTCCATCACCAGGACCAATTTCAATTATCACATCTTTTTCATTAGGAGAAATATTTTTGACTAATTTATTGATGATATTTTGATCAACTAAAAAGTGTTGACCCAATTTCTTTTTAAGACGCACTTTTAGAAATATCTCTAGCTACCTTGAGAGCTTGGACAAAACTTGATATGTCGACGGTACCTTTGCCAACAAGGTCTGTTGCTGTCCCATGATCCACTGAAACCCTGATTATCGGAAGACCCAAAGTAACATTTGTAGTTTTACTAAAATCATCAAATTTTATTACTGGCAAGCCTTGATCGTGATACATGGTGTGAATAACATCATATTCTTTTATAAATTTAGTAATAAAAGCCGTATCAGCAGGAACAGGTCCATCTATGTGAATGCCCAATTTTCTTAATGATTCAATTGCAGGTTTTATTATATTGATTTCTTCATTTCCTAATATCCCTTCTTCACCAGCATGAGGATTTAGACCACAGACCAGAATCTTTGGTTTTTTAAAATTAAACTTATTTATTAAGTCATTATTAATTATTTTAATCTTATCAATAATATTTTTTTTTGTAATTTGTTGAGATACTTTGCACAAAGGTGTATGAATAGTTTGAAGTGTTACTTTCAATCTATCATTCATAAGCATCATAATTGATTTTGATTTACATAGCTCTGCAAGTAATTCTGTATGACCAGATATTTTAAAACCACCTTTATTAAGAATTGATTTTGATATTGGGCCAGTTACCATAGAATGAAAATTATGATTAAGACACCCCTGAGCTGCAGTCTTGATTGCCTGGATTACAAATGATGCATTATCAGGATTCATTCTCCCGGGCGTATTCTTTTTATTTAACTTTATCGGAAGTACGTTAACTAGACAATTACCACTCTTTGGCAAATCATCAATATTTTTAAGTTCATTAATAACTATTTTTTTATTTAACTTTTTTGCGCTGTGCATTAACAAGCTAGAATCAGTTATTACAATGTGATTCCTGTTTATATATTTCTGTGCCATTAGCACACATATATCTGGTCCAATTCCACCCGGATCACCCAGAGTAATTGCAATCTTCTTATTCATTCAATTATTTCAATATAAGCTTGATCTTTCAGCTTGGCCAACCATTCTCTTTTTGCTACTGAAACTTTTCTTTCTCTCAATATGGATACAGCTTGTTTCTTATGTATATCATTAGATATATTTTTTATTCTTTTATCTTCTAGGTACAAAATATGCCAGCCAAATTGTGTCTTAAATGGTTCACTTATTTCTCCAATTTTTGTATTAATCATTACATTTCTGAATTCTGGAACAACTAATTGTTTTTCAATCCACCCAAGCGAGCCCCCTTTAAGAGCAGAAGCTTTATCAAGTGAGTGCCTTTGTGCATACTCATGAAAATTATTGTTTTCTATTGCCTCTTTTTTAATAGAATAAAACTTTTCTTTCAGCGATTTTAGATTTTCCATAGGATTAGTTTTCATCAGGATATGGCTAACTTTGTATTCCTTAGAAAACATGGATCCGCTAGTAACCTCTAAGAATACATATCCTTTACCTGTTTTAAATAATTCGCTATAGTTATTTGGATTTAGAATCTTTAGATTATTTTGATAGATATCAGGAAGATTTCTAAAGAGGGTATCATTTAAATCAGTTATATTTATTCTTAAATTTGGATATCTTTTTTTAGTATCTTCATAACCATTTAGTTTTATGTTATTTGCTAAGATATTTACTTTTGAAATATCAAGCTCATCCTTTTCATCCTCTATTAGGTATTCTCTTATACTAATTTTGTTATCAATATTTTTTAAAGATTTATTATTTTTAAGATAGCTTTGTATTTCTTCCTCAGAAACATATGCACGGCTGGTAAATTGAGTTCTAAAGAGCTCTTGAATTTGTATTTTTGTTCTAAGATTTTTAATATAGTCTAAATAATCAATATTTTGTGCCTCAACAGCCTCTTTGAGTTGAAGAACAGTTAGATTTTTACTCTTTGCAATCGCTCTAATTTGATTTTGGAGATCAATATCAGAGATATATATGCCAAGTCTATTTGCAGCCTGTACTAATAATGTGTCTTCAATAAGTTGATCCATTATGTCTCTTTTTATCTTAGTAGACTCAAATCTATTCATATCTCTCAAATTAATACTAGATAATTTATCTTTAAGCTCTGATTCCAACACAACATTATCATTTACTATTGCTAAAATCTTATCTTCTAAACTGTGCGATATATCAAATACTGCCAAAGCTAATATCATAATCAAAAACTTTATTCTATTCATAATTAACTTTATCCTGATAGCCTGGGATACCCTCTCGAATTACGTTAGTTGTAGTATTGTTAGTAGATGTAAGTCCTTTAGGAAGGAACTCAAGATAAAAAACATTATCTTTTTCACTTCCAGTCCAATAATTTCTATAAACTAATTTTAATGCATAGCAGCAGCTATTTAGCTCTACACCAAACATAGTGTCTATTAAGTCTTCTATGTCGCTTCTATCATTAGAGAACGAGTAGTTATATTTTCCAACCAATGAGAAATTCTTATTAAATGAATATACGCCCGATAAATCAATTTCTTCCTCATCACCCCTAGTAAATCTATAGTCAGCATTAAATAATTTATTTCTCGAGCCAGTACTTGCATCATATCGATATCTGGCAGTGCTTCTCATTCCATAGCCAGCATGTGGGTTAAAAACAGTTCCAAATGATAAGGAGCTATAATCATTTATTCTAGCATTCATTAGTCCGATAATGTTTGAAGCATCAGAATGAGATTTTTTATTACTTACCAAATGAATATCTCGATCATCAAAGTATAAGATTTGGCCAAGTGTACCAGTAAATAGTTCATTGCCAGACTCTTCATCTACTATCCTATGAGTTAATGCTAGAGTCATCTGCTTAGCATCATTTAGTCTATCTTCTCCATAAAACCTATTTTCTGCAAATAAAGAATATTTGAATTCTTTTATACCGCTATCGAAGATAGGATTTGTATCTTGATTACCCACTGGTATATATAAGAAGTAGACCTCAGGTTCTAAAGTATATAAATTATTGCCAGCATATTTTTCAAAATATAATTTTCCTCGCAAGCTAACAATTGGCGTAGTTTTAGATTCCGTACTTGTGGCGTTATTACTTAGGTTATAGTCTATATATCTAAGACCTAACTTAGGTGTTAATTCCCACCCTTCTTTTTTAAATGGCATCTCAATACTTGGATAAGCTAAATACCTTGTCCCTTCTATTTGTGAATTATCATCATGCTTGAATTCATCAATGTAAGTTTTTAAATTATATTTAATAGTATCATTTTGATTTTTATTACTAATATTCAATCTAATCGATGGGCTTGTCTTGTATTGAGATGAGACACCTGGTTGTGACGGCTGATATGAAAGAGATGAAATTTCATAATCCATAATGCCTCCATTGAAATAATTCTCACCATATAATCTTATATCCCTTTTTACGCTAGATTGACTTGTTGTACTCAAGGAGTTACCAAAGTCATCAAAGTAGTCTAAGTCAGATACTCTGCTATACGAAATAGAGCTATACATAGTTGAACCTTGTAAACCCTCATTAGAGGATTGTATATTACTAAATAATTTACGATTATCTGAAAAATTGTATAAGTAACGATCGTCGCCGTATTCATCATCGTTTTCAAGAAATGATAAGTTTAATATTGTAGAAATATCATTACCTAAATATCTAAACTCATTATCAAAAAGAATACCTCTGTCACTTAGAGATGTAATTTCAGCAGTTGCATCATAATTTTCCGCCAAATTAAAGTAATATGGCAGAGAAAATGAGCTTCCTCCATTTCCGGATGAACCAAATGATGGCGTAAGTAAACCTGATTGTCTTTTATCAGATAAAGGAAAGCTCATAAAAGGAGTATAAAACACGGGGATATTTTTATATTTAAGCACCATATTGTATGCATGTCCTCTATCAAGTTCATTGTATAATTCTGTAGTTGTGGATGTTAGTATCCAGTCAGGATTGTCTAAACTACAAGCAGTGTATGTTCCATTATCTAGTATTATATCTTTATTATCTTTTATGAAGATTTCATCAGCAGTACCTGAGGCTTTTTTGTCTGTTTTGTAATATTTTGCTTTTGAGAAATTAATCTCATCTAAGTTATTTTTATAAGAAGCATTTTTCGAGTAAATAGAAATCTCTTGATTGAAGTATTTCACTTCTCCAGAGGCTACTAAATCTTTTGCTTTTGTATCGTAAACTATGACATCTGCTTTAAGAAAATCATTAACTCTTTCTGCCTCAGCATTTCCTTTCGCAGTGAACTCTTCTTCAGTTTGACTCTGATTATCAGCTCTTATTTCTAATGTGGATTCATCCGCATTATTTAATGTTTTGACATCTTCAAATAGTTTAAAATCATTAACATTACAGACATCAATAAATCCCCTTGAATCATTATTATCGTCGATATTAACCACTATCGGTCCATATATATTTTCTAGATTTTTTCCTTCATCAGCTATGGGAGCATCTTCCATCAAAGTATGATTAATTTCTTTAGAATTGAGTTTCTTAATTATTTTATTATTAATTAATATTTCAAAAACTTTTTCATTCTTAAAATGAATAGAAAGCTTTTTTGGTTTATTAACATTAGTGTTATTGAAATATATATAATTCCATTTATCTTTCAGGAATGGACTAGACAAGGAAGGCTTTCCAAGAAGGTAAATTACTTGTTCTTTGGATAAACCAACATCAATTTTTTTAAAGCTATCATGTTCTATCAACCTTCCTTGATCCATAGGAATTATATATGGCTTGATTCCTTTTTCTGAGAGTTTTTTGTCGACAGCGGAAGAGATGCCATCCATGAAACTTGCTAAACTCGAACTAGCATCTTGAGATGCTAGTAGTAAGATTATCAATGATATTTTTTTGAAGCTTCTAGTCAGATCCATAGAAATGAATTATAGCATCTTCTCATGATATCAGTCATTTAATCAATTTTTTATGATAGATATAATCTCTTCAGTTAACCTTCCAGGCCCGTCTTCACCACCAACTATCCTGTGTAATATTCCTTTTTTTTCATAAAATTTGATTATAGGCTCAGTTTGTTCTGAATACACTTTCAAGCGATTAGTGACCGTTTCTTCATTATCATCAGCCCTTTTTACGAAGACACCATCACCACATACATCGCCCTCTTTAAAGTCTGAGAAGTATTCATTTTCTATCTTACCGCAAGTATCGCAAGTAATTCTCCCTACACATCTTTTGATAATTAGATCGGTCGGTACATCAATCAAGAAAACGTACTCTATCGATACATTTAGATCATTTAATAATATATCAAGACTAGAAGCCTGAGATAAATTTCTTGGGAAACCATCTAAAATAAATCCGTTTTTACAATCATCAGATGTAATTTTTTTTGAAACCAATTTAAGAACAACATCATCACTTACAAATTTCCCTGATGACATAATTTTTTTCAACTCTTCCCCAATATCTGATCCAGAAGATGTTTCTGCTCTTAGTAAATCACCCGTAGATATCTGAGGAATGTTAAATTCAGTCTCAATTTTTTTTGATTGAGTTCCTTTGCCTGAGCCTGGGGCACCTAAAAAAAGTACATTCATTTATATTCTCCGTTATAGATTAAAGTAATGGAGCTATGACAAGACTTACTATTGCCATAACATTAATTAGTATGTTCATGGAAGGTCCCGAGGTATCTTTTAATGGATCGCCCACAGTATCACCTACAACAGCAGCTTTGTGTGCATCAGACCCTTTACCTCCATGATTTCCTTTTTCAACATATTTTTTTGCATTATCCCAAGCTCCACCAGCGTTTGACATGGTAAGAGCTAATAGAATACAACTTACTAGCCCACCACCAAGTAGACCACCTAACATTTCAGGACCAAAAGCTAGCCCGACAATAACTGGCGAGAAAACTGCAATTGCACCGGGGAGTACCATTTTTTTCAATGCTGCTTCTGTGGCTATCTCAACACATTTTTGATTATCAGGTTTTCCTGTACCTTCCATTAACCCTGGTATCTCTCTAAACTGCCTTCTTATCTCATTAATCATGCTGTAAGCTGCATCGCCTACAGCAGTAATTGTCAGTGAAGCAACAAGAAAAGGAATCATACCGCCTATAAATAGCCCTATTAGAACATTTGTGTCGGTAAGTAAAAGTTGTATAGGCTCATTCCTGCCATGATTAACTTCTTGGACAAAGGCAGTTATTATTGCTAAAGCAGCCAATGCAGCTGCCCCGATAGCAAAACCTTTTCCTATAGCGGCTGTTGTATTTCCAACTTCATCTAAACTATCCGTAATTTTTCGAGTTTCTGGGCCTAGTGAGCCCATTTCAGCAATACCACCTGCATTATCTGCGATTGGGCCGTATGCATCTATTGCCATAGTTATTCCAACAGTTGCGAGCATGCCCACAGCAGCAATACCTACTCCATACAGTCCTGCAAAATAGTTAGATAAGAAAATTATAACTACAAGAGTTAAAATTGGAATTACTACAGACTGAAGACCTATTGACAAACCTGTCGTAATTACAGTTGCCGAACCTGTTTGTCCTTGGGCAGCTATTTTTCTAACTGGTGCACCACCTGTGTAGTATTCTGTAACGAGGCCTATGATAATACCTCCGATTGTTCCTGAAAGCACGGCGAACCAGGCATTTTCTGTAACTCCAAGATGAATTATTAAATAGTAAGCGAGTATTATAAAAGAAATAGCTGCTGCAAAAGTTCCGCCTCTTAATGAATTAGCTATATTTGTTTCGTCACTTCCTTTTCTTGCAGCTAGAATCTTTATAATTGTTATTCCTATTATAGAACATATTAAACCAAGTGAAGCCAAAGATAATGGAAGAAACATTAGAGTTTCTCTTGTTCCTAAATGTATTAAATCAGCTTGAATCATTGTTGATGCGATAGCAATTGTTGCAATAATGGCTCCACAATATGATTCAAAAATATCTGAGCCCATTCCAGCTACATCTCCAACGTTATCTCCAACGTTATCTGCAATCACTCCAGGATTTCTAGGATCATCTTCAGGAATATCCTTTTCAACCTTACCTACTAAATCGGCGCCAACATCAGCAGATTTAGTAAAAATACCACCTCCAACTCTTGAGAATAATGCAACAGTCGATGCTCCCATGCCAAAACCATGTATGGTAGATACAGTATCTGGATCAGATCCGTAAAGAATGTATAAAAATCCAAGACCAAGTAAGCCCATTGCAGCTACCGTCAAACCCATAATCGATCCGCCAAAGAAAGCTACAGATAAACTATCACTGACACCAGAATTTTGTGCTGCAGTCGCAGTCCTAACATTTGCCTTTGTAGCCGTATACATGCCTATAAAACCTGTGGCAGACGATGTTACCGCACCTACTATAAACGCAACTGTACTGCTAAATCCTAATCCTTGATAAATGCCGAAAACAAGTATCAGAGAAAACATGAATAAAATTGAGTACTCTTTTTTCATAAAAGCCATAGCGCCAATATGAATTTCATCTGAAATATCTGTTAGTTTTTTGTCACCAGCAGGATAACTTTTTACTATTTTATAGAGTAAAAATGCAGCAAATAAGCCTAGAAAGCCGAGTATAATAGGTATTAAGTTCATATATAATCACCATTTATTTATTTTTAGTTTTTCTTTTAATAATCTTACTTATAATACAAATATGGCAAGAAACTATCGAAATGAGACTATCAGAAAAAAGCAAAGGTTTGAAGAGAAAACTAATTGGGAAGCTCTCAATGACCCCATTAAAGACAGAGCATCACACAAACTTAGAGCTTTATTCGCCGTTGGAATAGTATTTTTAATATCAATATTTTACTTAAACCACATTTATAAAATTCAGATTACAAATCATGAACTCTACACGATGAAAGCTGAAGATAATAGGATACGGATAAGACCTATAGAGCCAATAAGAGGGAATATCCTTGATAGGAATGGAAACATACTTGCTGAGAGCTATGATACTTTCAACATCATTGCCAAAAAAGAAAATATCCTATCCAAAGATGAATTTATTGCTAATGCGAGTAAAGTATTTAAGTTTAATAAAAATCAGCAAGATCAGCTTAATATTCAATTTAAGAATAAAACCCTCAAAGAGATTACTCTAAAAACTGATACAACGATAGAGGAGTTTACTAAATTATCTGTAGATCAGTATCTTCTTCCGGAGATGGAGCTAATAATTAATTCTAATCGAAGATATATTTTTCCAGAAGCTACGTCACATTTACTTGGTTATACTGGAAAGCTATCGCAAACTGATTTTGATTCAGTTGTAGATGTAAAAGACGGAATGACACATGTCGGAAAGATTGGTATCGAGAGATTTTATCAAAACCTCCTTTCAGGATCTCCTGGGTATGAAAAGCTGGAGACAAATGCCAATAATGAAATAATCAGAGTCTTAGAGAAAAAACCTGCACTTAGAGGCCAAGATATATATTTAACAATAGATTCGAAACTTCAAAATTATTCTTATGAATTACTTAAGGGCAAAGAAGGATCAATAATTGTTATGAACCCTCATAATGGAGATATACTAAGTTTCATAAGTCATCCCGGCTACAATAATAATTTATTTGCCGAAGGAATTTCGTCAAAAGATTATAAAAGACTTCTTAATGATAAATCTAAACCTCTTTTCAATAGAGTGCTCTCGGGACAATATCCACCAGGATCCACAATTAAGCCATTTTTTGGAATAATTGCACTTGAGGAAGGAGTAATAGATAAATCAAAAGTTTTCGCTTGCACCGGTGCTTACAAATTAAAGAACTATAAAAGGCCTTTTAAGTGTTGGAAAAAGGACGGTCATATGGATGTTAATTTATCATCAGCTGTTGCTTCCTCATGTGACGTCTTTTTCTATAGGTTAGCAGAAACATCTGGGATAGATCTTATGCATGATAAACTCAAAAAATTCGGCTTTGGCGAAAAAACATTTATTGATTTATATGGAGAAAAAAAAGGATTATTACCATCACGAGAATGGAAAAATCAATCTAAACAAACTCCATGGTACCCGGGAGAAACTCTTAATGTTGGAATTGGGCAAGGGTATTTTTCTGCAACAACATTACAGTTAGCAAACGCAACATCATTGCTAGCAACTGGGGGTGAAAGCGTCACTCCCCATTTATTTTTAAAAAGCATTGGTAATAATATAGAACAAACTTACAACTACAATGAAAATAAAAATACAGTTGATATTGACACTGACAGCCTTCATATTGTTAATGAATCAATGTGGCGAGTAATATATGACACTGATGTAGGTACGGCCTCTCACCTAGAGAAAATTGAAGGAATTGAATTTGCCGGAAAGACAGGCACCGCTCAAGTATATAATCTAGATAAAGGAAAAACAGGAACAAAGTCTTTACAAGATCATGCACTTTTTATAAGTTTTGCTCCTTTTGAAAGTCCAGAAATTATAGTATCTGTTATTGTAGATAATGGAGGAAGTGGATCTGCAATTGCAGCCCCAATAGCAAGGGATATAATAAACTTTTATTTTAAAAATATTAAAACAAAGCTTGCTAAGCAATGATTTACTCTAACAATCAATTTACTGGCGTTTCAGCATTATTTAAAATCGATGTTAAATTATTTATGCTTGTAATGTCAGTAGTAATCATAGGATTAACAACATTATTCAGTGTCTCAGGGGGAGACTATAACTTAATAATTAAACAATTAGTAAGAATAACTATTGGCATAATAGCCATGATATTTTTAGCTCAAATTCATCCAGATAATTTTAGACTACTTTCACCATTC
>MDTG01213163.1_pt1 | contig 10578 bp, 14 predicted proteins | sample 811421 | NCBI WGS metagenome assembly MDTG01 (sample SAMN05326645, study PRJNA326480) | marine metagenome | isolation source: seawater | place: Pacific Ocean: South East | collected 2011
CTATACAATACCTTAAAAAATCACCTAAAACACCATCAACAGATGATAGTAAAACCCGTGATATCGTTGAGAATATTTTAAAAGATATTGAGAAAACTAAAGAAGAAGGTTGTAAAGAATATTCAAAAAGGTTTGATAAATATGAAGGTGATGTAATTGTTTCAAAAGAAAAAATTGAAGGAATCAAAAAAAGTTTAGATCAAAAGACTAAAGATGATATTCAATTTTCTCACGAGCGCGTTAGGAAGTTTGCTGAAGCACAATTAAAAAACTATGGACAAGACTTTGAAGTTGAATTGTCTGATGGTTTGTTTGCTGGACAAAAATTAATCCCCGTAAATACTGCTGGATGCTATGTGCCTGCTGGTAGATACGCTCATATAGCATCAGCTATAATGAGTGTAACAACAGCTAAGGTAGCTGGAGTAAAAAATATTTTAGTATGCAGTTCTCCAAAACCAGAGATAGGTGTGCATCCAACAATAATTTATACGGCAGACTTATGTGGTGCAGATGTCATAATGAACATTGGTGGAGTTCAAGCAATCGCCGCTATGACTAACGGCCTATTTGGAAATGCACCAGCTGATATGTTAGTTGGACCAGGTAATCAATTTGTTGCTGAGGCTAAAAGAATTCTTTTTGGAAAAGTTGGAATTGATTTATTTGCAGGACCTACTGAAATAGCTGTAATAGCAGATGAAACAGCAGATCCAGAGTTAGTTGCTTATGACTTAGTTGGTCAAGCCGAACATGGATATAATTCACCAGCGTGGTTGTTTACAACTAGTAAAAAATTAGCAGAATATGTCATAAAAAGAGTTCCAGAATTGATTTCTGATTTACCTGAGTTACCAAGAGAAAATTCAGCTGCTGCTTGGAGAGATTATGGGGAAGTGGTTATTTGTGATACAGATGAGGAAATGGCAAAAATCAGTGATGAATATGCTCCAGAACATTTAGAAATACAAACTAAAAACCTTCAATGGTTTCATGATAGACTAAAGAATTATGGATCTTTATTTATTGGCGAGGAGACTACCGTTGCTTATGGTGACAAATGTTCGGGCACAAATCATATATTACCGACTAAAGGTGCTGGCCGATACACTGGTGGTTTATTTGTTGGTAAATTTATTAAAACATTAAGTTTTCAGAGAATGACTAAAGCGTCAACAAAAGAAGTTGGAGCAGCTTGCGCTAGAATATCCAGATATGAAGGAATGGAAGCGCACGCAAGGACCGGTGATGTTAGATTAAGAAAATACGGATTTTCTAATTAAAATATTTATATATATCAACAGCAACATAAAAAGTTATTGAGCTCATTATTAATATAATGATCCATTTAATCGCCATCCAAGCTCTCAAACTATTAATGTATTTTGAAAAGTAATTTGAAGCATATCCAAGAGAATAAAAAAATATAAATGACGAAATAGATGCTCCTACACCAAAAAAAATTTTCTCTGAAATAGAAAAGCTTTTTGAAAAATTTCCTAAAAAAAATACTGTATCTGAATAAACATGTGGATTTAAATAAGTAAATCCTAAAGTTTTAGATAAAATAATTTTAAGAGAAACAGTATATTTTGTGCTATCTAAGTTTATCTTTTCAACTTTTTCGATTAACTTTGAGTAAATAAAATAAATTAAAAATATAATGAGCAAAAAGTTAAAAAAAAGTTCTAATGTTGGATTAAATATACTTTCTAAATAAATGAATAAAAAAATACCCAGAAATATCAAAATCATATCTGAAACAGAGCAAATTAAACAAACAATAAATATATATTGTTTTTTAATACCCTGCTCTATTACAAAAATATTTTGAGGTCCAATCGCTAGTATTAAACTTAATCCAGTAATAAAGCCAAGAATTAAATAAGTCATTTAAAGTATTTCATAACTAAATTGTTAAATTTTTGAGGTTTTTCTAAATGAACATTATGACCACAGTTTTTCAATATATTTAACTTACTTTGCGAAATGTTTTTCTTTAATAAATTTATCTGTTCAATATTATATGAGAGATCTTTATCGCCCCATATTATCAAAACCTTAATATTAATTTTTTTTAAATTTTTTAACCCATTCCATTTTTTCATTGCAATTAATGCATCTATTGCAGTTTTTTTAGAGACACGTCTTGCAGCATTTTTACAATAAAAGAAATATTTTGCCTTTTTGCCCTTAACAAACCACTTTTGAGGAATTCTTGTGAAACTTCTTTTAATTCCTTCTTTTTTTATTTTTAAGATTGAAGTATCTATACTTTCAAACCTGCCGGGGATTTCACCAATTGGTCCTGTTGCAAAAAGAATGGCTTTTTTAACCCTTTTATTCGCAATTTTAATAATTTCCTGTGCAATCATACCTCCCATAGAATGACCTATTAAGTTAAATTTATTGATTTTTTTTTTATCGAGACACTTTAAGATAAATTTTGCCATAGAATTAATGGTATTTAAAGACTTTGCTTTATAGCTTTCTCCAAAACCAGGAAGTGCTGGGGATATTAGTCTAAAATTATTTTTTAAATATTTTTTTTGTAGACTCCACATTGCAGATGATCCCAAAAAACCATGTACTAAAACTATTGGATATCCTTCACCTTTGTCATCAATATATATATCTTGCATATTTATATTTTAAATATAGTTTTATCTATTAGAAGCAAACAAACAAATAAAATTAAAATTCATTTTTATGATAGGTATTTTGGGCGGGATGGGCACGCAAGCAGGATTGGATTTTTGTTCCAAGTTAGCAAAGATAAATAGAGGAAAATTAGATCAGCAATACCCTATGTTTATTCTTTATAATAAATCAAATATTCCAAAAAGACCTGAGAACTTAAAAAAATATACCAATGTTTTAAAATCTCTAATTGATGGTTGCAAAATGCTTCAAAAAAATAAATGTAAATTTATTGTTATGCCCTGTAATACAGCCCACTACTGGCAAAGTGATATTGAAAAAAAAATTAACATTCCATTAATAAGTATGCCAAAAGAAGTTTTTAATTTTACTAAAAAACAATGTAACAAAGGGTCTACTATTGGAATTCTTTGTACTGAGGCAACGCTAAAAACAAAAGTTTACAATAATTTTTTTGATAAAAAATTTAAATTAATATCTCCAGATAACAAAAACCAAAAAATATCTGTTAATAAAGCAATAAAATTTGTCAAAATGGGAAGAGTTAAAGAAGCTGAAAAAGTTCTAAGACCAGCAGTAAATTATTTAATTAAAAAAAAGTGTAAAAAAATTATTCTTGGATGTACAGAACTACCAATAGCTTTATTTGCTTACAAATCTTTTAAAAAAGCTAAACAATCTAAATTATTTATAGATCCCAACTTATTATTAGCTGAAGTATGTATGAAGAAATATAAAAAAAGCTAATTTTTTTTATTACAAACAAAGAATAGTTTTCTTGGAAAATTACCTTCCTCAAAATCTACAATTTGTTGATTTTCAAAACCATGTAATAAACTTTTAACTTTTTCTTTTGAAAAAAAATGCACAATAAACCCGTCTATTTCATACATATTTTCACCTCTGTGAGTCCCATTTTTATAATCTCCATCATTAGTATTTCTAACTGTATATATGTTAAGGCCATTTGGTCTTAGTATCCTATTAATTTCATTGTTAAGTTTTTCCAAATCATCATCTGTTAATGCCATACAGTAAAGCATATGAGAATAACAAGCATCAAAAGAATTATCTTCAAAGGGAAGATCTTTTCTAACATCATAATGCTTAGTTAAAATTTTTGATGATAAACCTTCTTTGGAAATTTTTTTATTTATTATATCTATTCCAGTATGACTATAATCTAGAGCATGCGTATAAATTGAATTCTGAGCAAAATAAATGCTATCTCTTCCTAGTCCAGCGCCTAATTCTAAAATATTTTTTGAATTATTTTTTTTTAAAATTTCTAATGTTTTTTTTGCAGGTAGGCTTGGCTCAAGACCAAACATCTCAGGCTTATTTGAGAAATTTTTTTCCCAATGCTGAGATTGTTGGTCTAAAATGTCTTTATCCAAATTATTTTGACGGATCAGGGACTTTTCTTAAATATGGTTTAACTGTCTCCCAACCATCTGGATATATTTTTTTTGCTTCTTCGTCTTTTACTGCTGGCAAAATAACTACATCTTCTCCTTTTTTCCAATTAGCAGGGGTTGCGACTTTGTGTTTTGCTGTCAATTGCATCGAATCTATCGCTCTTAAAATTTCTAAGAAATTTCTACCAGTTGCCATTGGGTAAGTTAAAAATAATCCGATTCTTTTATCAGGTCTAATTACAAAAATAGTTCTAACAGTTTCATTGTCTACAGCTGTTCTTCCCATTGAGCTAGTTCCTGCATCACCTTCAAGCATATTAAAAAGTTTTGCAACTTTTAAATCCTCATCAGCAATAATTGGATAGTTTGGCATAGTTCCAGAAACATCTTTTATATCGTTTAACCATTTTTTATGATCTTCAACTCCATCAACGCTTAAACCGATAACTTTTACATTTCTTTTATCAAACTCATCTTTCATTAATCCTAAAGCACCTAGTTCTGTTGTACAAACTGGTGTAAAATCTTTTGGATGTGAAAATAATACACCCCAGCTATCCCCTAGCCACTCATGAAAAGAAATATCTCCTTCTGTTGTTTTGGCTTTGAAATCTGGGCAAACGCTATTTATCTTTAACATTTTTCTCTCTCCTTATTAATTAGAACTATTATAAATTATTAGTCATGATTATCAACGTTTTAATAATCTAATCAATTATTAAGATATGTTTAATTATAAATCTAAAGGTGCTACATTTTTTCATGGAAAAAAATCACTCAAACATATTAATAATTGGCGGAGGTTGTGCAGGAATTTCAGTTGCAACCAGATTGAAATCATTAAAATCAGATCTAAGTATATCTATTATAGAACCTTCAGATAAATCATTATATCAAGCAGCTTGGACATTAGTTGGAGCTGGAGCGTATAATGTTAATGACACTATTAAACCGATGTCTAGTGTAATGCCAAGTTTTATTAATTGGATAAAAGACTCAGCTGAAAGCTTTGCGCCAGAGTCAAACTCAGTTAAGACCTCTAATGGGGAATATACTTATGATTACTTGGTAGTTTGCCCAGGTTTAAAAATCAATTTTGATGGCGTAAATGGTTTAAAAGAATCTTTGGGTAAAAATAATGTATGCACTAACTACGGGTCTGATATGGCAGTTTATACATGGGAGTGTTTAAAAAAATTAACTGGTGGAACATTATTATTTACTGAACCACCAATGCCAATTAAATGTGCTGGTGCACCACAAAAAATTGCATATCTTGCAGCAGATCACATGAAGCAAAAAGGTGTTTTAAAAGATAGTCATTTAGAATTTTTGTGTGCGAAACCTGTAATATTTGGTGTCCCACATTTTCAAGGCCCGTTGAATCAAATTTGTGATGACTATGGTATAACTAGAAGTTTTCAACACAATTTAATATCTATAAATGGTGAAGCAAAAGAAGCTGTATTTAAACAATCAGATAAAGATGGAAATACAAAAGAAGTGACTAAAAAATTTGATTTTATACATGTAACTCCTCCTCAAACATCACCAGACTTTATTAAAAATAGCCCTCTTGCTGATGCTGGTGGATGGGTAGATGTTGATCATAAAGAAGGTACTTTGAGACACACAAAATACGAAAATATTTATAGTTTAGGTGATGTGATGAATGCTCCCAATGCAAAGACTGGTGCCGCTGTGAGAAAGCAAGCACCAATTGTTGCTCACAATATAATTAAAGATATTAATAAATCATCTGAGGCTTATAGACTTTACGATGGGTATGGAGCTTGTCCTTTGACTGTTGCATATGGAAAAGTGATGTTAGCGGAATTTTGTTATGGCGGCAAAGTAACACCAAGTTTTCCAATGGACCCAACTAAACCAAGTTCAATATATTGGCAAATGAAATCAAAACTTTTCCCATGGTTACAATGGAATGTGATGTTTAAAGGAAAAGAATGGAGTAAGCCAGCTCACAAAGCTATTGCAAAATAATTCAAATTTTATAATTATTATGTTCTTGTAATTATGATTTTTGAACAATTATTTGATAACAAATCTTCTACATATACTTATATTATTGCAAGTGGAAAAGGTAGAGAGGCTCTAATTATTGATCCTGTAATTGAGAATACTGATGAATATATTAAAATTTTAGAAAATTTAGATCTTAAGTTAGTTAAAGTAATAGATACACATATACACGCTGACCATATCACTGGATTAAACGAACTAAGTAAAAGAACAAACTGTACAAAAATTATGGGTGAAAACTCAAAGTCTGAGGTAATTGATTTAAAGGTGAAAGATGATGAAATAATCAAAATAGAAAATATAAACTTAAAAACTATGTATACCCCTGGACATACTGATTGTTCTTATAGTTATTTGCTTGATAATAGAGTATTTACGGGAGACACTCTTTTAATAAATGGAACTGGTAGAACGGATTTTCAAAACGGCTCTGCTCATGATGCCTATCAATCATTATTTGATAAATTATTAAAACTACCAGATGAAACAATAGTTTTTCCAGCTCATGATTATAACCAAAAAAAATATTCTACTATTGGCCAGGAAAAAGCTAATAATCCAAGACTTCAGGTAAATTCAAAAGAAGAATACGCAGAAATAATGAATAACTTAAATCTTGCAAATCCAAAAATGATGGATGTGGCTGTCCCTGCGAACCTAAAAGGCTTAACTTTAGACCAAATTAAGTAACTTTAAAAATCAATTAAAGTCATTATATAAAGTGTTCATGAATAATTTTTTGCAATCAATAATCAATAGAGATCCAGCTGCTAGATCAAAATTAAGTGTAATTCTGACTTACCCAGGCGTAAAAGCTATTTTTTTTCACAGACTAGCAAATTTTTTTAGCACGGCAAAATTTGGATTGATTGCAAGAATAATTTCTCAGTTTTCAAGATTTTTAACCGGTATAGAAATACATCCAAAAGCAAATATAGGAAAAAATTTATTCATTGATCATGGTATGGGAGTTGTAATTGGTGAAACCTCTGATATTGGAAATAATGTTACAATATACCATAATGTTACTCTTGGAGGCATATCACCAAGTATTAATTCAGCTGACCAAAGAAATACAAAGAGACACCCAACTTTAATGGATAATGTAGTAGTGGGTGCAGGAGCACAAATTCTTGGACCAATTACTATTGGAAAAAATTCAAAAATAGGATCTAATGCTGTTGTAACTAATGATGTTCCAGAAAATGCAATTATGGTTGGTATACCAGCAAGAAACATAGGTGTTTCAGGAAAAGAATTTACACCTTATGCAGTTACTGATGAAGTAAAAAAAGAAAAACGTTAATAATGATAAAACAAAATTTTTTAGAAAGTATAGGTAATACACCTTTAATAAAACTTAAAGCTGCTTCTGAAATAACTGGATGTAATATTTATGGTAAAGCAGAATATTTAAATCCTGGAGGGTCTGTAAAAGACCGTGCTGCATTAGCTTTAATTAAGGATGCTGAAGAAAAAAAATTAATATCTAACGGTGGAACTATCGTCGAGGGAACTGCTGGAAATACTGGTATAGGTCTTTGTCTTCTTGGAAATTCTTTAGGTTATAAAACTGTAATAGTAATGAATGACAATCAAACTCAAGAAAAAAAAGATACTCTTAAAAATATTGGTGCAGATCTTAGATTGGTAACACCTAAACCTTATGTTGATGATGGAAATTATGTAAAAGTCGCAAGTCGATTAGCTGATGAATTAAAAAGTTCAAATAATTATGGTGTAGTTTGGGCAAATCAATTTGATAATACTGCGAATGCAAAAGGTCACTATGAAAGTACTGGACCTGAAATATGGACACAAACAGACGGCAAAGTAGATGGATTTGTTTGTGCTTCAGGAACTGGTGGAACAATTGGAGGTGTCAGCAGTTACTTAAAAGAAAAAAATAAAAACATAAAAATTTATTTGTCAGATCCAGCTGGTTCATCTCTTTATAACTATATAGAAAATGGTGAATTAAAATCAGATGGCGGTTCTATAACAGAGGGAATTGGATCTAGTCGAGTAACAGCTAATTTTGCTGAAGCTAAAATAGATGGCGCTTTCTCAGTAGATGATAAAGAATCTCTTCCAATTTTGTATAATCTAATTCAAAATGAGGGTTTAAGTTTAGGTACTAGCTGTGGGGTGAATATCGCTGGCGCCATAAGATTAGGTAAACTTTTGGGACCTGGAAAAACTATTGTGACAATTCTGTGCGATAAATCTGACAAATACAACTCCAAGATGTTTAACAAATCCTTTTTAAAAGAAAAAGGTCTGCCCTATCCTCAGTGGATATAATCACGCATAGCTGATTAGTAATAATAACTTTATCTTTCTTAAATAAATTAATTCATAATATATTAATATTTTAACAAAGGAGATTTTATGGACCCGAAAGAATTAGTAAAAAGAGGTTATGAACTATTTAGTAAAGGAGATATGCAAACTTTCTTTACTGAAGTGGTTCATGATGACATAACTTGGATTTTTCCTGGCGACAAACATCCAATGTCAGGAACTCATAAAGGAAAAGAGGCAATGATGAAAACAATGTCATTAATTCCGCAACTATGGGATAATTTTTCAGTAACACCTGAATTTATGATTGCAGAAGGAAATAAAGTATTTGCAAAATGTAAGGCAACAGCAGATGGAATGAACACTATATTTGGTCATTACTTTGAGATAACTGATGGAAAAATGTCTATGTTTATAGCTTTTGACGATACTCTAAGCAGTGCTAACGCAATGAAAAAATAAATTTAAAATTAAACACATTTAGAAAGGAAATAAACATGGAAAAAGAAATGTTAGTGCTAGTAGATTTAAAAGAAGGAAAATTTGAAAAATTTATGGGGTGGATGCAATCAGACGAAGGAATGAGTGTAAGAAAATCTGCGGCCTACCCAGAAAAAACTATCGCATCAGTCAAGCCTGATAAAAGTGGTATAATGTTTAAAGTACACGTTCATAATGAAGAAAAAATGAAAGAGTTGGTATCTGGAAAAAATCCAATTGGAAAACCAATTTACGATGAGTGTGTTAACAAAATGACCGCTTGGGAATTAACAAAAGTAGATTGTTAAAACAGTTTTTTTATGAAGTTTGGTTATTTGATTTTTAACATAGAAGTTAAAAAGCCAGATAACTATAAAGAGTACATAGAAAAAGTAAAACCTTTAGCCGAAAAATATGGAGGAGAATACATAGTAAGAGGTGGAGAAACTATGGTTATAGAGGGCGCTTGGTCATATCCTAGAACTGTCGTAATAAAATTCCCATCATATGATAAAGCAAAAGAGTTTTACAATAGCGATGAATATCAACCAATAAAAAAAATTAGACTAGAAAATTCTGTGTCTAATGCAATAATAATAGAGGGAGCATAAGGGGGAAAAAATATGTCAATATTAGAAAAATATAGTGCTGCATTAAAAAATAAAGATGAAGCAACTATGAATGAACTTTTGCATGATGATTTTAAATTTACAATGCACAAGTCTGGTAATACTTTAGGTAAAGTTGATGTAATTAAATGGGCAATGAGTGGTGACATTAAGCAAGATAAGACAAGAATAGTTTATGAAAATGATGATGTTGGAATACACCATGCATTTGTAACATTTGATGATGGAAATGTTGAAGCTGTAATGGCAGTCTATAAGTATAAAGATGGGAAAATTATGTCTTTAGAGACTGGTGCAACACCAATGCCTAAATAAAAAATTGCTAATTTTTAACCCATAATGTTTATGTTTTTTATTTTATGGGTTAAAATCATTTAATGAAAAAAATTGATTTTTTCTTTTCAATAGGAAGTACATACACTTATTTAAGTGTAACAAGAATTTTAGAAGTTGAAAAAAAATATAATATAGATTTCAACTGGGTGCCTTTTAGTGTTAGAGCTATTATGAAGGAAATGAATAACATTCCATTTCCAAAAGATAAGCAAAATAAAGTTGATTATATGTGGAGAGACATAGAGAGAAGAGCAAAGAGTTATGGTTTCTTTGCTAAAACTCCTGTGCCCTACCCGCTAACTGAATTTGATTTAGCAAACAAACTTGCAATCCTTGGATTAAAAAAAGGATGGGGAATTGATTATATAAGATTAACCTATAAAAGATGGTTTCAAGATGGAAAAGAGCCAGCAACTGAACCAAATTTATCTGAAATTTGTAATGAGCTTAGTCTCGATAAAGAAAATATCATAAACGAAGTAAATTCAAAAGAAATTGAGGATAAATATTTATTTAACACTAATGAAGCAAGACATCACAAAGTTTTTGGTAGTCCATCATTTATAGTAGGTGATGAAATATTTTGGGGAGATGATAGAATGGAAGATGCTATAAATTGGTCAATTAAAAATGAATAATTTTTTACCCTATATAATTCTAATTATTGCTGTTATTTTAGGAACAGCTTCAAATGGATTTGCAAAAAGTGC
>MDTG01289218.1_pt1 | contig 10578 bp, 11 predicted proteins | sample 811421 | NCBI WGS metagenome assembly MDTG01 (sample SAMN05326645, study PRJNA326480) | marine metagenome | isolation source: seawater | place: Pacific Ocean: South East | collected 2011
TATGAGACAAAAAACAATGTCTAAATTATTTAATTTAGATATCGAAATTATTGATAAAAATAAATTTAAAACTCTTTATCCTATTGCAAAAAATAAAGATGTGTTTAGTGGATTGTATATACCAGAAGATGGTCAAGCAGATCCTGAAATTTTAACAAAAAACATTTCAATCGCAGCTAAAAAAAAAGGAGCGAAGATTATTGAAAAATGTAAATTAGAAAAGATTTTAAAAAGAAACAATCAGATCAGAGGAATAAAAACTAATCTTGGAACTATAAATTGTGAGTATATAGTTTTATGCGCTGGTATGTGGTCAAGACAAATTGGAGAGGCTGCTGGAGTAAGTATACCTTTATATCCTAATGAGCACTTTTATATGATTACAGAAAATTACAATAATCTACCAAAAATTCTTCCAACTTTTAGGGATCCAGATACTTATTTATATGCAAGAGAATATCACGGAAAAATGATGCTAGGCATTTTTGAACCAAATGCAAAAAATGCTTTTAAAAAAACCAATAAAGTGCCTGATAATTTTTCATTTGGAGAATTTAAAGTTGATAAAAAATATATAAAAATGCTTCATCAACTAGCATCAAAAAGAATACCAGCTATAAAAAATCTCAAAATAGAGAAGTATTTTTCTGGCCCAGAGTCTTTTACACCTGATAGCAATTTTTTGCTTGGCGAAACTGAAGAGATAAAAAATTTTTATGTTTGTTGTGGATTTAACAGTATTGGAATTGGATCATCTGGCGGAGCAGGAAAAGCAATAGCAGAATGGATGATTAAAGGACACACTGATCAAGATTTATTTAACCTTGACGTAAAAAGGTTTGAAAAATTCAATTCTTCACTAAAGTTTATTAAAGAAAGAACCACCGAAACACTTGGAAATCTTTTTAAAATGCATTGGCCATACAAACAACTAGAAACCTCAAGAAATATTAAACTTCTACCTTACCATAAAGAATTAAAAAAATTGGGCGCATGTTTTGGTCAAATGGCTGGTTATGAAAGGCCCATGTGGTTCTCTAAAAAGAAAAAACCTATTTATAAATATAGTTTTGGATATCAAAACTGGTACCAGTCAGCGAAGAGAGAATGCATCAACACTAGAAATAATTTAGGTTTTTTTGATTTAACACCATTTGTGAAATTTGATTTAAGCGGCAGACATGCTCATGAACAACTGCAATATCTTTGTGCTAACAATATAAAAAATGAAGAAGGAAAAACTACCTATACACAAATGTTAAATTCATCAGGAGGAATTGAAGCAGATCTAACTATTAGTTGTTTAAAAAAAGATTATTTTAGAATTATTTGTCCTGCCTTAGCAAGAAGCCATAACAAATCACATATATTAAAAAATTTAACTATGAAGGTAAAATTTAAAGATGTTAGTGATAAATTTTCATGTATAGGCTTATTCGGTCCTAATAGCAGAAAATTTCTAACAGATTTATTTGGTAATTACTTTTCTAATGAAGATTTTCCTTTTTCAAGAGGAAAATATCTTAATATTTTTGACAGTAAAGTTTGGTTTCAAAGACTATCTTTTATTGGAGAACTTGGTTGGGAAATTTTTATTCCTATTAACAAAACAAATATTATTTTCAAAGAAATTAAAAGTTTAGGAAAAAAATATAATCTTACTTTTTCAGGCATGCATACTTTAGATATTTTGAGATTAGAAAAAAAATTCTTACATTGGGGGCACGACATTACTTCAGAAAACAATCCATTTGAGTCTGGATTGTCATTTGCGGTAAATTTTAAATCTAAAAATGATTTTATTGGAAGACAAGCCTTAGAAAAAATAAAAGATGAACCTTTGAAAAATAAATTAGAACTTTTTTCTCTCAAAGATAGGTTTAAACCTGGAGCACCTTTATTGACACACGATGAGCCAATATTCAGAAAAGATAAAATTGTTGGATATACCACAAGTTCAAATTATTCCTTCTGTTACGAGAAAAATATTTGCCTAGCTTATATAAAAGGTGACATTAAATACGATGATATTTTATCTATAGAAGTCGAGGGAAAACGATATTCTCTACATTTTGAAAAAAAACCCTTACATGACCCAACATCGAGGTTAATGAGAAACTAAATCATTTTGGGTCTAGTTTTTTTTTTAACCCATTTTGCTCTTCACGAATATATAATAATTTTACTTATTCTGATTAAATCATACCCATGAGCACGCAATTTAATTTAGATAATAGCCAATCTGAGTTCAGTAACTCACAAGGGAAAGTAAAAGTTACGGATTTACTCTCAAGATTAAATGAAGAAAGAAGAATCGAAAAAAAAAGAAACTTGGCATTAGGCGTGGCTGCTGTTTCAGCAGTAACTGTTTTCGGTATAATACTTACAATTTAATTTCCATTTTCAGCAATTTTCAACATTAACTAACTAATGATTTAGTTAATCAAATATATTATAAAGTTTGCAATTGGCGAGGTAGCTCAGTTGGTTAGAGCACAGGACTCATAAGCCTGGGGTCGGCGGTTCGAATCCGCCCCTCGCTACCAATTAGACAATGGCACAAAAATATAAATTTCTTCTGCAAAGACTTCTTTACTATTTTTATGGTGAAAAATTTTTTAAGAGGTTGAATTATGATTGGAACAATCTGCCCTCTAGAACAGAATTAATACAAAAATTAATAATTAAAAAAAAATATAAAGATTATTTAGAAATAGGATGTGATAACGATGAAAATTTTTCACAGATAAAAGTAGAAAATAAAGTAGGTGTTGACCCATTGAAAGGGGGCACTTTAAGAATGACAAGTGATGAATTTTTTCATCAAAACAGAAAAAAATTTGATATTATTTTTCTTGACGGATTACACACTTATGAGCAGACTATAAAAGATATAGACAACTCTTTAAAATTCCTTAATAGTAATGGAGTAATTTGCATACATGATTGCTTGCCCAAAAAAATATGGAATCAGATAGTCCCAAGGATGTATGGGCATTGGAATGGAGATGTATGGAAAGCCATTGTTCAAACAAGAACTTATAATTATGCTGATACGTATACTTGTACAGTTGATCATGGAGTTGGAATTGTATTTAAAAGAAAAAATAAGGATATTCTTTCAATTAATGATAAAAATTTTAAAAAATTAAAATTTGCTGAATATTTCAATGAACACAAAAAATTTATGAGACCAATTCATTTCAACAAATTAGAGGAAGTTTTAAATAATTAATTTTATAATGAGAATGTATTGTATAACCATTTACGACGATCATTATGATAAGATAAAAAAATTAGATTATATACCCGTTGGGTTAGGAAAAAAAATTATCTCAGAAAAATTTGTGTCTGATAAAAAAGGTTTAAATATTTCAAATAAAAATCCATTTTATGGCGAATATAGTTTTCATTACTGGCTTTGGAAAAATGAACTTAGTAACTTAAAAGAAAAAAATTGGATAGGTTTCTGTCAGTATAGAAAATTCTGGACAGTAAAAACTTCAGAAAAAAAAATTAATAATATTGAAGAGTTAAATGAAAATACAATTAGGAATATAACTGAAGATTATAATAAATTTGAAGTAATTTTAGGTGAACCCATATTTATCAATCAATTAAAATTATCTAAATTTTTAAAAAAAAACTTTTTAAAAATGTTAAAAAATCCAAGACTGATTTTTGATAAAAATATAAGAAATATCAAATTTCATTTTGATCTAATGCATGGAGAAGGAAATTTAGATAAAGCAATTTCATTGATCGAAAGTAATGATAGAAGTGATTTTAACGAATTTGTTAATACAGAAGTTTCATTTAATCCTCATAACATGTTTATTTGCAAGTCATCTAAAATTTTAAATGATTACTATGATACTATTTTTCCGTGGTTAGAGCGATGTGAGAAAGAATTTGGATTTAATTTAGAGGGCTATGGTTTAAAAAGAATTTACGGTTTCCTGGCAGAGAGGTTTATGTCTTTTTGGTTTAAAAAATATACTAAACACACCACATTACCAATTCTATTCAAAGATATAAACGATCTTAATTAAAGATTTTTTATTCTTTTTTTAAATTCATCAAGCGTCATTAACTTTTTATCTTTTTTTGAAACTTGAATATTTTTTTTTGGCAATTTTATATTCAAAGTTTTGTCTCTAAATGTAATTCCGCTCTCAAATTTTGGATTATAATAATTGTCTAATTTATAATATATTACATTTTCTTTTTCGTAGCTATAATAGCCATGGGCAAATCCTGCTGGTATAAAAAGTCCTAAAGCATTTTTTTGTGATAAAATAATACTATAAACTTTTCCGAAAGTTTTTGATTTTTTCCTTAAGTCAATGACAATATCAAGTATTTTACCTTTTAAAACATTTACATATTTTGATTGTTTGTTTTTAGTCTGAAAATGAAAACCTCTAAAAACTCCTTTTTTTGAGGTCGTACAGTACTCAAATACAAATTTTTTATTCAAAATCTTATTATTAAATGTTTCTCTTAAATTACCTCTACTATCTTCATTATTTTTTTGTTCAATTATTAATAAATCTTTAAAATTTGTTTTTTTTGTTTTCATACCTTCATTAGACTTTTTAATTTTTTAAGACTCATATCAGTCCTTTTTGGGAACTCACCTTTCGAAAAAATTTTCTTAATTTTTTTATTTTCTTTTTTTGCAAACTCATAAATTGTTTGGCTTGGGCCGCCAATGTTTATAATTCCTTTTTTATTAAGAATTTTTAAAATAATTTTAGCTGCATCTTCCTGATAAATAAAATTAGATTTTACGTTTGCATAAGCTTTGTTATGCACGAATGGTTTTTCCGTCATACACAATCTAATAACAAGTGAATTCTTATACATTTGAACTGCACACTCTCCCCCCAATTTTGACCATGAATAATTATTCCAAGGCTTTAATGCATCCAATTCGCTGTAATTCCCTTTGTTTCCTGGATAAACATAACTAGTAGAGAGATAAATAACTTTTGCACCAATTTTTGAAGCTTCCTTTACTAAATTACAAGTGCCAATAATATTTAAATCAATACTTTTTATTATATCTTGGTCATGAATTTTCATAGGTCTTGAAAGACCAGCTAAATGCAGTATGTGGCTTGGCTTATACTTTTTTAAATTAGTTTTAATAGAACTTGGAGATAAAATATTTAATTGTTTTTTATTCCTAAATATAAATTTATGATTTAATTTTTTAAGTATTTTTCCAAATCTACCATCAGAACCTGTAACTATTACCCTAAGCATTGATTAAATATTCTAAATATTTTGAATAGTCGCATTTACCATAAAAATTAATTGCGTTTTTGATTTGTTTTTTGCTTATCCAATTGTTTTTGAATGCTATTTCTTCAAGGCATGCGACTTTCAAACCTTGTCTGTTCTCAATTGTTGAAATAAAATTTGATGCGTCATAAAAATCATTAATATTTCCGGTATCAAGCCATGAACCACCTCTTCCAATAAACTCAGCTTTTAGTTTTTTCTTTCTTTTATAAAAATTCAACAAATCAATTATTTCCAGCTCACCTCTTTTTGAAGGTTTAAGTTTTTTTGCCAGTTCTACAACTTTGTTGTCGAAAAAATATAAACCTGTAACTGCAAAATTCGATCTAATTTTTTTTGGTTTTTCTGCTAAATTTACCACTTTTTTATTTTTGTTTAGAGTAGCAACTCCATAAAGATGAGGGTTTTTTACTGGATGTATAAAAATTTTAGCTCCTGATTTTAAATTAATATTTTTCTTAAGAATTTTAGTTAAACTCTGACCATAAAAAAAATTATCACCTAGAATTAAAGAAATATTATCTTTGCCGATAAATTTTTCACCTATTGTAAAAGCTTGAGGTAAGCCTACCGGTTTTAACTGCTCTTTATACTCAATAGATATACCTAAATTATTATTTTCAGGTAAAATTTTTCTAAATTGATTCAATTGACCTTTATTAACTATAATAAGTATATTTCTTATTCCAGCTAGCATTAAAACTGATAATGGATAAAATATTAATGGTTTATCGTACAAAGGAAGCAATTGTTTGTTAACTGCTTTTGTTAAAGGACTCATTCTTGTTCCCATACCTCCAGCTAAAATAATTCCTTTTTTAATCATATTTTTAATCCTAATCTTTTATCATATTTTTTTTTTTGATATATTTTTCAAAAATCTTTTATTGTTTAAATACCAAGTTATAGTTTCTTTTAAACCTGTTTCAAAATTTATTTTAGCTTTCCATTTTAATTTCTTATAAATTTTATTATTATTAAGTGCATATCTAAAATCATGACCCGGTCTATCTTTAACAAATTTAATTTTAGTTTTACTACCAATTTTAATATTCATAGCTTTGCAAATCTTGATTATTTTTTTTACTAGATTTATGTTTTCTAAATTCAAGCCTGAGCCTACATTATAATTTTCTCCATTCTTACCTTTCAAATATAGCCTGAATAAGGCCTCACAATGATCGTCTACATGAATCCATTCTCTTGAATTCTTACCTCTTGCATAAATCGGTAGAGTTTTATTGTTAAAAATATTTGAAATAATCTTGGGAATTAGTTTTTCAGGAAATTGATAAGGACCATAGTTGTTACAACAGTTAGATATTACAGCATTTAATTTGTAGGTTCTTATATAAGATTTAACTAAGTGATCACTGCTTGCTTTAGAAGCAGAATAAGGTGAGCTAGGTTCATATTTATGATTCTCACTTGATCTTAATCCTTTTTTAATATCTCCATACACTTCATCTGTAGATACATGTATCAACTTTGGTTTAATTTTCTTTTTTTGCAAATTTCTCAAAGCTTCTAAAAGACTAAAAGTTCCATTTATATTTGTGTGAATAAAATTGTCAGGACCATCGATAGATCTATCCACGTGTGTTTCAGCTGCAAGATTAAAAATTGCCTTAGGTTTATATTTTTTAATTAATTCAATTAGTTTTTTTTTATTAACGATATCTATTTTAATAAGCTTGTAATTTTTATTATTTCTTAAGTTATTTTTATAACTATTTGATGAGTAGGTTAATTTATCTAGATTAATTACAAAAAAATTTTTTTTTATAAAAAAATTGACCAAGTTACTTCCAATAAAGCCAGATCCGCCTGTTATGATGATTTTTTTCATTTAATTAAAGAATTATTAGCTCTATGTGTTAAATTAGTAAAAGAATTATCATTTAAAATCAAATATTATTATAATTAAATGAAATCAAAAGAACTTACCGTTGTAATTGTTACATTCAAGAGTGAGGAAAAAATCTCAAAATGTTTAAAATCCATATCTAAGGAAATTCCTGTTATTATAGTAGAAAATTCAAATAACAAAAAATTTAAAGATAAAGTAGAAAATGATTTTAATAATGTGAATTGTATTCTCACAGGAAAAAATGAGGGCTACGCAATTGCAAACAATATAGGATTAAAATTAGTTCAAACCAAATACGCACTAGTTTTAAATCCTGATACTATTTTAGGAAAAGAAACAATTCAAACTTTTTTAGAAATAGCAAATAGGTTTAATGATTTTTGGCTGTTAGGTCCCTCAAATGACCAAATGAAAAATTTAAATTTTAATGAAAAAGACTTAATCGAAGTTGATAACTTAAAAGGTTTTGCAGTATTTTTTAATTTAATTAAATTTAATCAAATTTATTTTGATGAAAATTTTTTTCTTTTCTTTGAAGAAATCGATCTTTGTAGAAGAGTGAAGAAAAATAATGGAAAAATTTATCTTGGTAAAAATATTAATATTGAACATGAGGGCTCTAGTTCAGTGAATAAGAATTACCCTATAGAGCTAGAAAAAAATAGAAATTGGCATTGGATGTGGTCAACTTTTTACTATCATAAAAAATATAAAGGTTTTTTACTGGCTTTAATTATTATATTTCCAAAATTATTTTCAGCATTTTTTAAAACTATCTTTTATTTTTTAACATTTAACAAAGAAAAGAGAGAAATTTATTTATGTAGGTTAAGCGGTATTTATAATTCTATTTTAGGAAAAAAATCGTGGTACAGGCCCGCATTAGATTGATTTTCTTTTTTTAAAAATATAAAAAAACTAAAATGAAAAATAAAAACAAAATTATTATTACGGGTGGAGCTGGTTTTGTTGGTACTAACTTAATAAAACTACTTTTAAAAAAAACAAAATATAAGCTTATTAGTATTGATGATTATTCTTCTGGAAGTAAATCTAATCATATTAATAATAAAAGAGTAAAATATATTAAAGGTAAAACAATAAATATTTCAAAAATAATTAAAAATCCAAAAAATATAAACTCAATTTTTCATTTTGGCGAATTTGCAAGAATTTATCAAAGCTTTTTAAAAATGAGTGAATGTATTGATTCTAATACAGTCGGTTCAAATGCAATCTTTAACTTTTGTTTAAAAAATAAAATTAAACTTATTTATTCTGCAACTTCTGCGTCATTAGGAAATCAAGGTAATGATAAAAATTTATCTCCATATGCTTTTTCAAAATCTAAAAACCTAGAAATATTAGAAAATTTAAAAAAATGGTTTAAATTTAAATATGAAGTGATTTATTTTTACAATGTTTATGGTCCTCACCAAATATGTAGAGGTCAAATGTCAACTGTAATTGGAATTTTTGAAGATCATTACAAAAAAGGTAAACCTTTGCCTATTGTAAAACCAGGAACACAATCAAGAAGATTTACACACATAGATGATACTGTAAAAATTTGTTTTTTGGCATGGAAAAAAAATCTCTGTAGACACTATAGTATAGCAAATAAGAAGTCACATTCTATTCTTGAAGTAGCAAAAATGTTTAAATCTAAGATTAAATTTTTACCTAAAAGACCAGGAGAAAGATACGTATCAGCACTGATTAATAAAAATTTGTCAAACAAAATGCATAAATATTTTGGTAAGATTAATTTAAAAGATTATATAAAAGAATTTATTAGTACTAGAGCTTAATGACCAGGAAATTCAATCAAACTCTCAGTCTTATAACCTTTATTTTTTAAAAGCTTATTCCCTGGAAGATCAAAAAGATTAATCACAAAAATAAAACCGGCAACTTTACCGCCAGAAATTTCAATAAGCTTAGCTGCAGCTTCGGCTGTCCCACCAGTAGCTATTAGATCATCTATAATTAGTATTCTTTCATTTTTTTGGATTGAGTCTTTATGCACTTCTATAGTTGCTTTTCCATATTCAAGCTCAAAATCAATTGAATGAACATCTGCTGGTAACTTATTCTTTTTTCTTAGTAGTATGAACGGTTTTTTCATTTGGTAAGAGACCGTTGAAGCAAAAACAAAACCTCTAGATTCTATTGCAGCAACTTTATCAAATTCAAGTTTTTTTGCCAATTCAACTATTTTATCATTTGTGTACTTAAATGCTTCAGCATTTTTTATCAAAGTTGTAATGTCTCTAAATAAAATCCCTTTTTTTGGATAATCTTTTATTGATCTAATATGTTTTTTTAAGTCCATAATTAACTTCATGTTTTAGCAAAAAAGCATTAATAATAAAATGATGAAAAAAAGAAAGCTTGGGATAATTGGTGGTAGCGGTCTTTATAAAATGGAAGGTTTTGAAAAGACTAAGTGGAAAAAAATAACAACACCATGGGGAAAACCATCAGATGAGATTCTAATTGCAACACTTGGAAACGAGGAAATTTGTTTTATTCCAAGACACTCTAGAGGTCATAAAATTAATCCAACAAATATAAATTTCAGAGCGAACATTGATGCAATGAAACAATTAGGTGTAACAGACTTAATTTCTGTTTCAGCCGTAGGTTCATTGAAGGAGAATTTAGAGCCAGGTAAATTTGTAATAGTTGATCAATTTATAGACAGAACTTTTTCAAGAATAAAAACTTTTTTTAACGATGAAATTGTTGCTCATGTTTCAATGGCAAAACCAACTAGTCAAGGACTGGCAGATTGTTGCGAAGATGCACTTAAAAGACTTAATATTAAAAGTCAAAAAGGCGGAACATATATAGTAATGGAGGGACCACAGTTCTCTACTTTAGCAGAGTCAAATCTTTATAGAAAATGGGAGGCTGACGTTATAGGGATGACAAATATGCCGGAGGCTAAATTAGCTCGAGAAGCAGAAATAAGATATTGTACTGTTGCAATGGTAACCGACTACGATTGCTGGCACCCTGATCATGATGAAGTTGATGTAAACATGGTAATTCAAACTTTGATGAAAAATGCTGCCAATGCACAAAATATGATCAAAGAGATTATAAAAACTTTTAAGAATTATTCAGTAGAAAAAGATCCAGCTAATAATTGTTTAGATGTTGCAATTATAACAGAACCAAAATCAAGAACAAAAAAAACAGTTAAGAAATTAAAGAATATTGCTGGAAGAGTTCTAAATAAAAAATAATCTTAATGCCAACATATACGGTAAAATATTCAAATATTAATCTATCCAAAAAACAAAAAAATTCTATTGCAAATGATATAACAAATACTCATAGCAGATTTACTGGTGCAAATACCTTTTTCGCTCAAGTAATATTTCAAAAAA
>MDTG01034866.1_pt1 | contig 10577 bp, 2 predicted proteins | sample 811421 | NCBI WGS metagenome assembly MDTG01 (sample SAMN05326645, study PRJNA326480) | marine metagenome | isolation source: seawater | place: Pacific Ocean: South East | collected 2011
TCCTTACTGTTGTTATGCATCATAAGATATATAATTGCGACAACATGAGAAAACATAGTTATAAGTTCATTTACACTTATCCAAACCATTGCATTCGTCTTTATCCATGGTTCATACGAGGTCACAGTTTTTACCGGATCGGCACTGTACACATGTTTTGGCAATATAATGTCAGAATGCATGTCTACATGTACCACCCATGATAAAACCGCCGAAGTAAGGTGAATGATTGCTGCTGCTATGTGCAAATTTCTCAATAACATTTATATACTATGTTATGTAAATATATACTGTTTTAATCATCTTGTAAATCGAAAAATATTCCTAAATCCCTTGTATTGTTAACAATCTCTTTTTTGTCCAACATTGCTTCAATTGTTGGGTTAAAGTCCATAGAATTAAAGCAAACGCCACCACATTCTTTTCTTAAAATGGTAAGCCATACAATAAATGCATGTTTCATGGATGTACCTTCTGGGTGTCTATACATTTTTCCCCTGTAGAAAACACGGAAACGATAATACATATTAAGTATAAGTGGTACTGGAGATCGTTCAATTCCACGAATATGTTTCCACATTTTTGGTTCCCATACGGTGAATATTTTCATAAAATCTACATCATAGTTGGATCGAAAATGTTGATGTATCATTTTAGCAAAAAGCATTTCACGGATGGTATCGGATGCAATCATATCCTCGTACTCTTTGTATGTACAAATTCTCGATAGTCCAGTGGGTACTTGAGCTGGAAATCTCATATACAGACAAGCGTAGTTTGATACCTGATCACCTAATTGATCGTGCGCTGCTATCGCATGGTCCCCATAATTTATTATAATATCCCACAAGAAATCTGATAATGCATCTCTAAATCTTCGAGTAACTAGATGTTTTTTTTCCACAACAATCCATTGATCCCAATTTGTTACTGGCTGAATCTCTATAGGTTCCTCTTCCCACCGTGTCCATTGTGCAATAGTTTGATGAAACCAATAATACCTAGATAACCCAGCTATAATACCGGTAACATTCATTCTTACATATTTGCTAACTTCGTCATTGATTATAATCGGATCAACGTAATCTTCCATGTTTAAAACAGTCTCTGAGTGCATGAATATAATCATTTTTGCACTTATGCGCCATATAATTTCTAGAAGCTCGTTTTGTTCTTCACATGGCAATAAATTCCTCCATCTAAGGGACAATACATCCAACATGTCTAAAAAGGTATGAAGTTGCCATGTTTTTGTGTCTCTGTCTTGGTACATTCTGACACGATTTTTGACACAATATTCATGAACATGATCTGGTATCACTGGATATTCGGACTTATATTGCATTTCTATCATTGTCAAAACGATTACATAGAGTAACATATTATGAGACCACCCATATAATCGTCCGGGTATTGGTAAGTACAGTCTATGAAAATGTTCCATTAAATAGTTATGCACTTTACGACGTTGAAGTTTTAATTTTTCATCGGGTATTTCAACCCCTTGTATAGCAGCCGACAGTAAAACATCATATATGTCAATTAAATAAAGATACATGTCACAGTGATCTTTTTGAATATCAAATTCAAGAGCTTCTTCGATTGTTTGTATTCGATACATTGATTTATATGGAGTTTTATACATTTGAACAAAATATCAGCTGCTTTTATACCCTATATAAAGTTCTATAAATATATAAAATGAGAGTGTTTTTTATTTGTTTATTGATATCTGCATCTATTGCTGAAAAGATTGATGTTAGGCATTGTCCAGAAAAATCAATAAATGGCATGGTATTTCATGTTTGTAAGGATGTAGAAGATTATAGCAATATATATTTTCATGATTTCACAGGTGAAAATAAAATAACAGTTATACCAGATAGACTGTATAGAAACCACAATGAATATGTTGCGTTTTCAAGTAATAAATATCTCTACGTTGCTAAAAACCGATATTCCAAACCAGAATGGGATGAATCTTTAAAATACTTGGTCGATGATTCAAAAAAATAGGTGAGTAATTTTATATTTCGAACTATATATACAACCATATATAATATAAATGTTGAAAATTTATTTGCAGTATAGTATTTTTATATTACTGGGTTATTCAATTCTTTTTTTAAGTATTTTTGTAATTGAAAAAGGAATTGAAGAAGTAGACAACATGATCATACCTTGTCAACACGGTACTTCTTTTATTCAAGGAAAATGTCGTTGTGATGGTACCCCTTTTAACGGTACTTATTGCTCCGAATGTACATGTGAACATGGTATATGTTCAAAAGAACCTACAACCCCATTCTTTAATTCCAATTATGGTTGTAGATGCCCTTCGCAAAGTAAACGCTTTGGGTTTTTATGTGATATATGCAATGCCATAGACCAGGAAGAATGTCAAGGTGACTGTAAACCTGAATTTTTTGGTAACAAATGCGAAAAAATTTGTTACGCGGATTTAAGTTATCAAAACAATAATACAATCTGCAACACAATGCGTGATTCGGGCGGTCATTGTAGCACATGTCATGGACATGGTACATGTGATAACGGTGAATGTAGTTGTGATAAAGACTGGTTTGATAAAGGTAGATTAGAATGTTTTCACACGTGTCCCGGAACTCCAACATGTTCGGGTCATGGCGTTTGTCAATTATATGGTAACACGCCCGGTTGTTTATGTGAAGAAGGATGGAATGGTGTTGAATGTAACCTTCCATGTCCAGGAGTTGTAGAAACTGGAAATAAATGCAATGACAAAGGTATATGTAACGTAGATTTAAATACAAATACTACATCATGTGAATGTTTAGAAAAATTCAGAGGTGATGCATGTGAAATAGAGTGTCCCGGAGATGTAGTAGCATGCAATGGTCATGGAACATGCGATGAATTGGGAGTTTGCACCTGCGATACAAATGTTAAATGGTCACTGCCTTCGTGTAAATGCTCTGATCAACTGACTTGCAATTTAAAGGGTGAATGCAATGACCAAGAAATATGCGAATGTTTTGGACATAATACTGGTGGAAAATGTCTAGATTGTGAAAAAAATTGGCACGGTGAAAACTGCGACATGTTTTGTGACCCATATTTAAAGAAAAATGGCTCATTTGCCATTGAAAATGATTTTGGTTGTTTTGGTCACGGTACATGTGTTGTAGAAGCAGATAAAGTTGAGTGTACTTGTAATTTGGATACTACACAAAGGTTGTCATTTGACGGAGTAGTAAAAGATTTTACTTCATTTTACGAACCTGAAATGAATTGTGGAGAATGCGAATTCAATTATTTTCCAAAACAATACGTATACGACGAATATGGACCACCAGATGGTTATGCTGTACCATGTGAAAATACATGTGAACCTTCTACATGTAATCATCACGGTGTTTGTAATCATAACTACGGTATACCCGGTGAAAAACTTTGTTCGTGTTATCTACCACACGTTTCAGATGATTCATTTTGTACAGAATGTGATACGAATTGGTATCCGTTAGATTTATCTAGTAATAAAGCTTGCAGTAAATTTTGTATTGCTAGCGGTGATTTACCAGAAGAGTGTGACGGTACAATAGATTGTGTTCAATGTAGTGGTCATGGCACGTGTACAGAAGAAGGAAACTGTCTATGTGAGGGTGCATATACTGGAGACCAATGTCAAATTCTCTGTGAGGGTCAAAATGGATTAATATGCGGAGGTCATGGACAATGTGGATCGAATGAAATACAGCAACTTATGGAACATGAATTTAGGAAATTGGGAAACGTACCACTCTATTCATGTACATGTGACCCCCAAGACCCCGTGGATGCGGATAGTAGAATTGATTGGGATGAAAAATTGGCAGCTGGACTAGTAAATGGGACACTTACGCCTCCACCCAATCCAGAATTTTTTGGCGAAACCTGTGATTTTTCATGTGTAAAGCCACCCTGGGAAAATTCGGACGAATGCAATGGATTGGGTAATTGTACAATAATACCAATTCGTTCACCATCTGATCAAACATTTATATGTAAAACAGATCTTGAATGTCAAAATTCATTTGAAATACAACAGATAATATCGGGCGATGCTACCTGGTCCAACAGAAAGGGACCATTTTGTCATAAACAAGATGACATTAATGGTTGTGAAAAATCAACCGACGATTGTTATGAAATTTTATTAAAACAGAGACCAAGAAAAATGAGATCCGAAGAGTGTGTTGCAAATAGCACATGTTATACGGCTCTAGAGTCAGAAAATTGGTATGATTACTGTGTAGAAGTTCAAACTGAACGACAACCCGATTTGTTTAAATCTTGTAAATCGGTTTCGAGTTTTTGTCCGTCACAACCTATACCTAGTTATTGTAAGACTTTAGTGGATTATACAGACGGTATAGATGTATCATACAAATTAAATTTTCTGTATGAATACGACAAAAAACATTATCCATTCCTAATATCAGAGGACTATAGGACCAACGAGTCAACCATAGAACACGATGATGCTGAAGTGGCATTCAGTGAATTTTCTTATTCGGTTGATTACAAGATAAATGATACAGTGTGTACAAACATAAAAAATAGGTATCCAACTATAACTAGCGTCAGAGAAAACAAACAATACATTTGCAACGGTGTTGTCGTTGATACAAATAATTGTTCTGGTACATTGGACAATATTACAAACATTTTTTACAGTCCATTTGTTGTTGTTTGTGAAAATTTCAATCAAAGTTATGATACATACAATGAAGCAATGATGAACCGCCCAACAAATTGTAAAGTTGTAGAACTGGAGAAAGAGAAAGTATATGTAGATGAAACTGGTGAAAATCACATTGATACATTGTGCGAGGAGATTAACAGTAAATTCCCTTCGTGTACATACCCTACACCATGTGATTTTAATCCGTGTTCAGATGCTGAGAACACATGTACAAATCAAGGAACAAAGGCAATATGTTCTACTACAGGTGATTTGAACAGTACATGTAAAGTTGGTATTTCAGAAAGATTGACGTACACATCTTATAGTTGTGATATAACTATACCAGAAACTTCATGTCCCAACAAAATAACCCATAAGACCAATTTAGCAAAACATTGCAAAGACAATAATCCAATAGTTAGTAGCATTGAAACTATAAATGATGGACAAACCAAAACATTTGCATCGTCAGAATATATTCATTTTCATTTCAAAGCATCCGATGCAATTACTACTGGAAGTAGGCTTGATTTCGGAGATGCTATACGAATATATGTTCGCCAGGGACAAATACAAGTAAATGAAGTTGAATTATTACAAGCATGTCCAATAACAAACATGGATTGTCACAATGTATGGAATTATGCCCCCGATGTGTGGTATTATATAGAACTCAAAATAAATGCAACACATGTAACTATGAAACGCAAAGATACAGATGCAATGATAACAAAAGAACTATTATCTCAAAATCCTATAACCGAAGCACATGTAGAAATTGGATCATCTGTGGTTACATACAAAAATATATATTCTGAACATGATATCTCGTCGCCATTCGATTGTACGTACCAAACCTGTGATTTGGATGTAAGTTATCGTGAAATATGTTCCGATATAATAAGAAATGTTGAGTATCCAACACTTTTAGAACCTACTCAGGATCCCCTGACAGTTTGCTCACATTATTTTGAAAATACTCGTTTGGAAGTGGACGAAGATTATCTAGTTACCGAAGAAATATATCAATTGGACTGGAATACATATTGTGACTTTTATTTGAGTTTGGAGAATAAAAACAATTATAACACCATTGAATATGATGTATTGGAAGAATACAATAACTGTCAAATATTTGTAGATCCAATAGATGGAAACAAAACATGTATAGACAATGCGCTGGATTATGATTGGGACCAATCGTGTCAAGATTTGTTAGAAGCTCAAATACCTGAATCTATAAAATCTGCATGTCCAAAACAATGTTACAATCATTTGACATCTTATAATGACTGTGATGATATGTTTGATATTTTTTCGAGTGACAAAACAGTCATTGACAATCAAGAGTGTACGGTGGATTGGTACGATTATTGTCTCAAAGATTCAAAGGGTATTTTAGATGGTGTTTGTTCAGCTGTAGAATGTTCGTGTGACTTTGAAAAATATGAAGGTATAAGTGGTGAAGCATGTGAATTGCATTGTCCAGTTGCATCCGACAGTACAGCGTGTGCCGAAGGTAGAGGTTTGGGCAAATGTGTGTACACTCAGGCTCAACAGAAAATAATGCAAAATGGAAAAAGAGATGAATACGGAGATTCATTGGCATTTGAATCTATATGGGCTTTAGAAGGAGAGTGTCAGTGTTTCCAATCCGAAGGTTCGAGATCCTGTGATATTGAATGTTTCGAATGCAACGAAGAAAAATACACAGATGGTCAAATTTCTATATGTGATAATGCTAGAGGTGTTTGTCAGTGTTTACCACCGTTTACAGATATCAATAGTTTTACAGAAGTTAATTGGAGAGGAAAAAATACTACAAAGATTGAACGTGTTTACAATACCGGCAATTTGACAGGAAAAGATTTATTTAGAATGCGAATGATGCAAGGTAAAGAAGCTTTCACTACCCTAGCACTAGAGGTATCCCCCGGAGTATTGGCTTACAATGGTACACAGGACTGGGAAACTCTATTTTTTGATTTTGTGGACAATCCATCGAATTATTGGTGTGTAGACCATCAATGTGAATATGGTGACAGTACATTGGCAAGCAATCTAGACGAAACTTCTTCACGGTATAATTACGACTGTTCTTCTACATGTCCGGGTACAAATGATACCACAAGAATACCATGTTCGGGTAGAGGCGTATGTGGATCTACAGGTCAATGTGTGTGTGATCCAGCTACTGTAGTTGTAGGACAAGACGAAAAAGGATTTAAACAGGTGTACCAAGTATTTCCCGGTATTCAAGTAACGGAAACCAAAATTGAAGTGAGTTCATTAGACAGAACTGGTTACCGTGGCGATGGATGCGAGCTTACTTGCCGTGGATATGACGAAGAAAAAAAAGATATGTCTACAGTTTGTAGTGGGCATGGAAAATGCGATTTGGCAGGGGAATGTGCATGTGAACTAGGGTATATTGGTCTGGATTGCGAATTTAAATGTCCTGGCTTCAAAGAAGGCGACACTACAGTATGTAATGGTCATGGTACTTGTCAATTTGCATCACTTAAATATGAAGATTATATTTTCCCAGGTATAACTGAAAACTGTAAATACGATGCTAGGAAAGTTGATTGTATGTTATACGCTGAATTAAACGATCAGGAATTTACACATGCATCAGAAGAAGTGGATTTTATAACAACTTTTGAGTACGGAAACAGTATTCTTACATTTGACCAGTCTTATTGTATTCACAAAATTGAGTTTGAAGCTATTGCAAAAGACTGTTCGGACATAAGTCCAGATGCAGCCGAATGTCAAGAGGAAAAATGTGATATAGGTCTTGAAACATATACCCGTAATTGTGAGATGTGCGGATGTGACCCTGGTGATATAATTCAAAGCAATTGTACAATATGTGGAAACACAACTATAGATTCATATGTAGAATTCACAACCGTAGAAACTCCAGTTTTATATGATGATGGAACACCTCAAATAGATCCAGATGGTAATCCAGTTGTAACAGTAACAATTACATCAAATACTTACAATAAAACGGAATGCAATACGTGTTTAGTTCCAGTTGAGTGTGCAACATGTCGATCATGTTTCGATGCAAATGCTAACATAAATTGCAGATGCAATAAATGTGGGTTTCAACAATTACCAAATAACGTTACAATAAAGTATAACAATGATGAAGCTGTGTTCGGTGTACCGGTAGATACAAAGCCAATATGTACCGATAGATTAGAAATTGAATTTCCAGTGAATACTAACGCAACTATGCGAATATTTCGAGTTCCTGATAAAGATAATGGAACATGTATTCACCCTGGTCGTTGGGAGTTCTTTAACGAATCAGCAGAAAAGGTTTGCATAACCAAAAAGATAGCAAACATGGATCAGAATGTACAATATTCTTTGTTAACTGGATTAAAAAAGTACAATGAAAATTGCTCGGCGGGTGAATATCAAGATATATTAACTGGTAATTGTCAAACACCGGCACAGAAACCAATGATAAAAACTAATTTTTACTCAGATATAGATACAATAAATGAACGTGAGATTGAAACAGTATGTTCAATACAATCTACTTCAGAAATATCGTGTGCTGTGTGCGACTGTTTTAAAGACGATACTGTTGGGTTTTGGGGAAATGTCATCTGCGAATCATGTCTAAAAGGTTATGGAAATGAACAATGTTTAAAAGAATGTCCCGGTGGCGCTTCAAATATGTGTAATGGGAATGGAGCATGTTTATATGGAAGTATTTTAGAAAAAGAATTATACCAACCGGCGGATTGCTCATGTAATCAATCCTCTAAACCAACGGGTGGAGCATGTACAAATATATTTAGAGGTTCGGTGGAAAATAATCAAGCTATTGAAGGTGATAGATACGTCACACTAGAACGGGCTAATATAGAATGTTGTGAATTGGACGACATATTTGAAATTGAAAATAATAACTATTGTCGTGGCATATTTCAAGATGGATTGGATTATGTATTGATTATGGGATATATAAGCAATACTAAAACTACTTACACTGCTTTTTGGGAAAAGGAACATGAGCCAAAATACATAGAAGAATACACCGTAGAAACTAGAGATAACTATCAACAATTAACTAATTCAAAACGACGAGACTGTACACCTTTAGAAGATATTTTTTATCTAGGAAAGGACACATGCCCACATTACGATTCTGACGATTGTAGTCGTTGCGAAGAAGGATATTCGGGAAAAGACTGTTCTATACTATGTCAAAAATGTTTATTGGGTGGAACATGCACTGGCAAACCATCCGATGAAGAAGAATCGAAATGTACATGTAGTGGTCATTTAGATGGATTGTGGGAATCTCAGTGTTGTCCAATAGGATTTAAAGTGACTAGAATGTTAGATTGGAATAGTAAAACTCAAGAAAATATAAACGAAATTAAGATAACACAACAGTATGATGAGCTAACCACAAATGAAATAGATGCTTCTTACTGGTGCGACGCTTGTCCCGGTATCACATCTTCAGATTGGTTGGATGGTAGTGCATTTTTCAAGGTGTGCATGAACAAAGGTACGTGCGTGTCCAATCGTTTTACCATGGAAAATCAATGTCAATGTGAGGACGAATGGAAAGGTTTAAGTTGCGTATGTCATCCTGATTTAAGTACACCATTTGTTAATTTGCAAACACCATATGGATGTCCCGGTAATACCAAATGCGTAAGCACTGGTGAAAAATATCTTGTTCCATCGATTATACGAACATTGGTACATAAAGAAATGTTTGGAGAAACATGCTTTGGAAAAAATATTGCGGGCACTGACATCATAATAACAAATCCAAATTGTGTCCAATATTCAAATCGTTTGCAAAATACAGAACAATTACCATATATTGAAGATTATCTTTTGTCGTTTGATAATAATGAGGTATTTGATTCCTACAGAGAAATTGTACTCGATAAGCTTATGGTATTGGACAGAAGTACAACTTCTTACGCGCATTATGGTGCAAAAAATAATATTTACAAAAACATTTACATCGGTAAAACATGTAGTTCGAACTTACTACAGACACATAATACTTCGCAAAGTAACTGGGATCTTTCGGTTGATCAATGTTCTGAAAAATGTTCGAATCTTACAAATTGTAACTTTTTCAGTGTAATGGCGTATGGAGAAAACAATTGTAAGTTATTTAGCGCATGCCTTCCTACAGATTTACATTTATCTTATGTTTTTCATTTAGAAATTAGAAATATAAGAGATACATGTTCTGAGAGATACCCATGTCATATGGGAGTAGGTCCGTGTACAACAGACTTGGATTGTGCTGGAACACTAACATGTACAGATCAAGAGACAAGTTATTTTGTCAAAAATAAAGTCAGTAGCAATTTCAAATATTGTTCTCATCCAAATCCCAGTATTCTTCATTGTACCTTTAAGAATACAACACAATATGAATTATACGATGTGGCAGTTTCAAAAGATAGTTTGATATATTCGGGAAGGTTTTTCTATGATGGAGATTTTCAACAAAATATAGAATTCGGAAAATATTCGCCGATAATTATGGATGCAAACAATAGAATAATTGTACAGCCCGAAGCATACACATGTCCGAAAGGTTCGTTTTCTGTCCCAGGAGCATTTACAGACTTTGGATATGGCATGAATTCTACACAAATTGCTTTCTTAATGGCTGGTGTTTGTGTTAACAATGGGGCATCGTTAGTCTCTCCAGAAAATGGTGCTCGATTAGGATATAAAGCTATATTAGATAACGAAGGTTTTTGTGCCGACAAAGGCATTTACAACACATTTACCACAACAGCCATAGATGCAGACGACTGTGCGCGTATTTGTTATCATAAAAAAGATGAAAATATTGCAA
>MDTG01311683.1_pt1 | contig 10577 bp, 7 predicted proteins | sample 811421 | NCBI WGS metagenome assembly MDTG01 (sample SAMN05326645, study PRJNA326480) | marine metagenome | isolation source: seawater | place: Pacific Ocean: South East | collected 2011
ATCTTGTTCAGGTAGGCCAGCACTTCGGCGGGGCTCATGTCCTTGCCGTCGATAGCGCTGATATCACCGTTGCGGTAGGTCAGTTCGATATAGGTAGGCGTATCCGGCGCATTCTCCGGTGACTTGGTCCAGCGCCACATGTCTTCTTCGTGCTCGGTCCAGGTGTCTTCCAGCACGCCGCCTTCATAGGAGATATGCAGCAGGTTGGCGTCCATCGAGTACGGGGATTTTTTCTTGCCGTGACGCTCGATTGGGATGGCATGCTTTTCAGCGTAATCCATCAGTTTTTCGCGGGACATCAAGTCCCACTCACGCCATGGTGCAATCACTTTAACGCCTGGCTTGAGTGCATAAGCGCCCAGCTCAAAACGAACCTGATCGTTGCCTTTACCGGTTGCGCCGTGGGAGATCGCATCGGCACCCGTCTCGTTGGCAATTTCGATCAGACGCTTGGCAATCAGCGGACGCGCGATCGAAGTACCCAGCAGGTATTCGCCTTCGTAAACGGTGTTAGCACGGAACATTGGGAACACGAAATCGCGCACAAACTCTTCGCGCAGATCGTCGATATAAATCTCTTTGACGCCCATGGCCTGGGCTTTAGCACGGGCAGGCTCGACTTCTTCTCCCTGGCCAAGATCTGCAGTGAAAGTCACCACTTCGCAGTTGTACGTATCTTGCAGCCACTTGAGAATTACTGAAGTGTCCAGGCCACCAGAATAAGCCAGAACCACCTTGTTTACATCGGCCATGCCATCAACTCCACGGGGTTGTACGGAAAACCGCCTATTCTACTGACCCTTAGCGTGAATTTACAGTGGCGCGACAGCTTCTGATCAACAAGCGACAATACCTTTCATCGGAGCGACCATCCGTCACAGCTCAGGAAGCGGTGGCCAATGCTTTGGTTTCGCTACTTTCAGCAGGTTTATCCGGGGTTTGCGGCAGGCGCTCAAGCTGGATCGCCACCCGGCGGTTTTTCGCCCGATTGGCATTATTGGTGTTCGGCACCAGCGGATAACGTTCACCGTGAAAGCGCATGGTCAGTTGATCGTCTGCTACGCCATGCGCCTTGAGATAGTTGACCACCGCCTCTGCGCGGCGTCTTGAGAGATCGCGATTGGTCAGGCGCGAACCACTGTTGTCGGCATGGCCCTCAATCAGCAGATGATTGATACTCGGATCGGCCTTGAGGTAGGCCAGCAGTGCATCCAGCCTGGCCTGGCCTGCCGGATCCAACTCCACGCCACCGCCAGGAAAACCGATGCGGCTCTGCTTAAGCTGATCAAAGTTTTCCGGCAGCAACTTGGCCGCGCAGTCCAGATATTTATCGTAGGCCTGGCCGAATCGCACCGGCAGCAAACGCACTTCAAGCGACTCACCACCACGCGCGCTGTAGCGCACCAGCGGGCTTCGCCCTTCGAGCAAGCCGGCGAGCAGTCGCCCACTCTGATTGAACGATGCATTGAATGGCGTAACCCCGCCGGTCGCACGCACCGCCCCCAGATTAATATCGCCACGACCGGGCTGCCAGGGCGCGGCGGCGGCAATCAGGGTGGCCGAGCCAGCGCTCAAGCTATTTTGCGCCGAATGCAAACGAAACACCGCCCGCTCGCCCGCCCGGCGCACAAACTCACCACTGCCAAAACCAGTCACCGGCTGGCTCAGGCGACACTCGAACTGATCACCACTGACTGTCCACTCGGCCTTTTCCAGGCGCGTTTGAAAACTCACGCCCCAGGCACTCGCGACGAGTGGCAGGTTGAGTAATAAACAGCAGAGAGCAAGTCGCGACCGAGGCACGTTAAGTTCCACAATGACAGACAAAGTTGCCTGTACTGTCGGCCCTGCAACGCAAAACTTTAAACCGCAAGCGCTGGCAACTTTGGCCTCGTTAGCCGGTAAAGCCATGAGCAAAGACGCTCAGATGGCTCTGAAATGTACTAAATACTGATCCATGTCGGCTTTAGTCGCCCGCCCTGCGTGCCCTGCATAGGCTTTTCCGGTAGCATTCGTGCCATGTTATACCCGCCTGGATACCTCCATGACTGACCGCCTTACTCTGCTGCGTCCTGACGACTGGCATATTCACCTGCGCGATGGCGCTGTGTTGAACCACACGGTGGCTGATGCCGCGCGTACGTTTGCCCGCGCCATCATCATGCCAAACCTGGTGCCGCCGGTGCGCAACACCGAGCAAGCCGACGCCTACCGTCAGCGCATTCTGGCTGCACGTCCGGCCGGTAGCCGCTTCGAGCCCCTGATGGTGCTCTACCTCACCGACCTGACCAGCCCTGCCGATGTGCGCGCGGCCAAGGCCAGTGGTTTTATCCATGCGGCCAAGCTGTATCCGGCTGGTGCCACAACTAACTCGGACTCTGGCGTGACCAGCGTAGACAAGATTTTCCCGACGCTTGAAGCCATGGCCGAGGTTGGCCTGCCGCTGTTGGTTCACGGTGAAGTGACGCGCGGCGAGATCGATGTCTTCGACCGCGAAAAAGTCTTTATTGATGAGCACCTGAGCCGCGTTGTCGAGCGCTTCCCGACACTTAAAGTGGTGTTCGAACACATCACCACACGCGATGCAGTCGAGTTCGTCAAAGCCGCTCCGGCCAACGTTGGCGCGACCATCACCGCTCACCACCTGCTGTATAACCGCAACCACATGCTGGTTGGCGGGATTCGTCCGCACTTCTATTGCCTGCCGATTCTCAAGCGCAACGTGCACCAGGAAGCCCTGCTGGACGCGGCCACGAGCGACAGCACCAAGTTCTTCCTCGGCACTGATTCTGCGCCGCACACCCAGCAAGCCAAGGAAACCTCTTGTGGTTGCGCAGGCTGCTACACCGCCTATGCTGCAATCGAGTTGTATGCCGAGGCATTCGAGCAGCGCAACGCCCTACACAAACTTGAAGCATTCGCCAGCCAGAATGGCCCGGACTTCTACGGTTTACCGCGTAATACCGACACCATCACCCTGGTTCGCGAGCCTTGGCAAGCCCCTGCCACCTTGCCGCTGGGCGACAACAGCGTAATTCCCCTGCGAGCGGGCGAAACCCTTAACTGGCGCCTGCTGGAGGCAACCGAGTGAGTGAAGATCAGTACGACGACGAACAGGAAGACACCGGCCCAAGCGGCCCGCGTCACCCGATGGCGGCACGCTTTCGTGGCTACCTGCCGGTAGTGGTGGATGTTGAGACCGGTGGCTTCAATAGCGCCACCGACGCCTTGCTGGAGATTGCGGCGACCACCGTTGCAATGGACGAACAAGGCTTTCTCTATCCGGATCACACCCATTTTTTCCGGATTGAGCCGTTCGAAGGCGCCAATATCGAACAGGCGGCGCTGGAGTTCACCGGCATCAAGCTTGATCACCCGCTGCGCATGGCAGTGACTGAAGAGCACGCGCTCACCGAGATCTTCCGTGGCCTGCGCAAATCGCTGAAAGCCAACGGCTGCAAACGCGCCATTCTGGTGGGACACAACAGCAGCTTTGACTTGGGCTTTCTCAACGCGGCCGTCGCGCGTACCGGTATCAAACGTAACCCGTTCCATCCGTTCTCAAGCTTCGACACTGCCACACTGGCCGGCCTGGCGTATGGCCAAACCGTATTGGCCAAAGCTTGTCAGGCAGCAGCAATCGAGTTTGACGGTCGCGAGGCGCACTCAGCGCGCTACGACACCGAAAAAACTGCCGAGCTGTTTTGCGGCATCGTCAATCGCTGGAAAGAAATGGGCGGTTGGATGGACTTCGACGACTAGCCTGAGGCTCTTTAACGTGCAAAAAAAACCGGCTTCGCGCCGGTTTTTTTTGGCCATACCTTAGAACTTCACGCGTAAACCCACCGTGCCATTAACGCCGGTGCTGTCGCCGAAGTTATTCAAGCTGGTGTCTACCGAGACCTCGCCATACAACGACAACTTGTCATCGTTCCAGTTGTAGCTGCCGCCCACACCTACATCCGCCCGCATGCGCGCTGCCCGGTTGTTGAATTTGACATCAGCAACATCGACTTGGGTGCCGTCCAAGAACTCGTAGTACAAGTTGGTAATGCCGTACACATGGCTGCGACGGAGTTTATCGGCATCGTCCTTCCAGGCGGCATTGCGATCGACCGAGATGCCCACGCGGGCTTCCAAGCTATCAGCATCATCCATCGACACCTCAGCGCCGAAGGTGTCGTCAAAGCTGTCGAAGTCGACCTGCGAGTAGATCAATTGCGCCTGCGGAGTTAAGGTTGTCTCGTTGTCGACCACGTATTTCTTACCGCTCTCAATCGACACCGCGTAACCTTTGCCATCGTTGTCACTGGTTAATGTTCGCTCGGCGGTATCCGAGTCCAGGTCAGAATCGAACCAGGTAACGGCCGCCTGCCCGTCGACATAGAAGCCGTTCTCTTTTAACCAGGTCAGCGTTAACCCGGCGCCATAGCCGCGAATATTAATGTTGCCATCGCCATCCAAAGCATCGACGTCAGTACGCGAGCCGCCGTAGTGAGCGGTCAGACCGCCGAATAATTTACTGCCATCATCACGCTCTTTCAGCAGCGCATCGATGCCGGCTTGCGCCATCCAGTTATGGCTTTCGGTGTTGGCTTTAGCGGTGGACACGTTGTAGTGATCGCGCCGATGACTGCCTTCTACGCGAATCCAACTGGCACCGTCTTCAATGCTCGGCTCTTCTGCCTCAAGGCCTTCAGTACTAACAGCCAGTTCACTTTGATTAATCGCCACCGGCCAATAACGGTTACCAATTCGCTGCTGCATGGTGGGCAATGTTGCCAACCCCAAAAGCGCCTGAGCGTATTGCTCATACAAGGGCACGCCAGGGCTGTAACGCGGCCCGAGGTTCTCAACGGGTGCAGGCTCCGACGGCGCCGGCGGGGTAACTGGACTGGTCGGCGAACCTGGGTCAGTCGGGGTGCCGGGCGCTGTTGGATTATTTGGGTCAACGGGCGCAGGCGGTAACGTAGGCGTTATCGGCGTCGCGGGACGCCGCTGCGAAGTCAGATACCAGTCTCCGTCTGCCGGATCGGCCGGGCTATTTTTATGCAGGGTATATGCATAAGCGCCGCCCACAACGGCCTGTTGATTGTCCGGGGTAACGAAGTCTCCCTTCAACAGAAAACCGCCGTTCGATGCGCCATCAACCTGCACCACTTGAATACCGTTGGTGGTTAGCGCGCCTCTGCCGCCGAGGTTGTTGACGGTTAGCGTGGTATTGCCGGCAGTGCTGCCATTGACCACCAACTTATCGGTGGCCGAGTTGTCATTGCCGAGCACGGTATCAATCAACAAGTCTGAGCCGGCGCGGTAATTGTTGGTCACGGTCAACACGTTGTTGGCTGAACTGTTCTGCAGGTCGATGGTGCCTAAATTGGTAACATCGCCCATCACAGTGGCCAGTGTGGATGCCAAGCGCAGCTTCGAACCATCCTCGATCCACAAGCCCAAACCGTCCGCACCAAGGCCTGCGCCAGTACCGGTTGCCAGCGTGCCTGAAAGCGCCAAATTGCTGCCATTCACCAGCCGGATCCGTTCCCAGTTGGTCAGCAAGCTACCGTCGACTACGCGCGTGCCAGCAAGAAATTGCAGCTCATCTTCAGCGCCATCGGCAATGCTGAGATCATCGCCACCGTTGGCCACAAGCAGGCCTGACATGTCGGCCGCCGCAGCAACCAATGCGGTGTCTGAGCCATCACCCATGTTTATGGTCGAGTCGATAGCGCCCGCATTCCAGTTGAGAACATCAGCCCCGGCAGCCGTGGTAATACCATTACGAATAGTGCCCGATGTGGTGATGGTGGCCGCGCCGCCTTCAGCGACAATACCGGCTGCACCTGCAGAACCGTCAATGACAGCTGCTTGAGCAATATCGATATTACCGCCCGCCGCCGCGACGCCACGAATACCGGCACCGCCAGCACTGCCACCCGTTGCCAGGCCTCCGGTTGCAGACACCGAATAGCGCCCAGAGCCGTTTGCTTCAGCACGCAGAGCATCAGCGTTGCCTCCGCTGGTACTGATTGTGGTTTGGTTACTGACAACAGCATTTCCGAAGCCCGCGTTGGTAGCAAACAAACCGTGTGCGAGCGCCCCCGAGGTATTTAAGGTGCCACCGGTTGCATTAACAGTTGCGGCAGCGCTGGAGGCTGTATTGCTGACTTCTGCGGCTACGCCATACGCTTCGCTTCCTTGCGTGGTTGCAGTACCGCCAGCGAGATTAGCGGTTGCAGCACCCGTCCCCTCCGATGTTGCTATTACACCGTGCCCGGTGCTGTCCGCGGTGGTCAGCGTACCGCCATACAAACCCGAAATTGCCGCTCCCGCGCCTCGGTTGAGTGCCCGAGCGCCCGCAGCCCTTTGCCCGGTAGTCTGCACAGTGCCACCTTCAATACGCGACTCGGCTGTGCTGCCGTTGGTAGCAGCAGCAATAATGGTGGACAGACCATCGGCACTCAAGCCCGACGTGCTAACAGAGCCATCGGTTATCGTTGCAGTGGCCGAACCCACAGTGCCAGTGCCAGCGTGATTGATATAAATGGCAGTCGCGCCTCGCTCCTTAGTCAGGACGCTCCCGCCGCTCATCAATATATTGGCGGAACCGGTGGCAGTATCCGCCTGCCCATGCTGGGCCGAAAGCCCGAACGCGGAACGCCCCTCAGTCGTGACGACCCCGCCACTCATATTGATGAACGTTGAGCCTCTGCTGCCAGTCAACGCTAACACTCCGGTGGACGAAGTACCGACCGTATCCAGGGTGCCACCATTGATATTGATGACTAAATTACCGTCGTGCCCGCCTGCTTGGTTGTCAGAGCGCAGAGTGATGCCGGTTCCGCCGCCGGTGGTTGTAGTCCGTATTGAGCCTCCATTTAAAGTGACAATCATGTCACCCGGCCCTGACTTCACCGCATTTACCCCAGTTCTTACCCCGACCAATTCACCGTCATCAATAACAATATTGCCAGTGCCCACGGTATTGCTATTGATCATTGCCATCCTGACGGCATTGCCTTGGTCAGCAAATATCTGCCCCCCAGTGATATGAATAGTTGCTGAGCCCGTACCAGAGTTTCGTGCAGACACGCCGTTTGAATTGCCCTGCACTTCAATTTTTCCGCCCGAAAACGTGGTAATCGCATCCGCGGTACTTTGTCCGTTGCTTACGATTGCTTCGAGGCCATTGGCATTATCTCCTCGTAGCAAAATTGAGCCGCCGGTCATGGTTGCGACCGCACCGCCTCCAGTGCGCGCTGACTCCGCGACAACACCACTCGAGGCGGTGCTTCCTGTGGTCTCAATTGAGCCACTGCTCATCAGCGCTGAAGCTAAACCTTCATTGACACTTTCTGTCCGTGCATAGGCGCCGAATGAACTGTTGCCTTCCGTGGTTAATGTGCCGCCAGCAACTTCCACCGATGCACTGCCCTCGCCCAAATTTCGGGCAAACACGGCATGAGCCTGTGATTGCGTCGGGCCTGTAATCGCGACACTGCCTCCCGCCACTGTGACCGACACATCACCCGTTCCGCGTTTGATGGCAACGAGGCCTGTGCCATCTACGGTGGTGACAAACGGTGCAAAATTGCGCGCCTCAATGCTGAGATTACCGGTTGAGGTGGCATCAGACTCGAGGGAAACACCGCCTTCACCCACGATGATGCCAGCATCATCCAGAATAAGAGTCAGGCCATCCGCGACCTGGTAATTAATCCCCGACGCATACGAACCCGCACTGCAACTGATTGTGCTTTGACCTGCACCGTCAGCGCCACATTCGTCGGCGGCGAACGCGGCAACGGGTAGTGCTGAAACCACGATGAAAGTAATTGATTCGACTAGACAACTAGGGCCTTGGCGCAACAACATAAAACGGCTTACACAGGGGTTCCTTGTGTCGGTATCCATAGTACGTTTGCTCCATGCAGGCCGCGATTTAGCGCATGTTCAAAATGACATCGGCATAACGGTCGCAACCTGAGGCTAGTCCAACAACTTAATTTGTACGCATTTTCCGGGCGCACAACACTGCGAATTACCGACCAACGGGCTTACATTGGCATCCGATCCAGCCTTAAGGGTGTTGTCATCGCAAATGCTTTATAAAAATTATCGCACTGGCTTTGCGTGTGGGCATGACCAATACCCTGCCGTTCAAACAAAACATTCACGCAATAAAAAACCGGCACATGGCCGGTTTTTTATTGCGGTAGCAAGAGGCAACGGATTGTTACCCGTGCGTACTCACAGCGTCGAAGCGCTTACAGGTTGGAAGCGTTCTCAGACAGATACGCAGCAACGCCTTCTGGCGATGCAGTCATGCCCTTGTCACCTTTCTTCCAGTTAGCCGGGCAAACTTCGCCGTGCTCTTCGGTGAACTGCAGCGCGTCAACCAAACGCAGCAGCTCGTCCATGTTACGGCCCAGCGGCAGGTCGTTAACAATCTGCGAGCGAACAACGCCGTTCAGGTCGATCAGGAAAGCGCCACGGAAAGCAACGCCGCCTTCGGACTCAACGTCGTAGGCCTTGCAGATTTCGTGGTTGATGTCGGCTGCCAGGGTGTAAGAAACCTGACCGATGCCGCCCTTGTCGACTGGGGTGTTGCGCCATGCGTTGTGGGTGAAGTGGGAGTCGATGGACACACCAACAACTTCAACGTTGCGCGCTTTGAATTCAGGAATGCGGTGATCCAGAGCGATCAGCTCGGACGGGCATACGAAGGTGAAATCCAGAGGATAGAAAAACACCAGGCCATATTTGCCTTTGATCGCAGTAGACAGGCTGAAATCTTCAACGATTTCGCCATTGCCCAGTACCGCTGCAACGTTGAAATCCGGGGCTTTCTTACCTACGAGTACGCTCATTCGATATCTCCTTGGATGATTAGGTGAACGGCGAGCCGTTAAATTTGCATGATCGCAAGACAGCACAATGACACGGCCCGCGTCACTTGAACGAAATATGATACACCTCGATTTTAGGCCTCGCCCACCGCTTTTTGTGCCGCTTGGTGTGCGATGCCCTAGCCGCGACGAAGCAATAGGTAATAAGCGCACGACCGTTAATCGAGTTTTGCTCTATAAATGAGAACGTTCGCATTCGGTCTTTGACAAGCATTCTCATTAGCATTAGTATCTTGGTCACTTACTACTGCTTAGCAGCGAGTCTTTCTTATGTATGTTTGTCTCTGCGAAGGTGTCACCGACGGCAAGATCCGCGAAGCCATTTATGATGGCTGCTGCAGCTACCGTGATGTCCGTGAAGCCACCGGTGTTGCCAGCCAGTGCGGCAAATGTGCATGCCTTGCCAAGAAAGTCGTTCGCGAAACACTGAGTGAAATGCACAGCAGCCAGAGCGCTTTGGCCTATCCGGCAAATTTTATTAGCGCCTGATTGAATGCAGTGAAAAAGACCGGATGCCATATCCGGTTTTTTTATGCCTGAAATTCAGATACTTAGCGCTTTAATGCAGAAGTAAAGTATTCGTATTGCGATTAATTTTCACTTTACTTTCAGATACTTAGGTTTGACAGCTAGCAGAGTCAGGGCCAAAATCGATAGTCAAATTCCCTCGACACTCAGCAGGCCCGGACATGAAAGGCGACAAGAAAGTCATCCAGCATCTGAACAAGATCCTCGGTAACGAGTTGGTCGCGATCAACCAGTACTTTCTGCATGCGCGCATGTACGAGGATTGGGGTCTGAAGAAGCTTGGTGAGCACGAGTACCATGAATCCATCGACGAGATGAAGCATGCAGACAAGCTGATCAAGCGCATTCTGTTTCTCGAAGGCCTGCCGAACCTGCAAGACCTGGGCAAGATTCTCATCGGTGAAAACACTCAGGAAATGCTCGAGTGTGACCTGAAGATCGAACACAAAGCCCATGGCGACCTGAAAGATGCTATCGCCTACTGCGAGAGCATTGGTGACTTCGCCAGCCGCGAATTGCTCGAAGATATTCTTTGCTCAGAAGAAGAGCACATCGACTGGCTGGAAACTCAGCTGAGCCTGATCAAGGCGGTGGGCTTGCAGAATTACCTGCAGTCGCAGATGGACGAGTAAATCGTCAGCAACGTTGAAACAGGAGCCAATGGCTCCTGTTTTTGTTTGGGTTGAATGTGTTGAGTGTGCGCGGATTGATTCGGTTGTATCTGCGCCTGTGCAATCGCCCGACGGATTGCGTTGCTGCGCGCCGCTATCCATCCTCCGGGGGTTGTCTCGACGGAGGATGGAATCCGCATCGCGGCTTCCGTCATGACAATTTATCGGGTTCACTCGGGGGCATCTGCGCCCGCACAATCGCTCGACGGATTGCGTTGCTACGCGCCGCTATCCATCCTCCGGGGTAAGGTTTTCGACGGAGGATGGAATCCGCAAAGCGGCTTCCGTCATGACAATGTACCGGATTCACTCGGGGGCATCTGTGCCTGCAAAATCGCCCGACGGATTGCGTTGCTCCGCGCCGCTATCCATCCTCCGGGTGTTGAATTTTCAACGGAGGATGGAATCCGCATCGCGGCTTCCGTCATGACAATGTGCCGGATTCACTCGGCGGCATCTGCGCCTGCACAAT
>MDTG01344816.1_pt1 | contig 10577 bp, 7 predicted proteins | sample 811421 | NCBI WGS metagenome assembly MDTG01 (sample SAMN05326645, study PRJNA326480) | marine metagenome | isolation source: seawater | place: Pacific Ocean: South East | collected 2011
GTTGATTTTAATTCCAATATCCTATTAATGACTGCAACTGGTGTTACAGCTACTATTGCTTTCTTTTGTTTATTTACAGCTTATAGTATTGCCTCTCCAGCAGTGGTTTCACCTTTTGAATATTCAATATTGTTTTGGTCACCATTATTAGGATGGTTATATTTTGATGAAATACCAACATTAAGTACCGTGATAGGAATTTTAGTAATTGTATCAAGTGGTATTTACATTTTCATACGTGAGAAAGCTCAAGATCAATCTATAGCTACAGAAAAACCTCTTAGATAAATGACAAAAAATATAATTCCTACGATTAATATTTCTTCTATAGTAAAAAATGGTTTTGAAAATTCAAAATCAATTAAAACTTTAAGTAAAATTAAAGATGCTTGTATTAATATTGGTTTTTTTCAAATTACAGGACATGGAATAAGTCAAAAAGATATTAAAAACATCTGTGTAGTTGGAAATAAATTTTTTAACTCATCTGAAAGAAATAAAAAAAAATTAACACCAAAAAAATGGAATAAAAGAAATAAAAATATTTATAGAGGTTATTTTCCAAATACCGTTAACGGTAAAGAAGGATTAGATTTAGGAGATCTTAAAACAAAGCCTCATCATCTAAAAAAATATAATTCCCCATATATTGAATATTTAAATTTGAATAAATCTTTTAATAAATCTTCTATTAAAAATTTATCAAATTATTTTGATAAACTTTTTTCTTTAAGTGAAATATTATTTAAAGGAATAATTAAACTTTATAAAAAAGATACAAACATTAGTAATCAAGCTTTTTCAAGAATTAAAACTCTTAGTACGTTAAGGTTTAATTACTACCCAAATCAAACTAAACCAGTAGAAATTTCAAAACAAGATGGTGTAGCTCTTGGATGTGAAACTCATGTTGATAGTGGAGTATTTACTGTTCTTTACCAAGATAAAAAAGGTGGACTACAAGTTCAAAATAGAAAAAGTAAAACATGGTATGATGTTCCATTTAATAAAAATGCTCTCATAGTAAATACTGGATTGGCTTTAGAGTATTTAAGTAATGGTAAATTTAAAGCAACTAATCATAGAGTAATTTGGAATAAAACCAGAAGAATGTCTATTCCTTTCTTCTTTGAACCTTCTTATGATTTTAGGATGCACCCATCTTTTTTTAATGGTTCAAAGAGCTATAAAAAAGGGATATTTTTTCAAAGTTTTTTAAAGAATTCATTGAAGAAATTTATAGAATATCAACGTTAAGATTAATAATTATGCTATTAAGTCGATACATCATTCATAGTTATATCCTGTACAAAATTAGAATTTTACTACTATATTGAGATTAAAAAATATCAAGATAATTTTATGAGTAAAAATAAAGATATAACAATAGATGAAGTTTTTAAAATTGCTGTTTCAAATCATGCACAAAATAAATTGAAAGAAGCTCAAATTCTTTATAATAAAATTCTAGAAGTAAATCCCAATCATTCACAAGTCCTTAACAATCTTGGAACTATATTTTATAATTTAGAAGAAAATCAAAAAGCAAAAAATTATTATGAGAAAGCAATTAAAATTAATCCTAAATATAGTAATGCGTATCTAAATCTTGGAGTTTTGTTTGAAAAATTGAAAGATGATCTAAAGGCAAAAGATTGTTATGAGAAATTAATTGAAAATGATCCCAATCATGCTCAAGCTCAAAACAATCTTGGTGTACTGCTTGAAAAATTGAAAGAAACTCAAAAGGCTAAAGACTGTTATGAAAAAGCAATACAGCTCAATCCTAATTATGCAATTGCTCTGACTAATCTTGGTATTATTGTTTCTAAAATGCAAGAATACCAAAAAGGAATACATTTTTTTGAAAGATCAGCAAAAATTGATGCAAACAATATAATCAATCATAATAATCTTGGATTAATTTATAAAAAATTAGGGAATTTTTCAAAAGCTCTTATCCATTTTGACAAGTCAATAAAAATAGATCCTAACAATCAAGAACTAATAAATAATCTTACAGATATATTTAGTTATATTAATATTGATAACATAATCGATAAAAATATTTCTTATTTAAAAGAATTATTTTTAATTTTATTTAAGAATAAAAATATTTACCACAAGCTTATTGCTAATAATGTAATCACATTTTTATTTAAAATCTCAAATTACAATCAAATAAATAATATCTTGGAATTAAAGTCTTCATTATTAAAAAATGAAATTATTCAAAAACTAATTAATGAGGAATTGTTACACTTGATGCTACAAAAGTCTTTATTTAAGAACAAGGTTTTAGAAACACTATTTACTAAATTAAGATCTGAAATACTCTCTACTCTTAATTATTCTAAAAAAGATTTTTTAAAACAATATTTAGATTTTATAATTTCTTTAGCTGAACAATGCTGGTTAAATGAATATGTTTATTCACAAACTGAAAAGGAAACACAAGATTTAATAAAGTTAAAAGATAAAATAGAAAATGAAAATGAAATTAATGAATTAGAAGTAGCAATTCTTGGTTGTTATATGCCACTTAATAAATCTAAAATAATTACGAACAAATTATTAAACTATAAATCTGAGAATATTTTATTTAATGATTTAGTTACTATTCAAATTAAAGAGCCTTTAAAAGAATTAGAACTAAAAAAATCAATTAAATCTATTGATAAAATTATTGACCCCATATCCAAAAAAGTACAAGCACAATATGAAGAACATCCTTACCCGAGGTGGAGATTTACAAACAAAATATTAGTTCAAAATTTTACAACATGGTTAGATGCTGAAATAGAACCAAATACAGTTATTCATAATAACAATTTTATTAACCCCAATGTTCTTATTGCTGGGTGTGGAACTGGATATCATACTTTATCTGCTGCAAAACATGAAAATGCAAATATACTTGCAGTAGATTTAAGTTTAACTAGTCTAGCTTATTCTAAGAGAAAAACTGAAGAATTAGGGTTTAATAATATTGAATATTTACATGCTGATATCTTGCATTTAAAAAAATTGAATAGAAAATTTGATATTATAGAAAGTGCTGGCACCCTTCATCATATGAAAGATCCTTTAGCAGGACTGAAAATACTGTCAGATATGCTTGAGCCACACGGTTTTATGAAAATCGGTTTATACAGTGAGCTTGCTAGGAAAAGTATTGTTAAGGCAAGGGAATTTATAAAAAAAAATAATTTTAATAATACAGCTGAAGATATTAAAAGTTGCAGACAATTATTAATTAATAAAAAAGAAGATCACTTATTACAAGAACTTGTTGAAAGTATAGATTTTTATTCTACATCAAGTGTAAGGGATTTATTGTTTCATGTTCAAGAGCATCGTTTTACAATCCCACAAATTTCAAAAATATTAAAAGATTTTGATTTAGAATTTTTAGGTTTTCATTTTCCAAATCCACTAATTAAACAAAAATTTTCTAAATTATTTCCAGATGATGTAGATAATAAATTGCTAGATAATTGGCATAAATTTGAAGAAAAAAATCCTAATACTTTTAATAATATGTACCAATTTTGGGTTAGAAAGTACCACAAGTAATGGATAAGAATAAAAATTTAACGTTAAAAGAAAATTTTGATCTTGCTATTCAGTATCATAAAAATAATAATTTTAATGACGCACAAAACTATTATCAAAAAGTTTTAAAAATTGATCCTAATTACATAAATGCTCATAATAATCTTGGTATAATATTTAAAAGATTGGGTGATCATGAAAAAGCAATAGATTGTTTTGAAAAGGCTATTAAAATCAATCCTAACTTTGCTGCAGCTTATAGTAATCTTGGTAACATTTTTGTAGTATTAGAAGAAAACCAAAAAGCAATAAGTTATTTTGAAAAATCCATTGAAATTAATCCTAATCATAGAGATGGTCTTTATAATCTAGGAAACTTATTTCTAAATACATCTGAATACAAAAAAGCAATAGATTGTTTTGAAAAAGCTATAGAAATTGATACTAATCATGCGGGTTTACAAAACAATCTTGGAGTATCATTTTTAAAATTAGATGAATACACAAAAGCATTAAAATGTTTTCAAAAAGCAATCAGTATTAATCCTAATAATCATGATACTTATAATAATCTTGCTATTTCATTTGGAAATTTAGGCGAACATCAAAAAGCAATAGATTCTTTTAAAAAAGCTAAACTTATTAATCCCAATTTAGATTATGAAATTAGTATAGCTGAATCATACCTTAAAAATAAAGATGCAAAAAATGCATTATCTTTTTTAGAAACCTATCTTAAAAAATATCCACAGGATACAAGGGCTAATGCATATAAAACTATTGCTTTAAGAGGATTAAAAAAATTTGATCAAATAGAAGAGTTAATTAGTTTTGCTAATTTAGTAAAAACAATAGATCTCCAGATTTTAACTAGTGATAATATATTAGAATTCAATAAAGAGTTAAGAAGTTTACTGATTAATGATCCTCGACGTCATCCTGAAAATAATCATAGAGGTTGGGCGATTAGAGGTGGAACCGTAATTAGAAATTTACTTAATACAACTAACCCTTCAATCTTAAAATTTGAGTTTTTTTTAAAAAAAGCCATAGATTATTATATCGATAATTTACCTAATAATGATGAACACCCATTCTTGATGATTAAAAAAAAAGACTATCATATTAATAATTCTTGGGTAAATTTTTTAGAGCCAGGAAATTTTCAAGCAAATCATATTCATGATAAAGGGTGGATAAGTGGTGTTTATTATCTAGACGAACCAGAAATAGAGCTTGATGAAAAACACGCAGGTTGGATAGAATTTAATCGAGCAGGCTATAATTTACCACACTTTGCTGGTGAGCAAGGGATTGAATTAATAAAACCTAAGTCTGGTATGTTTATTTTATTCCCTTCTTATACTTGGCATGGAACAATTCCATATAAACATAAATATAACAGAATAAGTATCTCATTTGACATTAACCCTAGTGGAGTTTAAATTTTGTTAAGTTTTTAAAATAAAGTTTTTTTAAAGAAAATTTAAATACCACTCTCTTAATCAAATTTGTTAAACTAAAATAAAGTTTATAGATTTTTTTAACCTCTATATTTATGATACACAAAAAAGTAGATGAATAAAAATTTAACAATAGAACAAGTTTTTAAACTTGGTGTTAAAAATCATCAAAAAGGTAAAACTAGTATAGCTCAAGATCTTTACATTCGAATTCTAAAAATTAACCCTAATCATTCATCTGCACTTAATAATCTTGGAAGTATATATGCAAAATTAGGTGAATTTATCAAAGCAAAAAAGTGTTATGAAAAAGTAATTGAAATTAATCCTAATCAAGCTGATGCATATAATAACCTTGGGGTAACATTTAGAAATTTAAGAAAAAATCATAAAGCAAAAAAATGTTTTAAAAAAGCAATTGAAATTAATCCTAATTTTGCAGAGCCACATAATAATCTTGGAGTAATTCTACAAAAATTTGAGCCTAAACAAAAAGCAAAATCTAGTTTTGAGAAAGCAATTGAAATTAATCCTAATTATTCATCTGCCTATTGGAACTTATGTGGAACTGCTTTAAATATAGATGAGGCGTTATCAATACTTAAAAAATTATATAAAATCGACAATAAACATACTAAGGCTAAAATTTTGATTAGTGCATTAGAAGGTTTTAAAGGAAACTTAAATTATTTTAACGAAATACTAACTTCTCCTGAATCAAACCATCCGTATACAAGATCAATTAAGTGGATTTTTTCATTACCCAAATTACCAGATATTTTTTTTAATAGATTTAAATTTTTTGATGCTGTTATTAAATTAGCTGACAATTCAAAACCTTTTTATGAATTTGGTGTTTGGAGCGCTGTTTCATTTCAATATTTGATTAATACTTTTAAAAAAGGTTTTGGTTTTGATACATTCACTGGACTTCCTGAAGATTGGTATGATGAACCAAAAGGTACATATTCTGCTTCTGGAAAAGTACCTAAAATTAAAGGAGGAGAATTTATTGTTGGAAAATTTGAAGACACTCTTCCTATTTTTTTTTCAAAAAAAAGACCTATAGCATCATTAATTAATTTTGATGCAGATTTATATTCTTCCACTTTGTGTGCTTTAAATTATTCTAACAAAGTAATAGATGAAAAAACGATTTTAATTTTTGATGAATTTTTAATCAATGACAAGTGGGAACAAGATGAGTTTAAAGCTTTAAATGAATTTTGTAATAATTTAGGTTTTAGTTATGAGGTTTTGGCAATCTCATTTACTACAAAACAAGTTGCTGTAAAATTAAAGAAAAATTAAAATGTCATTCGAAAATAAAAATTTAACAATAGAAGAAACTTTCAATCTTGCTATTAAAAATCACCAAAAAAACAAAATTGATTTAGCCCAAGAACTTTACGGTCAAGTTTTAAAAATAAATCCTAATCATTTACAGGCACACTATAATCTTGGCTTAATATTTAGAAAATTAGGTGAATTTGAAAAAGCAAAAGATTGTTATGAAAATGCGATTAAAATTAACCCCAATTATTCAGATGCGCATAAAAATCTTGGAATAATACTTTATAATTTAGGTGAAAAACAAAAAGCAAAAGATTGTTATGAAAAAGTAATTGAAACTAATCCAAATGACATAGGTGCTTTAAACAATCTAGGTGCAATATTTTTAGAGTTAGGTGAATATCAAAAAGCAAAAGATTGTTATGAAAAAGTAATTGAAATTGATTCCAATCATATAGATGCTCTAAATAATCTTGGAGTAATATTTAATAAATTAGGTGAATTTGAAAAAGCAAAAGATTTTTATGAAAATGTGATTAAAATTGATCCTAATTATATAAAAGCACATAATAATCTTGGAATAATATTTAATAAATTAGGTGAATTTGAAAAAGCTAAAGATTGTTATGAAAATGTGATTAAAATTGATCCTAATTATTTAAATGCTTATAATAATTTAGCGATAGCATATCAATTATCTAAAGAATACATAAAAGCATTAAAATGCCTTCAAAAAGCAATCAAGATTAATCCAAATAATATAAATTTGATAAATAATTTAACATCTTTATTAGGTACTATCGTCTTCGATATTAAAATAAAAGCAGATAAAGATAATTTAAAAAAAACATTTTTATTTTTATTTAGGAAAAATAATGTTGAACACAAGCTTATTGCTCCTACATTAAAATTATCATTATTTTCAACTAATGAACAAAATCAATTATTCAAGATTGTAAAATCAAAATCTTCATTATTGAAAAATAAGTTTATCCAAAATTTTTTGAAAGATGAGCTTTTAAATTTAATGCTTCAAAAATCATTAATATCACAAGAATATATTGAAGAACTGCTTACTAGGATTAGATATGAGATTCTCTTTACCTTGGGGAAATCTAATAGAAATAACTTAAAACAATATTTGGAATTTATTATTTCACTAGCTGAACAATGTTGGTTAAATGAATATGTTTATATTCAATCAAAAAAAGAAATTAATGAAATAAATAAACTTAAGAATAAAGTTGCAACTGATAAAAAAATTAATGAATTAGAAGTAGCAATTCTTGGTTGTTATGTGCCACTTAATAGATCTAAGATTATTATAAATAAATTGATAAATTATAAATCTAAAAATATTTTATTTAACGATTTAATTACTGTTCAAATAAAAGAGCCTTTAAAAGAACAAGATCTAGTTAAATCAATAAAATCTCTTTCTAAAATTAATGACCCCATTTCAAAAAAAGTACAGGCACAATACGAGGAGCATCCTTATCCAAGATGGAGATGCATACAAACATATTTGCCTTTTGATGTTTTTCAAAACATAAATGAAAATATAAAACCAAATAAAATAGATTATAATAATAAATTTAATATCCCAAACGTACTTGTTGCAGGGTGTGGAACTGGATATCATTCAATATCGACTACCTGTTATAAAAATTCAAATATTCTTGCAGTGGATTTAAGCCTAACAAGTCTCGCTTATGCTAAAAGAAAAACTGAAGAACTAGGTTTAAATAATATTGAATATTTACATGCAGATATATTACATTTAAAAAAATTAAATAGAAAATTTGATATTATCGAAAGTGCTGGTACCCTTCATCACATGAAAAACCCTTTGGCAGGACTTAGAGTATTGGTAGATATTTTAGAACCACACGGTTTTTTAAAAATTGGTTTGTACAGTGAGTTTGGAAGAAAAAATGTTGTTAAGGCAAGGGAATTTATAAAAAAAAATAATTTTAAAAATTCAAATGAAGATATTAAAATTTTTAGACAATTATTAATTGATCAAAAAGAAAATCAATTACTACAAGAATTAGTTGAAAGTATAGACTTTTATTCAACATCAAGTGTTAGGGATTTATTGTTTCATGTTCAAGAACATCGTTTCAAAATTCCTCAAATTTCAAAAATATTAAAAGATTTTAATTTAGAATTTCTTGGTTTTATTACAAAAAATCCTGAAACAAAAATTGAATATTCAAAACTTTTTCCAAATGATAAAGAAAATATTTCTTTAAATAATTGGCACCAATTCGAAATAAATAACCCTGGTAGCTTCAGCAATATGTACCATTTTTGGGTTCGTAAACAATCTAAGTAATGTATAAAAATAAAAACTTATCAATAGATGAGGCTTTTAAAATTGCTGTTAAAAATCAACAAAAAAATAAAATTAAAGAAGCTCAAAATCTCTATAATAAAATTTTAGAAATAAATCCTAATCATTTACAGGCACATTATAATCTTGGCATAATATTTGAAAAGTTAGGAGAATTGATAAAAGCAAAAGATTGTTATGAAAATGCGATTAAAATTAAACCCAATTATTTAGATGCATATAAAAATCTTGGTGTTGTATTTTACAATTTAGGAGAAAAACAAAAAACAAAAGATTGTTATGAAAAAGTAATTGAAACTAAACCAAATGACATAGGTGCTTTAAACGATCTAGGTGCAATATTTTTAGAGTTAGATGAATATCAAAAAGCAAAAAATTGTTATGAAAAAGTAATTGAAATTGATTCCAATCATATAGATGCTCTAAATAATCTTGGTGTAATACTTATAGAGTTAGGTGAATATCAAAATGCAAAAAATTGTTATGAAAAAGTAATTGAAATTGATCCTAATTATATAAAAGCATATAATAATCTTGGTATAATATTTAAAGAATTAGGCGAAAATAAAAAAGCAAAAGATTTTTATGAAAAAGTAATTGAAATTGATCCTAATCACCTAAATGCACAAAATAACCTTGGCCTTTTATTTTATGAAATTAAAGAATTTCAAAATGCAAAAAAATATTTTGAAAAAGCTATTCAAATTAATCCTGGGAGTGTACTTGCTTCAAATGGTTTATTAAAATCTTTATATGAAATGAATAACCAATCTATTTTATTTACTGAACTAGATTCTCAAGTCAAAGAAGGTAAGATGAATGCTGTGATTGGTTCAATTTGCTCACGTGTTGAAGTAAAATATGGAGTTAAAAAAGAAAATCCTTTTTGTAATGATCCACTTAATTATGTTTTAAAGTCAGATTTAACTGAAAAATATGACTTTAAAAATGTCATTGTTGAGTGTGTGAAAAATATTTTAAAAGATAGCTTTATTTCTAGTAGAACACAAGAGCTTCTAACTAATGGATATCAAACTGCTGGCAATTTATTTACAAATAAAAGTTTTGACACAAGTGAAATTCAAAAAATTATTCGTATAGAAATAGAAAAATACCGACTAAACTTTAAAAATAGTAATGAAGGGTTTTTAAAAAATTGGCCATCTAATTACAATTTATTTGGCTGGCTTGTTAATATGAAAAAGGGAGGTAGATTATCTGCCCATATGCATGATTTAGGTTGGCTTAGTGGCAGTATCTACGTAAATGTACCTCAAAAGTTTGAAACAGATAATGGTAATCTTGTTGTTTGTATAGATGGTTACGAAAGCAAGAGTAATAAAAATAAAAAAAGTATAGATGTAGTTACTGGAAACTTGTGTCTATTTCCATCTTCTTTGCTACACTATACAATGCCATTTGAAGCTGAAGAAGAACGTATTGTGTTAGCATTCGATATGAAAGCAGTTTGAATAAAGATTTAAAATAAATAAAAATTTTAAATATGCTTATAAATTTATCAAATAATAACCTTCAAATAGATAAACTTCCTAAACAAAAAAAGGCAAGACTTAAAAAACTAGATAATACTGCGTTAAAATACATACCAAAAATATTTTAATTTTCTAGATTATGTATTAATGTAGTCTAGATTATTAAGGAGAGATACATAACTCGTTGCTATAAATAGGTTTTAGATGATCTAAAGTGATAGCGAAAGTGGGATCGATCCTCTTTTTTTAAATTAAGAAATTTAAAGGAGGAAACATGAAATTTGGATACTTTTGTAATACCACTAATTGGACTCACAAGCCCTATCACGAACTATTAGATGAAACTAGAGAGATCACAGAATATTGTGATCAAAATAAATGGAATTCTATTTGGTACACTGAACATCATTTTAATCA
>MDTG01018061.1_pt1 | contig 10576 bp, 7 predicted proteins | sample 811421 | NCBI WGS metagenome assembly MDTG01 (sample SAMN05326645, study PRJNA326480) | marine metagenome | isolation source: seawater | place: Pacific Ocean: South East | collected 2011
CAAACACTCCTCCTTAGCTCAGCTGGTTAGAGCATCTGACTGTTAATCAGAGGGTCCTAGGTTCGAGTCCTAGAGGGGGAGCCATCTTAAACAGGGGGTCTTTTTTGGCCTCCTGTTTGTTTTTATTGCTTTTTAAACAGCCTGCTCTTTCCTTTTTTCTTTTTTCCAACAACCTTTTCTCCGTCTTTATATAAAACCAACCTCCATTTTGATTTTCTCTTTTCTTTTTGTGTAGGCGTGTTATCATGTTCGGGACAATCTAATTTAGAAAGCCCATTAAATGTTTTGGGTTTTATAGGGAAATTATATGTTATTCCTATGTTTGCCGTTATAGATTCCGTCATAACAGAGTTGGGTCTAGCTAGCTCTATTTTTGAAATATTACTTAACCCGTAGTCCCAAGTAGACTCTAAAAACAATTTTGATCTATCGTTAATTTTAAAAGAAATTCCGCCTCCCAAAGACAAGCCAATGTCTGTTTTTTTATAATCTTCTAATGGGGTTTTCATCTTCACATCATTATAAACAGCCTCAGAACCAATTAAAAAGCCCATATAAAAACCGGAATTAAAAAAACAACCCCAGTTATTACTTCCAAAGTTTATTTGTGTTAAAAACGGGGCTTTAATATAGTGTAAAAAAAGGTTTTTTTTCTCTGTTTCGCTTATATTTCCGTCGTTTGATATCACAAAGTTTTCTGCACCTTTTGTGTGATACAATAGTTTTGTTTTTAAAGAAATCCTGTTGTTAAAGTTATACTGAACCAATAACCCTCCTATTGGTAAATTTAGTTGAGAATTAGGATTGGCGTTTTGCGGTGCTTCTATACAATTTAAAGAATTGTGTGCCCCCCCTAAAAAAAAGCCCGTTTCTAAAGAATTTTTTTGCCCAAAAAAAAGAATGGGAAAACACAAAAGCAAATAAACTGTTTTTTTCATTTTCTTTTACTCTTCTCTTTTGTCCCAAAACAAAGCAAGGGGGATTATAAAAAAAATAAAATAAAACTTTTTAGTAATAACAGCAAGAAATGTTACTGCCAATCCAATTAAAATTAATAATTTGTTTTTCATAATATTTAAGTTATAAATAGGGCTCTTTTTTTTTAACCCTATTTTTTATAATATTACATTTTTCCGGCTTAAAAACACTTAACAATTGTATACTAATATGTTTATTTATTCACACTAAATGGTGAATAAATAAACAGTTATTTTTGGTGTGTGAAAATTAAAAAAAAGAAACTCTCTAAAAAGAAAAAAGAAAGCGGACTTTCAAATTCAAAACTTTTTAATCTTTTATTATTTGTTTTTAGAGAAAACCCTAAAAAAAAATTCAACTATAAGCAATTAAGCAAGATTCTTAAAATAAAAGACACAAGAACTAAAATTCAACTTGGCGAGGTAATGAAAAAGATGGCTCAGTCTAAAACTCTAGAGGTTGTTAGCCGTGGTTCTTATAAGCTTGCTTCCGAAACAAAAACAACTGTTGTTTTAATAAAAAACACTAATAAAAACGGTTGTTTTGTTAACATTGATGGTGATGAGGTTTTTATAAATAAAAAAAACAGCCTGTTTGCTTTAGCGGGTGACCGTGTTGAGGTTTTGCTTTACCACAAAAGAAAAGGCGGGGTTGAGGGAGAAGTTTTAGCTGTTTTAGAAAGAAAAAAAAGGGATTTTGTTGGTGTTATAGACTCCTCCTCTAACAACTATTTTTTAATACCCGATGACAAACGCGTTGAATTTGATGTTTTTTTGCCTAAAAACAATATTAAAAAAAGTTTTTTAAATAAAAAGGTCTTGGTTAAAGTAGAGGGTTGGGACGCTAAATATAAAAACCCCGTGGGTAGGGTTATAAGCGTTATAGGTGAAATTAATGATAATGTGTCGGAAATTAACTCTATTGTATATGATTATGGTTTTAGTCCTTTTTTTACTAAAGGTGTTTGTGATTCTGCTAAAAAAATACCCAGGGTAATTTCTACAAAAGAACTTGAAAAAAGACTAGACATAAGAAAAACTCCAACTTTTACTATTGATCCAAAGGACGCTAAAGATTTTGATGATGCTCTTTCTGTTAAAAAACTTGCATCAGGGCAATGGGAGATTGGGGTCCACATCGCCGATGTTAGTCATTATGTAGTTAAAGGAGGGGCTATTGATAAAGAGGCAAAGAAAAGAGCTACCTCAGTTTATTTAGTAGATAGGGTTGTGCCTATGTTGCCCGAAATTCTTTCTAATGATCTTTGTTCTTTAAAACCCAATGTAGATAGGCTGGCTTTTTCTATTTTCTTTATTTTAGATAAAGAAGGTTTTGTTGTTGAATATAACATTGCTAAAACTATTATTCATTCTGACTATAGGTTTTCATACGAAACAGCTCAAGATACAATTGATAAAAAAAGTGGGGTTTTTGTGGACGAGCTTATTTTATTAAAAAACCTTTCTTCCTTATTACGAAAAAAAAGAATAGAAAACGGATCTATTAACTTTGAAGGGTCTGAAGTTAAATTTATTTTAGATAAAAACAAAAACCCTGTAGATGTTTTTTTTAAAAAACCCCTTCCTACAAACCACTTAATAGAAGAATTTATGCTGCTTGCAAACAAAACGGTAGCTAAACATATTGGTTTTTCAAAAAAAACCACATTTCCTTTTATTTATAGAGTACATGATTTACCGGATAATGAAAAAATTCTTTCACTAAACTCTATTGTTAAAAGTTTAGGATACTGTATTAATAATAAAAATCCTAATTCCCTTTCTAAGTCCCTAAATAATATTATTAAAAATATGAAGGGTAAAAACGAACAACAAATGATTGAAACATTAATTATTCAGTCTATGGCAAAAGCTGTTTATACCACTAAAAACATTGGTCATTATGGGTTAGGTTTTGATTATTATTCTCATTTCACCTCTCCTATTAGAAGGTATCCTGATTTAATTACGCATAGATTGTTAGAAAAATATTTATATAATCCTAAGGGTCCTGGTCCTTATATAAATAAGCTTGAAGAAGTGTGTAAACACTGTTCTGAAATGGAAAAAAAAGCTTCCGGAGCCGAAAGAGACTCTATTAAATATATGCAGGTAAAGTTTTTGGAAAAAAAAATAGGTGAAATTTATCGTGGTGTGATTTCTGGTGTTAAAGAGTGGGGGTTATATGTTGAGATTATAGAAAACAAATGTGAGGGCCTAGTAAAAATAAGTAGTATTAAAAATGACCACTACATATATAATGAAAAAACCCATTCAATTATTGGTTTTAGAACAAAAAATAAATATGAACTTGGTCAGAAAGTTAAAATAAAAATTAAAAATTCTAATTTAGAAAGAAGACAGTTGGATTTTGTTTTAGTTTAATTATTCTTTGATAAAACTTCTTGTTTTTAACCAATTTTCTTTATATAATTTAATTTGATATCTTCCTCTAGAAAAACTTTTTATATCTATTTTTTCATTATTTGAAATTATTTTTTCTAACACCTTTTTTCCTTGTATGTCATATATTATAATTTCTACATCATCTTCTATATTAGATATTTGAATGTTTTCTTTTGATGGTGATGGATAAATATTTACTCTATCTGGCCCATTTAAATCTACTCCAAATATAGAGGTTGCACAAGGTGTGTATCCTTCTAAAACTGCCTCTTCAATTGATGTTGAAGAAGCGTTATCAACTATATTATTGTTGTCTAGCAACATACCAATAATTTTTATTTTAGATTGGTCCCATGAAGGGTCTAAAATAAATTCAAAACATTGTGTTTCAAAATCTCCTGTTGAATAAGATGTGTTTAAAAGATTTTCTCCATTAAAAGAAGGTGCTATTCCTCTAGCAACATCTCTATAAATCATTTGTGATGCGGGTACAGTAGGTGGTTTGTTTGCCCAGTCAGAACCATCAATATCTATTAAAGAACCTGCGTTTCCTCCACTATATGAGTTTGATTGATTATATTGTGAGGTAAGTCCTATAACCGAATCCTCAATCAAAACACAAGCTAATTTATAATTTCCATTTACTGAACTTGTAAACCAGGTTGTTAAATTAACCTTTAAATTATTTCCATTTAATTCTGCTCCATTTTTAATTATTGCATTAGGTTCAACCACTATCCTTTGAAAAAAGTCTTGCTTAAAGTTTCCAGGATCTATGTTGTTTGTTCTATCAACAATTCCTGAAGGATAACTTCCTCCGTGAACAGAATATAGTCCATTATCATAAACTCCATTTGTCATTGGATCTCCATTGTGAACAGCAACTCCTTGCCAATATCCTTTATATTCCTTATCCATCCAATTCAATGCAACAGCTCCTCTTGGACACCATCCACACCAGGTTCCTGTTGCCTCTTCTCCTATAACTAGTTTTCCTTGTGCTGGTATAATTGCATTAATTTGAGTTGTCATAACATCATCAGTAGGATCATCATCTTGAGGTAAACCATTAATATTATATATTGTTGCTGTTGCTGTATTATTTCCTCCTAATAAGATAATTGGATTTGTAAAGTTAACCTGGAAAATATCTAGTGTTGCTAAATTTATTCCTGAAATATTTTCTGTTATTGTGTTTCCATTATAAGTAAAATCGATGTCAAAAGAAGTGATATTTGTAATTCCTAAATTTCTTGCTACCACAGATGGATATCTTTCTTGACTATCTAAACCGAAAATTGGAAAAATTGAAGAAACTTGTCCATTTAAATTTTCTAAAACTGCAGGTGTATAAGACCAACAAACATCGTCTACATAAAATTGATGTCCTTGTATAGGATAAAGATCTAATGATGCTATTTTATTTACTGTATTTGAAAAAGAACCTTGGAATTGATTATCTATAAATACCTCCCAGTCATTGTTTGTTAAATCTACTAATAATTTAATCTCAAACCAAGTATTCATTGGATATGTTGTTGTTAAAAATATGGTTGCTCCTCCACCATTTTGAAAAGAAATTCCACCAAAAGCATCCATTTGTACATCCATACTCCATGTTATTCCTGGAATGTTTTCAGCCTGAAAATTAAAATATGCTCCAGTTCCTTGATTAACAAAAAAGTTTGCAGAAAATTCAAAATTTCCTATAGTATAAGGAGCTGCTGAACCAAAAGGTAAAACCACATCTTGTGGTCCCCCTGCTCCAACTGCTTCAAAATATAAAGAATTATAACCAGAATTAGCTAAATTATTTGTAACATTAGCATCATCAATAAAAGGGGGATTTAATCCATTCATTAATTCTCCCCAAGAGTTCCAGTTTGGGGATGTTTGTGCAATTGGATCTCCATTTTGAAAAGTTTCAAAATCTTCACATATTAAAGAAGAAGGAGGATTAGAAGAACAAGGACCAGTAATCCAAGAAGTTACACCTCCTAAAAATTGTGCATAACAATCATTATCATATGTTATTCCATTACACCCACAAACAGGATTAAATATTTGAGGACAAATAGCAAAAGGATCTATTAAAGTAGAATCTACACAAGGTAATTGACTTTTAACATTGAAACTAAAAATTAATGTTATAATTAAAATAACTATTTTTTTCATTTATTTATTTTTAATAATTATATGTAAAACTATTAAAATTTATTTTAATTATTTTTAATAATACATTTTATATATAATTATTATTAGTTAAATTTTTAAAATAATAATGATAATATGTATATATTGTTAATACAGTTGATAAATAAATATTAAATTTATTTTTTATTTAAAATATAAAAAAAAACTAACTTTTTTTAATATTAATGTTAATAATTATAACTTAATAATGAATAAGTTAAATATTTAATAAACAAATAATAATAACTGTTAATAAATATAATAAACTTAAAATTTTAATAAATAATTTTTAATTTACAATAAAAAAAGTTAATAAATTTGATAATAAAAAATAAATAAAAAACAATAAAATAACTTGACTTTAATTTAATGATGAGGCTTAATTTTTTTAATTAAAAAAATAGTAAAACTTATTATTTTTTAATAATTTATTATTAACATAAAATAAAAATAAAAGTTTAAAAAAATATATATAGATATAGATTATATTGATTTAATATTAACACATTGTTAAAATGGAAAAAATAAAAATAGGAATAGCTTGTGATCATGCTGGTTTTGATTATAAAGAAAAATTAAAAAAATATTTATTATATAAAAAAATAGCTGTTTTAGATTATGGTTGTTTTTCAAATGAAAGTGTAGATTATCCTGACTTTGCACACAAACTAGCAGAAAGTATAGAAAAAAATAATAATGAATTAGGAATTCAATTTTGTGGAACAGGTAATGGAATAAATATGAGTGCAAATAAGCATCAAGGAATTAGAGCTGCACTTTGTTGGAACACTCATATTGCTGAACAAGCAAGACTACATAACAATGCTAATATACTTACTATGCCCGCAAGACATTTAGAATGGAATGAAGTAGTAGAAATAGTAGATGTTTTTTTAAATACAAATTTTGAAGGAGGAAGGCACCAAAAAAGAGTTAATAAAATAAAATTAAAAAAAAATTGATATTTATAAATTTTCTACAGGTAAATAGTTGTAGTAATCGTTAGCAGTATAAATGATACCACTCTACAATAACTTATAGTTTTGTAAAAATGAAAAAAAAAACTTTAGCACTTTTATTACTTCCAATATTTTTATTTGGACAAGACAATATTAAATTTTCACAAACTATAATTATAGAAGATTTAAAAAAACACCTTAATATTTTAGCTTCTGATTCTTTAGAAGGAAGAGAATCTGGTAAAAGAGGACAAAAAATGGCTGGAGAGTATATAATGAATCATTTTAAAAATATAGGAATACCACCATACAAAAGAAAAAAATACTATCAAAAATTTAAGGTAGAATCCGACAGACATATATGTAAATATAATTGTGAAAATTGTGACGAAGATTTTATAACAAAGCTTTTTAAAAAGAAAAGGACTGTAAAAGGTGAAAATGTTTTGGGTTTTATAAAAGGAACAGATATTAGTGATGAAATACTAATAATAACAGCTCATTATGACCATTTAGGAAAACATGATACACTTCTTTTTAATGGAGCTGATGATAATGCTTCGGGAACTTCAGCTATAATGGAAATAGCAGAAGCATTTATGATTGCAAAAAAAGAAGGAAGGGGCCCAAGAAGATCTATTTTAATTATGGCTGTTGCAGGAGAAGAAAAAGGGCTTTTAGGAAGCGAACACTATACCAAAAACCCAGTATATCCTTTAGAAAAAACAGTTGCTAACTTAAATATAGATATGATAGGAAGAGTAGACCACTACCATGACACTTCAGGATATATATATTTAATAGGTTCTGATATGTTAAGCCAAGATCTTCATAATCTAAGTGAAAAAATAAATAAAAAGTATATAGGATTAGACTTAGATTATATGTTTAATTCTGAAGATGATCCAAATAAATACTATTATAGATCAGATCATTATAATTTTGCTAAAAACAACATTCCAGTTATTTTTTATTTTAACGGACTGCATGATGATTACCATAAAGTAACAGATACAATAGAAAAAATAGACTTTAATAAAATGGAGACCATTACAAGACTTATTTTCTTAACAGCATGGGAGATAGCAAACCGAGAAGAAAGAATAAAACTAGACGATTAAAAAACTATCTCCTTGAATTAAGCTTAGAAAGCAAACGAAGTATTTCTAAATATAACCAAATAAGCGTTACTAACAGTCCAAAAGCACCATACCACTCCATATATTTTGGAGCTCCTTTTTCTGCCCCCTCCTCAATAAAATCAAAATCCATAACTAAATTTAATGAAGCTATAACAACAACAAAAAGAGAAAAACCAATACTCAACATGGAAGAGTTTGTTGGGTTTAACAAGGGAAGCCCCCCCCCTCCAAAAATACTCATCAAAAAACTAACTATATACACTAAACCAATTCCAGCAGTAGCAGCAAAAACACCAAGCTTAAAATTCTCTGTTGCTTGTATTATTTTTGTTTTATAAGCAAATAAAAGAGCAAACAAAATCCCTAGAGTAAGCATTATTGCTTGTGGAACTATACCTGGTTCGAAAGCATCAGCATACATTTTAGAAACACCACCAAGCGCAAGGCCTTCTAAAACAGCATAAATAGGCACAGTTGTTGGCGACCATTCTTTTTTAAATATAGTTATAAGGGCCAAAATAAAGCCCCCAATAAAACCAATAAAAACATAACTCATAATAGCGTTACTATATGTATAATAAGCAGAAAGCAACAAAATAGCTAAACTAATAGCGGTTTTATTAACTGTTCCTTCAAGAGTCATAACCCCAGTAGTGGGTATAGATAAATTTTCAAAAGTTTTTTTACTTAAAGCTGGATTTCCAGATCGTATCATTTATTAGAGTTATAATTTATAAATCAAATTTTATACCTTGTGCTAAAGGTAATTCTTTAGTGTAGTTTATAGTATTAGTTTGTCTTCTCATATAAACTTTCCAAGCATCAGAACCGCTCTCTCTACCTCCTCCGGTTTCTTTTTCTCCACCAAACGCACCCCCTATTTCTGCTCCTGAGGTTCCAATATTAACATTAGCAATACCACAATCTGAACCAGAAGCAGACAAGAACTGTTCTGCATCTCTTAGGTTGGTTGTCATTATAGCAGAAGAAAGACCTTGTTTTACCCCGTTTTGTATTTCAATAGCTTCTTCTAAATCAGTGTACGTCATAATATATAAAATGGGAGCAAAAGTTTCTTCTTGTACTATTTCATAGTGGTTTTGAGCCTCTATAATAACCGGTTTTACATAGCAACCACTTTCATAACCAGGTCCCTCTAAAACACCCCCTTCTACTAAAACATTTCCTCCCTCAGATTTTGCTTTTTCAATAGCAGACAAATACATTTTCACGGCCATTTTATCAATAAGCGGACCAACATGATTTTTTTCATCTAGAGGATTTCCGATTTTAAGCTGAGTATATGCAGAGGCTAGTTTGGCTTTAACCTCATTATAAACAGAATTGTGTATAATTAACCTTCTTGTTGAAGTACACCTTTGTCCACACGTTCCAACGGCACCAAATAAAGCCCCAATAATAGTAATATCTAGGTCTGCTTCTGGTGTTATAATAATAGCATTGTTTCCGCCTAATTCTAACAGAGACTTACCAAATCTTTTTGCTACTGTACTACCAACAATTCTTCCCATCCTGGTTGATCCAGTAGCAGAAACTAAAGGAATTCTATCATCTTGCGTCATCATCTCCCCTATATTATAATCCCCATTAATTATGCAAGAAACACCATCTGGAAGGCCGTTTTCTTTTGCAACCTCTTTCCATATATTTTGACATGCAATTGCACACAAAGGGGCTTTTTCAGAAGCCTTCCATACACAAACATCCCCGCAAACCCAAGCTAAAGCTGTATTCCAATTCCATACAGCAACAGGAAAGTTAAAAGCAGAGATAATCCCTACGATTCCAAGCGGGTGGTATTGCTCATACATTCTATGGCCAGGCCTTTCAGAGTGCATTGTAAGGCCATTTAGTTGACGAGACAAACCAACAGCAAAATCACAAATATCAATCATCTCTTGAACCTCACCGAGCCCCTCCTGCAGTGATTTTCCCATCTCATATGAAACAAGCTCTCCTAAAGGTTGTTTATATTTTCTTAATTTTTCTCCATACTGTCTAACAATTTCGCCCCTTAAAGGTGCTGGCCTTTTTCTCCATGTTTTAAAAGCAGAAAGTGCTGTTTCTATTACTTTTTCATACTCTTCTTTGGTGGTCTCTGAAACCGACCCAATCTTTACGCCATCAACAGGAGAAAAAGAATCAATTTCTTTTCCAGAACCATAAGAATTTAAACCAACAGAAGTTCCGTGGTTTGTTTTTTTTATTCCTAATAATTTAAGAGAGTTGTTTATATTGGTCATTTGAGTTAATTTAAATTAATGAGTGCAAAACTATAAAAAGAAACTAAAATATAATATAAAAAAAGAAGACTTGGTTAATCAAAACCAGGGTCTTCGTTAGATTCTTTTTCATTAGGCCCAGCAACAAACCCCTCATTTTCTTTTAAATCAAAAGGGGTTTTTTCTTCAGTGGTTTTTTTGTATGATATTAAAGACCAAGCCATTATTAGGCAGCTAACTAAAACAACAAACAACAACACGCCTTCAAACTCTTTGCCAACACTTAACTCTTTAGGTATTGCAAAAAACAAAAGAATCGTAACAAGACCCCTTGGGGCTAAAAACAACTCAAGAACAATGTTTTTTCCTTTGAAAACCAAAAGAATAAGGGCTCGCACAAAATAAATAATAAGCAGTATAAGAAGCCCCATAATGATAACCTTAATATTTAATAACGAGCCCAAATAAACAGACCAACCAAAAATTATAAAGAAGAAGGTTCGTACAACAAATGCAGTTTCGGCAGTAACAACCCTCATGTCGTGTAGAACAGAACGAACTTTTTCTTCATTTAACAAAGACATCAGAACGCCCTTAAAAAAAACCTTATAATTGCTTAGCATTATTCCAAAAATCAAAATAATTATAAGAGAAGA
>MDTG01102438.1_pt1 | contig 10576 bp, 8 predicted proteins | sample 811421 | NCBI WGS metagenome assembly MDTG01 (sample SAMN05326645, study PRJNA326480) | marine metagenome | isolation source: seawater | place: Pacific Ocean: South East | collected 2011
ACAAGTTTTTCGAGTGCCTCCTCTGAAAAACCCTTAATTGCCTTATCGTGTTTTTCATTCATACGTTTCAACATCACTGGGATTAATAACGGGATATCTTCAGGCCGTTCTTTCAAGGTGGGTAGATTTAAAGAAATCACATCCAAGCGATAGTAAAGATCCTCCCGGAAATCACCTGCAGCCACCTTTTCTTTTAAGGCAACATTAGTCGCCGCCAAAACGCGCACATCGATCTTGATCGGCCCATCACCGCCTAAGCGCTCCACTTCACTTTCCTGTAAAACCCGTAATAATTTCACCTGCATAGCCAAAGGAATGTCGCCGATTTCATCTAAAAAGATCGTGCCGCCACTCGCCCTCTCAAAACGTCCCAATTTTTGGGCATCAGCGCCCGTGAAGGCTCCTTTTTCGTGTCCAAAAAGCTCCGCCTCCAAGATCGTGTCTGGTAAAGACGCACAGTTAACAGCCACAAAAGGCCCATTAGCGCGATTAGACAATCGATGCAGCTCTCGAGCGCACAACTCCTTTCCCGTTCCAGAATCCCCCAATATTAGTACCGTTGCTGAAGAAGGGGCCACCTGCTCCAAAGTCGATTTAAGCTGTCTCATAACCCCAGAATTGCCCACCAGACCACTATCGGACGCCACGGCGTTTAATCGCGCTTTCAGATTTCTATTTTCAGTTTGGAGTTCTCGATGCCTTAAAGCACGCTCAATACAGGTTAAAAGCCCATTTCGCTTAATGGGCTTAGTGACAAAATCCCAAGCCCCCTGCCGAATTGCCGATAAAGCATTATCTACGGTGCCATAAGCAGTCATCATGACCACTAAAGCGGAGGGTCTTAGTGTTTGAGCCGCTTTTAAAACCGAAAAACCGTCTGTCCGTGGCATCACAAGATCTGTCAAAACCACTGCTACCGGATGTTTTCGAAGGCATTCTATGGCTTGATCACCATTTTCCGCTGTAATGACCGCATGTCCGGCCCTTTGAAATATACGTTCTAGGCTCTCTAAATGCGCTTTTTCGTCATCTACCAGCAATAAAAGGGGCCTAGGCGGCGTTTCATCTCGCAAATTGTCATCAATTTCCAGCACCATGGGCCTCCAAGTCCCTCCTAGCTTAAGAAACCTTGCTCTTAGTTGCAATGAACTTTCCCCAAGAGCCAGACTAGACTAGCTTTTGTCTATGGGAATCAAACGCCGCCTATTTTTAATTGTAAGCCTGATCTTAGGATTGAGTATGGTTTTGGGCCTCTTTGTTTTGAGGCACATCGAGTCTCAAAATCAATATGAAGAAAATACGCAACGTGTCAGTGCACTTCTTGAATCGCTCTCCGCGCCAGTCGCATTTTCTCTGGTTCAAGGTCGCGTTCCTGACCTCGACAACCTTATGGATCAACTCCAAGAACGCAAAGATGCTTTTTATCTCAATCACGTTGTACTCTTTGATCACCAAGGCCTTTTACTCGGTGAAACATCCAAACTCGACACCAAAGCAACGCTGCCCCCCCGATTCATTAAAGACGCAGTCTCAGCAACCCACGCCCTCGTTAAATTCAACCCAGCGGGAAAACCTTATCGGATCTCGATGCCTGTTCAGACCGGTATTCGCTGGGCAACCCTAATCGCTACTTTAGATACGCTCAGCATTGAACAAGATATTTCGGCACGCTTTCAAAGAATCTCATTAATGGTGGGTCTAAGCGTACTTATCGCACTCTTTAGTTTACTTTTAGCACTCAATCGTTGGGTGCTTTCACCAGTAGTCGCAGTAGCACAGGTTGCCAAGAAATTCGCCGATGGCAAACTTGATGCACGCATCGAGTTACCAGGTTACGGCGAAATTACCAGTCTTGCCAAAGTCTTGAACATGGCCGGCGAAAAACTATCCCAACAAAAAGAGCTTTTAGAACAAGAAGTGCTCAGACGCACCGAGGCTCTTAAAAAAGCCAATGAGCGACTTGAAAAACTTGCGATCACCGATGGGCTAACGGGGCTTTACAATCACCGATACTTCCAAGAAATGCTGATTGCAGAAGTGCAGCGACAAAGACGTGGCGGAAATCAATTCTCGGTTGTGATGATGGACGTCGATCACTTCAAACAATTCAACGACACACATGGACATCCCGCAGGCGATGAAATACTTCACACCATGGGAGATCTTCTCACTCAAGCGGTTCGAGAAACAGACCTCGTAGCACGCTATGGTGGTGAAGAATTTGTTATTTTACTTCGATTTGCTGACCACGAAAATGCATTACAAATCGCCGAAAATCTGCGAGTTATGATCGCGCAAAAACTATTTCCTGATGTACACGGTGAACCCAGATTTGAAATCACTGCGTCCATGGGAGTCGCTACATGGCCCATCCATGCCAAACATGCGCGCCCTTTAATCGAACAGGCCGATAAAGCACTTTACGCAAGCAAAAGAAACGGCCGAAATCAAATTACCTCTGCGGCTTCAGAGGAGTCTTCTTCATGAAACTAAGACATTACTTATTAAGTCTGTTTATCTGCACTCTCGTATTAGGGTGTGCAGATACCGCGAGGCAAAATCAGGTCCTAACTCGAGTTAATGGTGGTTTTGATCCTACAAGATACAGCCCCCCCTCGGTCACCCCCCTTAAAGCGAATGAGTTACTTCCTAAATCTATTTCCTTTTCCATGACCCCCTATTTCTCCATCGAGGTACATCGTAATATCGTCAGTCCCATTGCGGCTCACTTAGAAAAACATCTCAATATTCCAGTCGTAGTCAAAGAGGCAGAAAATTATCGCGACCTGATCGATGAAACCATTAAAGGAGAAGTCGATGTGGCACTGATCTCACCTCTTGCATTTATTCTTGCAAAAGAAGAAAACCCTCAACTCGACTTGCTCGCCGCTGTGGTCGCACAGGGAACAACCACCTATTCCGGCTATCTGGTTACACCGTCTCAAAGTGATATTTTTTCTATCAATGATGCGCAAGGCAAAAAACTCGCGCTGGTAGACCCCGTTTCAACATCAGGCAGCCTTTTTCCTTTGCTCTTTTTTCAGCAACAAGGCATCAACATCGACAATTATTTCGCGAAAACCTCATTTGCTGGGACACATGATAAAGCCCTAGCGCTCATTCGCGAAAAGCAAGTAGATATCGCAGCAGTCTCATCAGATACACTCGTTGCTTATAATGCACTAGGGCCAGGCGGGTTTGCCCGTATCGTTGCTAAAACCGGACGCGCGCCTTACGATGCTTTAGTCGCAAACCCTAAACTACCTAAAAAAATACGAGAGGAAATCAAAACCATCTTTTTGCGTTTAAGTATCCACACTCAAGAAGGACGCGCTATTTTAGCTAAAAAAAATCTTTTAAGTGGCTTTATTCCTGTAACAGAATCACACTATGAAACAGTAAAAGCAGCGGCACGAGCGGGTGGGTTAATCCAAAAATGACCTTTAATCTTTTTCTTCAAAACCACCAACTTCTCTTTTGTCATTTGATCATGGCGCCGCGCTCCCTACTCGCACCACCCAACGCTATCTTAGTCCACGGACTTGAGGGCGATGAACACTTTCTTATAGATCAAGAACAAAAAGAAAATTTCCAATTACTCCGCATGGCGCTTTCCGCACCAGATCGTGTTTTTGTTTTTCCCGATGCCAAACCAGCCATGAGACACTTGCTTGCCTGGGAATTATGGACCGCGCGCCCACTTTGCTTAACGACCTTAGGCATACTCTTAGACCAAAAATCTGAACAACCTTTTTTTAGCGAGAATCTCTCACAGGCCCAATCAACGCAACGAAACATTCAAAAAGAATTCCAACAACTTCAAGAAACGCTACAAACGAGCCCCTACAAACAAATCGCCCGATTAGAATGTATGGCATTATCTGCTTTCGCCCATATGGAACATCGGGGACTTTATATTGATCAAAAGCAATGGCAGTCGGTCATAACAAAAGAAGAGAACAAGAAAAACGAAGCACAAAACGAATTTTTCGAAGCAGCAAAACCACATGTCAAAATAGATCTCTTCGGTCGCCCCGACATAAGCCTGGAGCAAGATGAAGCCTTGCGTCAATTATTTGAAAAGTTAACCAACCAACCCTTAGAGCGATTGCATAAAAATACACTTAAAAGTATCGCGCACCCAGCAGCAAAAGCGCTTTTAAAATACAGGGAGGCAGCCAAGCTTGTCTCCACCTATGGTTCATCATTCTTAGGAAATATCCACCCGAAAACGAAACGCATTCACGCTAATTTTGAGCCTTTAGGAACGTCAACCGGACGCGTTTCCTGTCACGGTCCCAACCTACAAAACCTCCCTACAGACTCACGTTTCCATGCAGCAATAAGTGCACCCAATGAAAAAGTCCTCGTTACTGCCGATTATGCTACTTGCGAACTCAGAGTCTTAGCCGCACTATCAGGCGATAAAACCTTTATTGAAGCCTTCGCACAAGATGCAGACTTACACAGTCGAGTTGCTAGTGAGATGTTTCAAAAACCCGTTAGTAAAACCGAGAACCCGCACCTGCGCCAACGCGCTAAAGCCATTAATTTTGGTTTAATTTATGGAATGGGGCATCGCGCGCTCGGTAAACAAGTGGGCGTATCGGAAGACGATGCTCGTATATTGTTAAAACAATACTTTGATGCCTATCCAGGTATTGCTGATTTTCTTGAAGCGAGTGTTCAAAAAGCAAAGCGAAACGGTTACGCTGAAACCATATTGCACCGTCGACTTTACTTCGAGTCTCATGACAGTCAACTTAGCCGGGTGGCCAAAAACATGCCGATTCAAGGCACCAGTGCTGAAATCGCAAAGCTCGCAATGATCAGGCTTAATGAACGCCTGTGGCATCATCATCCGAATGCATTTTTAGTGAATATGATTCATGACGAACTCGTGGTTGAATGCCCCAAAGAGGATGGTGAAACGGTCGCCGCTATCGTAGTAGAAGAGATGGAACGTGCACAACAAACGCTTCTTCCTAATGTTAAACCTAAAGCCGATGTTCATGTAGGCAAAACCTGGGTGCACTAAAAAATCTTAAAGCGACTCACGCGACGACAATAATCTTTATAACCATCGAGATGCTTTAATAAGACTTTTTCTTCTACCCAGATGCGATAACCTATAGCCATCAATAACATAAGAGAACCTATGAGTGCCGGCCAGAAACGATTGAGCATCAAAAGACCACCAACCCAGGCCAACCATTCGGCACCATACCCAGGATGCCGTAGATGTGCATACAGCCCCTGGCAATAAACGCGCTGCTCATTATGGATATAAACCACGTCGTAATAATGAGGCTCGAGCTGAGAACGAGCCCGCCACCACAATAGAAATCCGCTCAAAAGTAAAAACAGGCCACAACCAAAGCTCCAAGCTCCCGATGTGGAGATCAAGGAACTTGGCATATCTGATTGATAAAAACCAAAGCAAAAAGAGATAAAGAAAATCATGCGCAATAAAAACAAACTTAATTTTTCATGGGGTTGCTCAAACACGATTGCACTTTTTAGTCGCATGATTGCAAAGCATACTAAAATGAAAATCAAGGACAATAAGAGTTGGATATTTGCACGAAATACTAAAACGCCACCGGCAAGACTCCCCCAAATCAGGATGCAAACCGTAATACGAAATAAAATATAAATCGTTTTAAAACGACGTAAGGCCTGTTGGCCTTGCTCTGAAAGGCCTTTAGGAGAAACTAGCGAAGCATCTTCTTGATTGCTCAACGCGTAACCGTTCGGGTGTGACGTACCTCGCTCGTTGCTGGCCCATTCGCATTGGGAGTCACAATAACAAATGTCATCTGCATCTCGTCAGGCGTCACATCAAAGTAAACAAAACCCTTCTCCGCTACATAGAACTGAGCTGAAGGGTTCCTGTCTTCTACCTCGCTGGCCTTAGCGCCAGCCCCTGATACAATCCACTGCGTGCCGCCCACTTCACCTAAGTCTTGTACGCTATGGTCATGGCCCGCAAGATAAACATCGAATTTACTTTTAATATGAGCCTCAAAAAAAACTCTCAACTCTTCTCCGGATCCAGGTAACGACCACTCAAAACCTAACTCGTAAGAACCTGCATTCCCGTGCCGACCATTAGATAAATACGGATGGTGCCCAAAAGCAAAACGCCAATCAGCAGAGCGGGTATTATACCAGTCCTCTAAATCACTGCGCTGGCGATCATTTTCATCGGCAAAACTCCAACCATCAAAAAGAGAGCACGCCAGGCTTTCTTCGATCAATCCAAAATCTGCCCAAAACATGGCGGTCGTATTGAGCGATACAAATTCAACATTTTCCCTAAAGAACCGATAAAAAGTATCTGGCATCACGAATTTATTTTGAATCGCCCCGTAAGCCACTTGGGCTTCGCCCACACAAGGCTCCATTCCTGCACCACCTTCTCCAAAACCAAAAACAGCAGAGCCATAATCGTGGTTTCCTAAAGTCGCGTAAAAAGGAAAGTCGAGATTCGCATAAGGATCTTCAAAAACTGCTGCCCATCTTGGATGATCCGCACTATTAACACCCGCCATATAGATGTTATCACCCAACATCACTGCGAAATCACAACCCCCTTTGGTCTCACAAAAAGTACCCATGACTTCAGCAACCGCATACTGACCACTGCTCGGCCTACCAATGTCCGAAACGCCAACATCCCCTAAGGCAATAAACTTCAAACGATATGCAGGCCCCTCAGGCCCTGCGTCCTGCACCGTTAAGTCGCCTGCATCTAACGTTGTCTCGGAAGTTCCGGCATCATATCTGATAACAGGCGCCATCACCCCAGAGTCAACACTGTTATTAAAGAGACTACCAGGCGGCTTCTGGGGCGGTGTTTCCCCTTCAACTGGCAAAAGTTGGGTCTTGGGGCAAGCCGATAGAATCAAAATCAAAGCAAACAATTGTAATAAAGAAGACATAATGCGCTCGTTGCAAGGAAAAGCTATGAATGTAACTATACACTACCAATATTAAAAAAGGATGTTTTTCCTGTTTTAGGAGTTCAAAAGATGTCGGCAGGGAAATTTTGGGCTAAACACACTCAAAACGAAGATGAAATTCAAACCTGTTTCTCCATTCGAGAAAGCGTTTTCGTCAAAGGACAAAATGTGCCACCAGAAGAAGAATGGGACCATTTGGACCAAGCTCCCCAGGTGTGTCCGCACTTTATTGCCTATTTTGAAGCCGCCAATGGAATTCGAACGGCCATTGGCGCAGCTCGGTTGTGGCTCTATAAAGACGATTGCTCCAAGGCACAACGTGTTGCCGTCTTAGATACGTGGCGCAAAAAAGGTGTGGGACGCTTACTCATGGCCACCATGGAAACCTTCAGCAAACAGACTGGTCGCAACGAAGTCGTATTAGGCGCTCAGACCCACGCGATTCCTTTTTACGAGAGTATTGGATACCAAGCTTTCGGGCCTGTTTACCTCGATGCAGGTATACCTCATCGCGATATGTTTAAGAAGATTTAAGACATCAGTGCATCAATGGCATTAATACCGTCCACGCGCATATCCGGCTCGTCACCAAGATCTGCGTGCCTAAAAAGCGTTTGTAAAACATGCTCTGGTCGAATGATTTCGCCACCCATATCAACGAGTCCCGTATCAAGATTAACGGGTTGGGGTGTAAAGCCCGTATCGGAAGAGCGACCAATAACCGTTCCACCTTTGATGCCTGCACCCGCAAGAAAGCAAGCATTGGTCAACGAATGATCACGTCCACCGTCGAGGTTTAGCAAGGCTGTCCTCGAGAATTCTGAAAAACCAAGAATGGTGGTGTGGTCAAGCCAAGAATCCCCTGTGTCACCATACGGGCTTGAGGACAAATCTTCGATAAGACGCGATACCAAATTAAAGCCTGACTCCTGAAAAGGTCCTTGAACATCAGCCCACTCGCCTCTATGTGTGTCTAGACCACCAGTTATTTGTATCGTTACACATCGAGAGATACCTGACTTGATGGCTTGAGCCGCCATAGCTGCTTGCGCCTCTGCTGTTTGTAAGGCATTACCCCCGGTAGCGGAGATACCATAGTGATCTCTGATACTCTCCATCAGTGGGTTATTTTGTTGTTGAAAATCAAATAGAGCGTCAAGTTGGCTACCCATCATCTCTACAGATTTTTTTCGTGACGCCTCCGCATTTTGCCAAAATAAAGACTGGCTTGCTTGAGGACAGAGTGACTTTTGTCTGTGACCTTCTCTAATTTGTGCGTGTATCTCTGGGATCAATAAAGGCTCACTTGGCTTAAGTGCACGCACCAAATCAGAAACGCTATTTACTTTTAAAGAAGATGCAAAATTAGGGAGCCTATCATTAAAAGCTGGTACTTGTACGGCTAAGCTGGGAATCGGTAATGCCTCTCCAAGTTGATAAGCAAGCCATGAACCAGCAGAAGAGCCTCTTGCTTGTAAACCCGATGGCACTTTACCTGTTATAAAATAATTCCGACCCGCCTGGTGCGTTAAAGTGTCCATACTCATGCCGCGTATCAAAGCAATCTTATCACTGTGATTCGCAAGGTCACCAATATGTGGACCAAAGGTCATTTCATTTTTAACAACCAATTGTCCATCAGAACTATTTAGCAACTCATAACCAGGCTGAATGCCAGTAAGGCGCATATTGCTTTGGTTATATAAAAGCGGATCTCTCGGCTCTAAACTTAACAGGATGTCCCAGGCGCCACCGAAGTAACAAAAAATGTAATAATGATCCGCGGCATCGGGATGCGTATGAGCGCGCGCTAAAGTCTCAATAAATGGACTTTGACCAAAGATGGCCGCCGTCCCCCCTAAATAAGCGGAGCCTTTTAAAAATTGACGGCGATTAAAGCCTTTTGGAATATGTTTCATCCTATCTCACCTAATAACTATAAAACGCAGGGTCCGTCATCAAGCTGACACACACAGCTTCCCATCCTGCTTCAGGCTGTGCAGCGCGCCATTGCGCCATTTGAAACAACCAACGTAAATTTTCTAACGCACCACTATCTACAGGCAAATGAACGCCATGATAACGAAGTGACAATCGAATCAACTGTGTGTCAATCGCTTCAGCATCACTTTCATAAGTGGCATTAACCCCAACGTCACCCAGTAAAACACGCTGCGCAGGGGTTCTGTTAAAATATTCCTCCTCGACTAATTTCTGACAAACAGAACGTGCTGCATCATCCAAAAACTTTAAAAACAAACCAGAAGGAGAGAGATCTTCAATAACAAGCTGGATATAATCTGGCTTCCCTAATGTGAGTGAAAGCTCCTCAAAAACATTCGTTGGGTTGTTTCCATTTCCTTCCGTCCAGCCAATACCACCAGTGACATTCGTTATTGCATCATCTAGTTGATCAATATTCATTCGCACACGACGTCGTGACGGACTGAGTTCTTCGTTGAAATCGTCTTCTTCCTCGGGAAAAAGGTCCACTTGCCCCACAGGGTTAAGATGAACTGGGTGTAATTCTAAGCCGCGCGGGTGATGGTGACCATTTTGAACGATATCAAATCCAGAGGACGGAAGCGCATAGGATTTCCCGCTTTCAGAGGGAATAACAAAGTTATCTACGGTACGATTTTGCTCTAAAACTTGTCGTGGTGTTTCGTTGAAACAGCCTAAACACAAACCCATAAGTACGATGCTAAGAAGACTTTTTCTCATTTCAGCCTCCTATAAGTGTCACTCTCTAAAATAGCCTTGGTCAGCACACGTAGCCTATATCCCCCCTGAACAAACTCTTGAGAGAGCGCCTCAAGCCAAGCATTTTCGTCCGCATGCATTTCGCGCCCCAACAAATGCGAGGCCATACGCTTCGCCATACATCGGGGAAATCGATTATCTACGACAGCTCGTAAGCCAAGTAGCTGAGGACCATTTTCAACATGATTGACATGCTCCGGACGCCTAAACATGTAGGCATTAAGATTACCCAAGAAAGGAAGCTGTGCGTCATGGGTCGTATTAACAATATATTGTTGACGACACTCTTGCGAACAACCAGCGCCTGTCTGTGCACATCTCAAACAGTCATCGCGTACTTGTGGGAAACTTTCGCTCGAAAGGTAGCCTGCTCCTCCCTCAGTCCAGCGTCCCCAATAAGCGGCAGCAGGCTCCAATAAAGCATGACAATAGTTACAACCATTACGTAGTTGTAAGTCTGGTTCGATTTCAGCACCACCAGTAACATCGGGAATACCTCCAGACGGTGGTTGAAATGGCTGGCACATGAACGCATTGTAAAACTGGTTTGCTCGAGCACGGTTGGTTTGATAGCGCATGAGATACAACGGTGACGTTAAAATCCCAGCGTGATAGTCAGGAAGCTCAATTTCAACCCAGGTATCAACCTCTGGAAACTCAAGATCAGGTAGATCTGGCTTGAAGAGTGCCACGGGGTTAATCGGTATGCGCTGAGACACCTCACTTAAATGCTTATAATAATGAACAATAGGCCCATTAACGAAGGCACGCCTGCTTTCAAAAAGACTGGTAAGTGGCTCATCGTTTTCAACCATCGCCAAAACTCTTTTTTGAAAGTCAAAAGCTAA
>MDTG01294305.1_pt1 | contig 10575 bp, 14 predicted proteins | sample 811421 | NCBI WGS metagenome assembly MDTG01 (sample SAMN05326645, study PRJNA326480) | marine metagenome | isolation source: seawater | place: Pacific Ocean: South East | collected 2011
ATTTTCTCACCTAACTTATTTGATTGGATTTCTGTATAAAATCTTAGTGGTGATTTATTGACATCTTTCATCCATATTTCCTTATAGGCTTTTGCTGTTTTTGATGGTCTAAAAGTAAGTATAAATAAGTTTAAAATAATTTGCCAAATAAATGGGTTTACTTCTATTACTCTTTTGTCAGATAAGAACTCTTTTAAATATTTTCTTATATCCCACCAATTTGTAGAATCTGGTGTACCAAGATTTATTAAAAGCACTCCTGTCTTGCCAAATTTAATTTTTGGATGATCGTTGTTCATAGTTTATAAATTTTCTTATTGTTTTATTTATCCTTTATTATTTTAACAAAATATTCTACCATCTTTGGGTCTGTGTCTGGTAAAATTCCATGACCAAGATTAAATATATATGGATGATCTTTAAATATTTCTTTATATTTATTTACTTCTTTTTTAACATTATCTTTATTAGTTAGTAGAATTTTTGGATCTATTCCTCCTTGTATCGGAATATCAATCTTGCTCAATATTTTTTCAGGTTTTACATTGTAATCAATACTTATTACATCAGGTTTAACATGATTTACAAATGAACCATAATCTTTTATTCCTCTAGGAAAGCATATTGCTGGTACTTTTAAGCTTTTAATATAATCAACAATATTTCTATTTTGCTCATAAATATATTCCTGCAATTTATTTTTTTTAACCAGGCCTGCCCAGCTATCAAATAATTGTATTAAAGTTGCTCCACTTTTAACTTGATTAAATATATGTATTTTGGTGAAGTCCGATATAATTTGAAAAATTTCTTTGAATAATATTTCATCTTTATAAAAATGAGGAATAAGTTTTTTTTTAGGTGAGGAACAATTAATCATATAAACAAGTATTGTCCATGGTGAACCAACAAAACCTATAATATCTTTTTTTCTCAAAATTTTATTATTTGATATTTTTTTAAGAGCTGAGTAAATTGGCTCTAAAAACTTTGTAAAATCATCATATTTAACTTTTTTAATTCTAGGTATATCAAGCACATCTAGCTGAGGACCTAAATCTTTTGTGAAGCTTACGGTTTGACCTAAAGCATGTGGAATAATTAATATATCTGAAAATATAATCGCTGCATCAAAATTAAATCTTCTTATAGGTTGTAATGTAATCTCAGATACTAGTTTTTTATTAAAACATAATTTTATAAAGTCTTTGTTTGTTTTTCTTATTTTACGAAACTCAGGTAAATATCTACCGGCCTGTCTCATTATCCAAACTGGACTTATACCCTTAGTTTTTTTTAATATACAAGATTGAATAGGAGTCATATTAAATTAATATATGTTTATTAGTTTTAGTTGTATGCCCTGTTAACACAGTTAATAATTAATTATTTATATTTAATACATAATTTATCCACAATCCAATTCATTAATAAATTAGGCATATTTACAGTTTTTGAGTTATTTCCGATTTTATATACATTTATTTAAAAAACTTATAAACATGTTTAAAATTGTTAATTAGAAGGGACTTTTTCAGTGAAACATCTAAATTATTTAATTTTATTTGAAATAAGTTTATTATTAAGACTTTATAAACATTTTATACATGACTAATCCATATCAGGTTTACTTAATATCAGATTCTACAGGGGAAACATTAGATAGGATTTTTTTAGCTCTTAAAGCTCAATTCAAAAATTTTAAATATCAAACTCATCATTACTCATTTACTAGAACAGAGAACCAAGTAATGAAAATTTTAGAGATATGTAAAAAAGATAAAAACTCTATTATACTTTATACGGTAGTTGACAATAACTTATCAAAATTTTTAGCAAATAAATGTAGTGAGGAAAAAATTCCTTGTTTTGGTGTTTTAGGAGATTTAATTTTAAGTTTTTCCAAATTATTAAATGAGGAAGCCTCTTACTTGCCTAGCGGGCAACATATTTTGGATGATGAATATTATAATAGAATAGAAGCTATACAATTTACCATGAACCATGATGACGGAAATTCTATTAATGATATCCAAAAATCTGATATAGTATTATTAGGAGTTAGTAGAACTAGCAAAACTCCAACGTCTATATATTTAGCAAACAAAGGGTACAAAGTATCTAATATTCCATTAGTTAATGAAAATTCAATACCAAAGTCTATAAAAGAAAATAAAGAAAAAAATTGTATAATTGGTTTAACTGCGGAGCCAAACAGACTTGTTGAAATCAGAAAAAATAGGTTAAGTTCTTTGAAGGAAAATACTAGTATCAATTATGTAGATATTGAAAAAATACAAAAAGAGGTTGATCAATCTAAGAAAACCTTTCAGAAATATAATTGGCCCACAATAGATGTAAGTAGAAAATCAGTTGAAGAAACTGCTGCCTCAGTGATAAAAATTTTTGAAATTAGTAAAAACAATGTTTAATATAATTTTAGCTTCAAAAAGCAAGGTTAGGTTCGATATATTGAAAAATAATGATATAAATTGTGTGGCGGAGCCCTCTAATGTCGATGAAGATATTATAAAAGAAGCTTTACAAAAAGATGGAGCCACACCGGAATTAATATCAAAAAATTTAGCTGAAATAAAAGCAAACAAAATAAGTCAGAATAAAATAGAGCACATTGTAATTGGTGCTGATAGTGTAATAGATTTGAACGGAGAAATAATATCAAAGCCGAAGAATAGAACTGATGCATTAAAAATTTTAAAAAAACTAAATGGAAAAACTCACCACTTAATAAGCTCAGTATGTATATCTAGAGGAGGTTCAATGATATGGAATCACTCAGAAAAAGCCTCTTTGGCTATGAAAAAATTTTCTGAAAGCGATCTAAAGTTATATTTGTCCAAAATTAGTGATGAGAATTTATATGCATATAATGTTTATCAAATTGAAGGAGAGGGAAAAAATTTATTTTCTGATATTAAAGGGGATAAAAATACAATTATGGGCTTACCTATAAAAAAAATTAAACAATATTTAAAAAATTATGAGGTAAAATGAAAAAATATTTCGTTATTGGGAATCCAATTAATCATTCTTTATCACCCGTAATTCATAATTATTGGTTTAAACAAAATAAAATTGATGCTGTATATGATAAAAAACTTATAAAAAATAATGATGAGATAAAAGATTTAATAAAAAAAATTAGATCACAAGAAATAAGTGGATTAAATGTAACGGTACCTCTAAAAAATGTAGTGGTACCATTTTTAGATCGTTTGACCTCAGAGGCGAGTGCTACAAACTCAGTAAACACAATAAGTTTTGAGGGTCAAGAAGTTGTTGGACATAACACAGACGTAGCGGGATTCGAGTTAGCTATAAGACATAAAAAATTTGATGTAAATGGAAAAAATGTTCTTATTATAGGTGCTGGAGGTGTTGTAACTTCAATTATTTATTCACTCAAAAAAATGAGTCCAAAAAAAATATATTTAACAAATAGAACTCCAAAAAATGCTGAAAAAATTAAAAAAATATTTCAGGATTTAAACATTTTAGAATGGGGGGAAGTTGAAGATTTTGATATGATTATTAATGCCACAAGCGTTGGATTAAACAGCAACGAAAAAATAGATTTAAATTTTGACCACTTGGGATCAGGAAAATTTTTTTATGATGTTATATATAGTCCACGCGAGACTTTATTTCTAAAGGATGCAAAAAAACATGGAAATAAAGTTGAAAATGGTAAGATGATGTTTATTTATCAAGCCCATCAGGCATTTTTTATATGGAATAGCCTTCTACCAAAAATTGATGAAAAAGTATTAGAGTTAATAGAATGATTAGAATCGCAGTTGTAGGGGAAATTGGCAGTGGCAAAAGTTACGCCTCCAGGGCTTTTGGTTTTCCAGTTTTTGATGCAGATAGAGAAGTTGCAAAACTTTATAGCAATAATAAGAGCTTATATTTAAGGCTAAAAAAAAAATTACCAAATTATATACGGTCTTTTCCATTACAAAAAAAAGAATTATTAAATTCTATCATAGATGATGTAAAAAATTTAAAAATTATATCAGCTTTAGTTCATCCTCTAGTGAGAAATAAAATGAGAATTTTTATTAAAAAAAATATTAAAAAAAAAGCTGTTGTTCTTGATATTCCTTTGTACCTGGAAAATAATATTAATGATAAAAAAGATTTTATAATTTACATACATGCAGATAAATCACAAATTATAAAAAGACTAAAGTTAAGAAAAAGTTTCAATTTAAGTGTTTATAAACAACTTAAAAAAATTCAACTTAGCAATGCTCAAAAAAAGAGGAAATCAAGAATTTCCTTAAAAAATAATTTTAATAAAAATACTCTAAAAAAAACAATAAATATGATAAAATTACATATATTGAAAAATGAAAGAAATAATTCTAGATACTGAAACCACAGGCTTAAATATACGAGATGGGCATAGGATTGTTGAAATTGGATGTATCGAAATTGACGATTATGTTCCAACTAAAAAACAATTTCATTGTTATTTGAATCCAGAGAAAAAAGTTTCAGAACAGGCATTCAAGGTTCATGGATATTCAGATGAATTCTTAGCTTCACAAAAAAAATTTAAAGATGTAGCTGATGATTTTTTAGAATTTATTAATGACAAAAAACTCGTTATACATAATGCTGATTTTGATCTGTCACATCTTAATAACGAATTAAGTTTAGTAGGAAAAAAAAAAATAGATAAAAAAATGGTGATAGATACACTTCAGATAGCTAGAGATAAATTCCCTGGATCTCAAATTAGTCTTGATGCGCTTTGCAAAAGGTACAAAATTGATAATTCCAGACGAATTAAACATACAGCAATAATAGACTGTGAACTTCTTACTAAAGTTTATATAAATTTAATAGGCCAAAAAGAGCCCTCATTAGATTTAAAGTCTTTTGATTTTGTAGAAAATAGTAAAGATAAGAATGCAAAAAGTTCTTATTGTAAAAGAGTTGTAGAACCTTCTGAAAGTCAGTTAAAAATGCATAAAAGTTTTTTAAAAAGTAATCTCAAAAAAAATTATTTTTAATTAAATTTTTCATTAAAAAGTTTTTCAAAATCGACTTTTTTTTCAAATTTTATACCTGGATAGCCTGAGTCAACTATTAATCCTAATAATATCTTTTCAAGATTTGGATAGATTTCGTTTTGTACATCACACAAAATTATTTTTTGTAAATCTTTTTTTTCTTTAATATCGTCTCCGATTTTAACTATCGATGCATACACAATTTCAAAATATGATTTTTTTTCAGATCCTTTGTTATCTTTAAACTTTAAAGAGGTGTCTATTTCAATAAGTTTATTTTTTAGGGGTTTAGAGTTTATATCAATAGTGAGTTCGTATTTCGATATATTATCTTTTGTATATAAAAAACTTTCCACATCAGGAGTTTCGCTAGACATGTCTTTTATAAAACAAGATAGAATTTTAAATTTTTCACTCATAAATTATGGCTTTTTATTATCATCTATATCTTCAGACTCCCCCTCAATAAAGTCCTCTTTTTTTACTTCCTGTCTATGATACTGTGTATCAAACTTTTTGAAGATTAGTTTTCTTGTTAATGGAAATATAATTAATAATCCAATTAAATCAGTGGCAAAACCCGGAAAGATTAATAAAATCGCAGCGAAGGCTAATGCAGCACCTGATATAATTTCATACATAGGAACTTGGTTTTTTACTAATTGAGACAAGCCTGACTTTAAGGTATTAAAACCCTCATATCTTGCATATAAAACCCCTACAAATGCTGTAATAAAAATTAATGATATAGTTGTAAAAGCACCGATTTTTGCACCAATTTGAATAAATAAATATATCTCTATTACAGGAATCAGTATTATTAATAATAATATAGCGTTCATTTGTCTTTAGTCTAATTTGCTAGTTGAAATTAAGCAACATACTAAATATTATTTAAATATGAGTTATAGTTTTGAATATATAGACATAATACTATTGGCAATGATTGCTGGCTTTATATTTCTCAGATTAAGGGGAATTTTAGGTAGCAAATCGGAATTTGAAAATGAAATGCCCACAGAATTCAAACCTGAATTTGTAAAGGAAGTATCAAAAGAAAGATCCAAAGAACTAACATTTGACGATGAGGCGCAAAGCAACTTTATTAAGGGTGCTAAGATCGCATATGAAAACATTATAACAAGTTTTTCTTTAGGAAATTTAAGTAGTGTTAAAAACTTATTAGATAAAAAAATATATGAGCAATTTCAAGATGCATTAAATGACAGAAAAAAGAACGGTCAAAAATCTGAAATGACATTTATTGGAATCAGTTCTGCAGAAATTAAAAATCACGAAAATAAAAATGGATTTTTAGAGGTGAAAGTTGATTTTGTAAGTGAAATTATTTCCAGTGTAAAAAACAGTGAAAATAAAATTATATCTGGTGATCCAAATAAAGTTAAAAAAGTTTATGACACATGGAAATTCTCTAAAAATGTGAGTTCAAATAATCCAAACTGGCTTCTAATTGAGACCGAGAGTTAATTGAGCAATATTACAGAAAAAGATAAAAAAGATTGGGAAAAATTTATCAAGAGTAAAGATCCTGTAAAAAATAAAGATACAAATACAAATCAAGAATTTAACAAATACAATTCCAAATCAATTGATCTGCATGGTTATACTTTAGACGACGCTAATAAAAAAATTTATGAATTTATAGATAAAAGTTACAATGAAGGAGTAAGAAAAATTAGTATTGTAACCGGAAAGGGAAGTAGATCCAAAAATAAAGAAGATCCATTTAAATCTAAAGATTTAGCTATACTTAAATATTCAATACCAAATTATATTCAAAGTAATCCAGAGTTAATGGACAAGATAATAAAGATTGATACTGAGGCAATAAATAGTCCATTAGCTGGTAGTTTTGACATTTTTCTCAAAAAAAATTAAGCCATTTTCATGAAACCCAAAAAAAAAAATTTAAAAATAAAAATAAAAGCTAGACTTAGAAAAAGTAAATTAGATTTAAAAAAAACGTTATTTAAATCAAACGTGAAATCGAAAATACTTACAGGTAAGAAAAATATAAAAAAAAATTTAAAAAACTTTTTCGAATGGATTAAAGGAGCAGAAATCATATCTTTAAAAAGTTGTGAAACCCACGAAGATCCGGTTAGGCCAGAATTAGATAATGATTTTAGAACAAGTTATGGAAGAAAAATTTATGGCGTAAAATATAAAAATGAAATTCAGGCGGTTATGTGTTTTGCATTCACAAATGCAATACCTAAATCGATTAAAGAACTAGATCTTATGAGTAAGGATGCATTCCTACAAAGTGCTCACAGAGATCAAAAAGTTGGAAAAATAGCTATAGCTTATACTGTTTGGTCTAAAAAGAAGGGTGGAGGAAAATTAATAGTTAAAGAAGTTTTTAAATTGATTAAAAAAAGTAATCATTTAAATAGACTTGTTACATTATCTCCATTAACTGAAATGGCCCGAAAGTTTCATTTGAAAAATGGTGCTATAGAAATTCAAGTGAATGAAACAACTCAAAACTTTGAGTATAAACTATAAAATAAACTTTGATAAATCTGTATCTTTTACCAGTTCACCTATATTTGACTTGATATAATTAGAGTCGACAACTATTTTTTCGCCTGATCTATCTGTGGCTGTAAAACTTATTTCATCAAGAACTTTTTCAATAATAGTATGTAATCTTCGAGCACCAATATTCTCTACAGTTGAGTTAACCTCTGTCGCAATATTTGCAATTGTGTCTATGCCATCTTCAGAAAATTCCAACTCAACATTTTCAGTTTTTAAAAGAGCCTTGTATTGTTTTATTAAACTATTATCTGGCTCTCTTAATATTTTTTTAAAATCATCACTTGTAAGCGCCTCTAATTCTACTCTAATAGGAAGCCTTCCCTGAAGTTCAGGAAGTAAGTCTGACGGCTTGGCAAGCTGGAAAGCTCCAGATGCTATAAATAATATATGATCTGTTTTAATTGGACCGTATTTAGTGCTAACAGTTGTTCCTTCAATTAAAGGTAATAGATCTCTCTGAACACCTTCCCTTGATACGTCGCCACCAACTCTATCAGTTCTTGCAGAAATTTTATCAATCTCATCTAAAAAAACTATACCATTATTTTCTGTCGAATTTTTAGCTGATTTTATAATTTTATCTTGTTCAATTAATTTATCAGATTCCTCGTTTATCAAAATTTCATGAGATTCTTTTACAGTCATTTTTTTCTTTTTCTCTTTATTTCCCATTCCTTTACCCAGCATTTCTCCTATATTTATCATTCCTACATTTGCGCCCGGCATTCCTGGTATTTCAAATGATGGCATTGAATTATTTTCACTCACAGCAATTTCTATTTCGTTGTTATCTAAATCTCCATTTCTAAGTCTTTTTCTAAAACTTTCTCTTGTAGCTACACTTGCTTTGTTTCCAACTAATGCATCCAAAACTTTTTCCTCTGCTTGTTTTTGTGCTTGAGCATAAACTTCTTTTCTTTTCTTAACTTTTTCCATTGCTATAGCTATTTCAAGAAGATCTCTTACTATCTGCTCTACGTCTCTACCTACGTATCCTACTTCAGTGAACCTTGTTGCCTCAACTTTTACAAAGGGTGCCTCTGCAAGTTTTGATAATCTCCTTGATATTTCCGTTTTACCTACACCAGTTGGCCCAATCATAAGTATATTTTTTGGCAACACTTCATCTTTCATCTCGCCTTTTAAAGCTTGTCTTCTCCATCTATTTCTTAAAGCTATCGCTACTGCTCTTTTTGCTTTATTTTGGCCTACAACAAATCTATCTAACTCAGAAACAATTTCTCTTGGTGATAGAGAACTTATATATGTTTCATTGTCCTTTTTATCTTTTTTAGGTTTTAGTGGTGTTACGTTTGTTTTTTCCATTATATTTTTTCTAAAGTAATATTATCATTCGTGAAGACACAAATTTCAGAGGCTACTTTAATAGCTTTCTTAGCTATTTCCTCTGCAGACATGCTTGTATCCATTAAAACCTTTGCTGATGCTAAAGCATAGTTTCCCCCTGAACCGATACCAATAACATCTCCTTCAGGTTCTAAAACATCACCAGTCCCAGAAATAATAAAACTTTTTTCTTTATCTCCAATTGCCATTAAAGCTTCAAGTCTTCTTAAATATTTATCAGTTCGCCAATCTTTTGCTAGTTCAACAGCTGCTCTTGTAAGGTTTCCCGCATGTTTCTCTAACTTTGACTCTAATCTTTCAAATAAAGTTAATGCATCAGCTGTTGACCCAGCAAAACCAGCTATGACATTTCTTTTCTCAATTTTTCTTACTTTATTTGCAGTTCTTTTGATTACGGTATTACCCATACTTACTTGCCCATCACTTGCAACTACGACATTATTATCTTTTCTAACTAGCACAATTGTTGTCATAGTTGTTAGATGGATATTAATTTCTATAGTTCAAGACCTTTATTACTCTTATTGATATAAGCAGATAATAATTATATACCTATCTCAAAAATGAGAAGAAAAGCTGATATTACTAGAAAAACAAAAGAAACATCAATTAAGGTTGAACTAAATATTGATGGGAAAGGTCAATACAAAATTGACACAGGAATTGGTTTCCTAGATCACATGCTTGAGCAATTATCCAAACATTCATCAATTGATCTTAAAGTTAAGGCGAAAGGGGATACTCATATTGATTTACATCACACAACTGAAGACACTGGAATTGCCATTGGCGAATGTTTAAAAAAAGCATCTAAAAATTTTGTAGGCATTAAAAGATATGCACATGCTTTATTACCCATGGACGAAACATTAACTAGGGTAGCAATAGACATGTCTAATAGACCATATCTTATTTGGAATGTTAAATTAAAAGTTGAAAAGTTAGGGGAAATGGACACGGAATTATTCAAAGAATGGTTCCAAGCTTTTGCTCAATCTGCTGGAATAACTATGCATATTGAGAATATTTATGGCGACAATAGTCACCACATAATCGAATCTTGTTATAAAGGTCTTGCAAGATCACTTAGAGCAGCACTTGAGTTAGATCCTAAAAATAAAAAAACTGTGCCCTCTACAAAAGGTTCTTTATAAAAAAAAAAATTAATGAAGATCACAATCGTTGATTATAACTCAGGCAATATCAGCTCTGTAATAAATTCTTTTAGAGAAGTTGCTCAAACTAAAGCAAAAATTGAAGTAACCTCAGATTTAAAGAAAATAAAACATTCTGACAAGATTGTTTTACCAGGACAAGGGTCATTTAAAAGCTGCATAGATGCTTTAAACAAAATTAGGGGTTTGAGTGATTCTTTAAATGAATTTGTAATTGAAAATAAAAAACCACTTTTAGGTATATGTGTTGGATTACAAATGTTTTCAGATGTTGGTTATGAAGAAGCTGAAACAAAAGGTCTAGGATGGATTTCTGGCAAAGTATCAAAAATAGATAACCAGAATGGAAAATATAAACTTCCTCACATAGGTTGGAATCAAATAAATATCTTAAAAGAAAGTAAAATTTTTAAAGAAGTAGAAAA
>MDTG01405458.1_pt1 | contig 10575 bp, 11 predicted proteins | sample 811421 | NCBI WGS metagenome assembly MDTG01 (sample SAMN05326645, study PRJNA326480) | marine metagenome | isolation source: seawater | place: Pacific Ocean: South East | collected 2011
AGACGACTTTCATCAAGATTCATCTGTATTTCTTTCATCTAACCACTCAATTAATTCGTTTTGGTCATTTTCAATATAATTGTTAAAATCATCTATTTTATCTTTTTCTACCAACATAACGTAATATTGATCTTTACTATTTTTGACAAGAGCAGTTTTAAAATTAAATTTATAAAGCCTTGAATTTATAGATGGAGTTGCATAATAACCCCAAGACTTTCTACAAAGATCATATTCTCTTTTATCTTTACTAATAAAAGTAACCTGTTCATTACTATCTAATTCTATTGTGGCACAGTCTTTAATTTTTATGTCTTTATTTAAACCGACTTCATATTCTCTAGGAGGTTTTTTTATATAAACTTTCATATTTGTTAATTTAAATTATAAAATTTTTTAAATTCCAGTTACCTTTTTCATCTTTTTTCCAAATATTTTTATTACGAAACTTTTCACATATTTTATCAAATTCTTTAAGAGAAATTCCTACAAATTTACAGAATTTTTTAATATCATCTCTCGGGGTATTTAGGCCTTTTTTCTTAAGAATTTTTAAGGCTTTATCTCTTGAAATTCTTTTATTTCTTATTTCGATTGATAAATTGTCCATGTCTCTTGTAAAACCAAATTTAAACCACTTTAACCAATGATGAATTGAGATGAAATCACAATCAATATCTGTAAAATTATAAATACCTACTTTTGGTCCTTCCTTTCTTGCGAGAAAACCATTTTTTTTTGCAGTTAAGTATGATTTGTTTATGTCCCATTTCAAAAAATGACCTAAAAAAATAGCTTTTATACCTTTATTTTCTAATGATTTCCAATTAGGTGACTTATAAGCAATTAAATCTAACTTAGTTAACTTTTTTGAAACCCAATCTTTTGCCTCAGTTCCTTGAGTTACACCATATTTTTTTAACCAAGATTTACTCAAATTATAGCTATTTGTATGTTTAGCATCTCCACCATACTCCTGAGCAGAGTTTTCTCCATAAACTATAAGAGGTATATTTAATTTATCAGCAATATTGATAGGTATATTGAATAATGCCATATGCATGGGTATAGCTGTTGCACCGAATTTTTTAAAAGCTTCTAACATAAATTTAGACTCAACAATTGGATTTATAGTATAGTCAATATGATCAACACCTAAGCTTAATAGATTATTAAGATTTTTTTGTCCTAGAGTATTTCTACCAGGAGTCTTCCAACTTATTGTTAATGGTTTTAAACCCAGCTTTAAACATTCCACAACTTGCCAAGTACTATCCTTACCCCCACTTACAGGTATTAAACAATGATAATTAGTATTTATTTTTTTTATTGGTCTAATGATTTCTAATAATTTTTTTTTTCTATTGTGCCAATTTATTTTAGATTTATTTTCATTATCAATACACGCGTTGCAAATACCATCTATGCTAATTTTTAAATTTGGCCTAGTATTAGGCAGAATACATTTTTTACAAAATATCATTTACAGTAAATCTAAAAATATTTTACAATTGATAAAATTAAAAATAAATTTTTTATCACTATTTTCATGTAGATTATTTTCACCTAAATAATTTTTTATTTTATCTTTATTCAATATTTCAAAAATTTCACTATCTGAAAATAAAAATTCTTGATCGATAGCTTTTTTTTCTTTGAAAAGGGAATTAATTGATGCATTAAAACCCCTTTTTCTTCTATCCGTTCTTACATTCTCATTAATTAGTCCTTTCATAGCCTCTCTCAAAATATATTTTGAATATCCATTTTTTATATATAAATTTGTAGGAATAGAAAAAGCAAAGTTAACTAAATTAGAGTCTAAGAATGGAGATCTATTTTCTATAGAATAATACATCGAATTTAAGTCCTCATTTTGAAGGCATATAGGTGTAATCTCATTAAATAGTTCGTTCATCATTCTATTTTTTAAATAACTGTCCGTTATGTAATTAATATCTTTCTGTTCTTCAGTAAATTTCTCATTCAAAAAGCTCTCATAAATTGATGAATTTAAATAAATATGACCCCTAAAATCAGGACCATGCTCTGAAAATAATTTAGGATTTTTAAGAAAAGGATTTTCAACGTTCGGCATAATATAATTTTCCCAATTTGTTAGGGAACTATTAAAATCTTTATTTGATTTTGTATCATAAAGATAAAATAAATGATGATCCCAGTAACCTGCAAAAAGCTCATCAGCTGCTGTGCCTGAAATAGATACTTTATAACCATGTTTATTGATATGTGAGTGTAATATTGAGTGAGCAAAGTAGTTTATAGTGCTAATAGGTTGATCATGATATGATATAATTTCTTTAAGGGATTCAAAATTCAAATAATCTTTTATATTTATACTTATGTGGTTTGTACCGAATTGTTTTACGGTAGTATTTATATTTTTACTCTCATCATATCTCTCGTCATCATCTATTATAGAAAATGTATTTATATCATCAATATTCAATTCATTTGCCAAAGCTACCAATGATGTAGAATCTATTCCTCCAGAAAGGTTAAAAGCAATTGGTACGTCAGACCTTAGTCTTAACTTTAATGATTTTTTTAATAAATTTTTGGCAATATCAATATTATCCTTTAAAGAAAAATTGTTTCTTTCAAAATTTGGGGACCAATATTTTTTAAATTTTGTATTAAGACTGGTGTCTATTGAAAAGGAAGTAGATGCATGTAATACCTCAATATCTTTATAAAATGATTGATTTTGTTTAAAAAGAGACTTGTATCCATAAATTAAAAATCTTTTTATAGTGTCATGGTTTATTTGAAGTTTTTGACTGTGCAACGAATTAATAAATTTAATTTCAGAGCCAAAAAAAAATTCATTATTATTTAATAAATAGTAAAAGGGTTTCTCACCAAATCTATCTCGAGATATATATACTTCATCTTGTGCTTCATTATAAATCACAAAAGACCACATACCCTCTAATAAACTCTCAACTTTATCTCCAAACTTTATAAAAAGATGAAGCAGAACTTCTGTATCAGAATTTGTTATAAGTTTTACATCAGTTAAATATTTATTTTTTAGTTCAATATAATTATAAATTTCGCCATTAAAAATAATGTGAAAACTTTTTGAGGAAAATGGTTGATTAGATCTTTCTGAAAGATCAATGATGCTTAATCTTGAATGAAACAAGTAAAGAAATTTGTTACCAAATTCAAAAAACTCAAAAGATTGAGAGTCTGGCCCTCTTCTCTTCATTAAACCAAGAGTGGTTTCTATTTTAAAATTGTCTAATTTATTTTTAACAATACAGCCAGCTATCCCACACATTTTAAAATAAATGTTTCAACTCTATTAATTGATTTTCTAATACATTTAGTCTCAATTTTTTACCAATAATTTTTTTAATATCTATATTTTTAATGCCATTTCCTGGTCTTACCCATTTAATACTTTTTTCATTTATTTTTGCACCAGACTTAATATTTCTAGAGTAACGAGCCGATCTTCTATAATCTATATTTTTATCAATTACATTATTCTTTTTATTGCCTTCAGCTTTTAAAATTATTTCTATATTTCTAATTAATTTAACCATTAATTTAAATTCCCTAGGATTAGCTGATAATTTGTGATCTCTAAATTTTGAATAATTTTTATTTATAGTAAAATGTTTCTCTATTACTTTTGCTCCTTTCATAACTGCTATTAGACAAGCTTCGATACCCAACGTATGATCAGAGTATCCGACTGTACATTTAAATTTTTTCAATGAATTTATTTTATAAATATCTGATTTTTCTAAGTCAGTTGGATACATAGATACACAATGAAGCAAAGTTAAATTATCGTAAATATCTGATTTAAATTGATTATTTTTTTTAATGAATTTAATTAAATTTGACACATCTCTTAGAGAAGTCATTCCTGTTGAAATAAGAATAGGTTTCTTTTTTAATAGGATTTTCTTAATAAGGTCATAATAATCGTTATCTCCTGATGAAATTTTAAAAGCAGGAACGAGAGGATTCAAATTATCAACGTTTTTAATATCAAATGGGGTACTTAAAAAGATTATATCTAAAGAGTCAGAATACTTTTTTAACTTAATAAATTGTGAGGTAGTTAATTGATATTTTTTAAGTTGATTTAATCTAACCATATTACGATTCTCAATTAATTTATCAGGGTTTATTGTTTGAAATTTTACAGCATCAGCACCGCAATTTTTTGCAGACTTAATCATTTTTTTTGCTAATGAAAAAGATCCTTCATGATTATTTCCAATCTCAGCAACTATAAGAGTCCTATCTTTAGTATTGAAACCTCTAATTTTCATGACTTTGAAGAATAAAATCTCTAACACTTGATAAATTTTTATATCTGTCAGTTTTTTTGAAATTATAATCAGTATAAATCCAAAGAACTTTATCAGATGCAGATACTAAAATTTTATTATCCTTGACCTGATATATTCTTCCTGGTTCTCCATAAAAATTATTTTTTGGAATGATAGATTTAAGTAAATTTATTTTCCTTGAATTAAAAAATGAAAAGGCATTTGGATATGGGTCTGATAGTGCTCTAATTTTATTGTGAATTTGCTGTGCAGTATTTTGATCAAACAGAATAAATCCATCCTCTTTAAATCTCTTAGGATAATATGAGTAAGTTGAATTCTGCTTCTTTATTTTAATTTTATTTTTTTTAAAATTGTTTAATACGAAGTTAATCATTTTAGGAAAATGAAAATTAACTTCTTCATGGAGTTCTTTAATAGTAGTGTTTTCATTAATCTTAATTTTTTTTGTTTGCAATATGTCACCACCATCAATAGTTTTATTTAACTTAATTATATTTATATTTATAATCTTATGGCCTTTAATTAAAGCCCAATTAAGAGGTGAACTTCCTCTCATTTTTGGTAAATCACCTGCATGTAAATTTAAGAATATACAATTCAAAGAATTTATAAAATTATCAGAAAATATTTGATCAAAACCTGCTGATAAAATTATACTTGGTTTTAAGGATTTAATTAAACTTATAAATTTATTTGAATTTATATTTTTTGGACATTTTAAATAATATTTATTGTCAATATATGGTTTAAAATTATCATAAGAAATAATTTTCATTATTTTATGACTCTTATTAATATAATCTATACAAGCTAGTCCCCTCTCACTATTTGTAAAGATTATCAATTTCAATTAAGTTGATTCCATAGATTTTTATACCAATCTATATATTTTGGATATGCTACTTCTAGGTTGTTTTGTGGTGAATAATTTAATAAGTTTTTTGCCTTATTAACATTTAAAGTGCCCCTTTTTGGAATAAATGGGTCATCTTCTTCATAGCTTATTTTAACCTCAGGAAAATGGTCTTTTAGTATTTCTGACATTTTTTGAACACTTCTAGACTCACCGTAAGTTAAATTAAATACTTGGTTAATTGAATTTTGACTGTTTATAACAGATACAACACCTTCTGTTAGATCTTCAATATATGTAAAATCTAAAAATTGAGTTTTTCCGCCTTTTACAACAATTGGTTTTTGCATTAAAGCATTCTCTATAAATATTTGTCCTACTCTTCTACTTATGCACCTCTCACCATACAAAGCAGAAGGTCTAATGATAGTAAAAGGTGTTTTAAAAACATTGCCATATGCTTTTACAATTAGTTCTCCTGAATATTTTAAACTTCCATAAATATCAATAGGTTCGCAGACAGTATCCTCATCAACAATATCTTTTTTAAAATTACCGTAAACCATACTTGATGAGAAGTAAATATAGTGACCAATTTTACCTTTGGTAGCATCAAGAGTATTTTCTAAAGTCCTCAAGCTATGATCAAATGTAGAGTATGGATCTTTTATAGATCTATTTGCATGTGAAACCGCTGCTAATTGAATTAAAACATCTGGAGAAAATTTATCAATTGATCTTGAAACTAAATGATAATCTCTGGCATCATTAATTATTGTATCAATATCCATTTTTTTTAGTAAATCTGTCCTTTCATCAAGAATGAATTTACTTAATTTTGGGTTGGGAAGGTTGTCGTTTTCTAAACTATAATAATTATTAACAGATAAACTATCGATAATTTGAACATTATGGCCATATTTTTTCAACTTAATTGCTAAATTGTGACCTATAAATCCTGCACCACCGACAATACATATTTTTTTAGACATAAGAAATATGTATATCAGATCTATTTTTTAAAAAATAGTTCATTATAGTTATTAATAAGTGATCTTTATTGATTTATTTTTTTTTAAAGACTCAATAGCTGAAAAACATATATTCATAAGAACATTTGTTTCTTTAAAGCTTACAAAATAATTATTTTTCTTTTTTAATATTTTAGAAATAAAGCTATCTATTATTAGATTTCTATTTGACTTAAAAGGATAGTCTTTTTTAATACCTGTTTTGCTTTTGTTTGAAATTTTAAAAAAACCATTTATATCAGAACTATAAGTATAATCTTTTGAAAAAATTCTAATATTGTGAAAATGAGGATGTTTGCATATACCATGTGTGTTAATTCTAACTATTAAATTATTTTGAAATATTAAATCTATGCCTATGAAATTTTCAGAATTTATTATTTTTTTTCCAGTATCAAATTTATTCCCGATAGCTTTTACATAAATAGGATTTTTATTTATTAAGTATAATACTAAATCAATCATATGAATTGATGCCCCGAGAATAATAGAGTAATTTTTTGTATACCTTCTCCACCCCTCTAATTTTTTTGGTCTACCCCATAAATACTCAGCTTCAATGTAATATATATTATTTATTGAACTACTTATTGCATTTCTTATGTAATTAAATCTTGGATTAGTTCTTAAAACCATATTTGAAGAAATAATTAAATTTTTACCTAAATTGGCTCTGTTGATTTTTTTAAGTTGATTTTTTGTGAGACAAAGAGGTTTTTCTACCATTATGTGTTTATTATGTTTAATAGCTTTTAAAATTTGCACAAAATGAAATTCATCAAAACTTGCAATTGAAATTATTTTAATCTCATCATCTTCAAAAATTTGATCTGAATTTTTTAAAAGCTTTATATTTTCTTTATTATTTTTAAATTTAGATAATTTTTTTTCATCAAAATCACATAGATATTTAACATGTGTATTTGGATTGTTTTGATATGCTTTGTAATGGTTCAATCCTACTCCTAAGCCAATAATACCAACAGCTAAATTTGTTTTTTTAATTTTCTTCATAAAATTTAATAATATCGTCTAATTTTAAATTATTGCTTTTGTTAAAGTTAATGAAGTTATTAAATTTTTTTAGATTATTTTGATTATCAATTGATAAGTTTAGCTTAGAATAATCTTTCTTATAAGTGTGGTTAAAGTATTTGTAATTATTTTGATACATTTGAATCGTAACATGTTCTTTTAAGTGATCAGTAGTAACATACTTTTTTGAGTCAATAAATTTATCAGAATTAATTACCTCTACTGTTTGTCCAATTGGAAAAGATCTTGGGTTTTTATTTGTAACTATATCGTAGTCATTCTTTAAATAAATGTCATGACATTTTAATATGATATTATAATCAATTAATGGACTATCTCCGCTTATCCTTATAAAGTGGTCTAGATTGTATTTATTTATTAAATCAAAATATCTCTCATAAACATTAATTAACTTACCTCTAAATAAAATAACATCATGTTTTTTTGAAATACCTTCAATCTCATCATCATCTTTTTCTTTAGATGTGGCTATAAAAATTTTTTTATTTTTTTTTATAGGCAATAATCTGTTAATAACATGTTCTAAAATCGAATAGTTATTAACTTTTATTGACATTTTTTTTGGAAGTCTTACAGATGACATTCTCGCTTGGACAATAATATTCATCTAGAGGATTTTAATTTAATTTCTAAAGACTCAACTAATGCATGAATAAAAACAATATGACATTCTTGTATATGTGATGTTTTATTTGAATTAACAACTAAAGTGAAATCACATAAATTCTTTGCATTACCTCCATCATTTCCTAACATGCCAACTGTGGTTATGCCAATTTCTTTAGCCTTTATCAATGCTTTAATGATATTTTTAGAATTTCCTGAAGTAGAAAAAATTATTAAGCAATCTCCTTTGGTTCCCAAACCTTCAACTGATCTGGAAAATAAAGTCTCAAAATTATAATCATTTGTGTGAGCTGTTATCAATGAACTGTCATTTGACAAATTCAAGCAACTAATTGGTTTTCTCTCAAATTCCTTAGAATATCTAACCATAAGCTCTGTGGTGAAGTGGGATGCATCACTAAAAGATCCACCATTTCCACATGTTAATATTTTTTTTTTTGAACCTATTACTCTATAAATTTCATCTGAAATATTTGATAAATTTGACATCGTTCTTTCATCATTAATAATATTATTTTTAATTTTTACTGAATTTTTAAAATATTCTAAAAAAAAATTATTCATTTAAAATGTTATATCAGCCTTTACAGATAATTTTGAGGTTAAATCAACTAAAATTAAATTTTTATTATTTGACTTAATTTTATTAATATTTTTATTTATTTTGTTTAGCATATTGTTATGAGATACAGCTAAAATAAAAATATCTGTTTTTAATTTTTTATATATCATATTTTCTTTAAATAATTTTTTACTAAAAGAGGGAAGTTCAGACTTATTAATTAAAGGATCGAATATGCTAACTTTAATATTTTTCTTGATTAAAAGACTAATAATTTCGAATACCTTTGAATTTCTTAAATCGCTTACATCTTCTTTGAAAGTTAAGCCTGCTATAAAAGCATTTACTTTTCCTTTTATTTTTTGTTTTTTTAATAAATTTATTATTCTGTCTACAATAAACTTAGGCATATTATTGTTTATTGTTCTACCTGAAATAACAAAGTTAGGCATATATCCTTTTTTTTTTGATATATGTGTCAAATAATATGGATCAACCCCTATACAGTGTCCTCCCACAAGACCAGGCTTGAAATCTAAAAAATTCCACTTAGTTTTTGCAGCTTCTAATACTTCTTTAATTTCGATATCAAGATGGAAAAAAATCTTAGATAATTCATTCATAAATGCAATATTTAGGTCTCTTTGTGTGTTTTCTATTACTTTTGCTGCCTCAGCAATTTTAATTGTCTTTGTTTTATGAATACCTGCCTTAATTATTGAACTATATAAATTGGAGATAAGATTTAAAGTTTTAATATTTGATGCACTTACAACTTTTTTAATTTTAACAAGTGTATGTTTTTTGTCACCCGGGTTAATTCTCTCAGGACTATAACCATAAAAGAAATCTGTGTTTGGTTGTAAATTAGAAAAATTAGAAATAATTGGCACACAATCGTTTTCTGTACAACCGGGATAGACTGTAGACTCAAATATAACTATGTCACCTTTTTTTAATATTTTTCCTACAGTTTTGCTTGCTGATTTTATGGGATTAAGATCAGGTTGGAAATTTTTTTTAATTGGAGTAGGAACAGCAATGATAAAAATATTACAAATTTTTATATCAGTATCATTTGATGTGAAAAATATGTTTTTATTAATTTTAAAATTTATATCATTATTTATATCTTTTCCTTTTTTTAAGCTTTTAATTCTGTTTATATCTTTATCATAACCAACAACTCTAAATTTTTTACTAAACTCAATTGCTAAAGGTAAACCAACATACCCAAGACCTAAAATACATATAGACAAACTATTAAGTTTATCAAAAGCTATACTTTTTTTTACTAAACTCATTATATACCTCCCTTAGCACCCCGTCTCCTCCGCTTGTTTTTAAAATAAAATTAGATATTTTTTTGATTTGAGGAACAGCGTCTGATGGACATACTCTAGTGTAACAATTCTTCATTGCTTGATAATCATTCAAATCATTACCAATGTACGCCAAGTTTTTGAATTTTAAATTTTTAACTTTTAAATATTTATTTATATAATTTAATTTATCTGAGATACCATGAATACAAAATAGTTTCATTTTTTTAGCTCTAATTTTAACTACACCATTTTTTTCAGATGAGATGATTATAATATTTATTAAAAATTTTTTTTTTATCATTTCTGAATAAAGACCATCAGATCTAGAACAAACTACGCTTTCAACGCCCTTTTCATTAACAATAACCTTGTTATTTGTTAGAACACCATCAAAGTCTATAAACAGAGTTTTAAGATACTTGAGATTTATTGGTTTCAATTGAATTATTTTTTTCTATATAAATTGACTGACTTGGGAATGCAAAGTTAAGACCAATTTTTTCAACAGTATCTTTTATTTTTATTGCTAATTCTTCTTTAATTTCTAAATATTTATCCCAGTCTTTTGTAGATGTAAAACAAATAACTAATATGTCTATAGAGCTATCATTAAATTTCTCAATTCTGACAAATGATTTGAAGTTATCATCAACCATAAAGTCATCATTGTCTTTAAAGTAAGTGGATATCATTTCAGTAAGTTTTTTAATTTGATCTAATGTTGAATTATATTCAAGACCTATGGTCCAATTAATTCTTCTATAATTTCTATTAGTATAAT
>MDTG01045392.1_pt1 | contig 10574 bp, 7 predicted proteins | sample 811421 | NCBI WGS metagenome assembly MDTG01 (sample SAMN05326645, study PRJNA326480) | marine metagenome | isolation source: seawater | place: Pacific Ocean: South East | collected 2011
TCACTATATGGATCTAATTCTAAAACTTCATTGAGAACCAGAATAGATTCTTCAATTTTATTTAGGTTATCATAACTGTAGAGTAAATTGTAAAGTGCTGAATAATCTTTTGGATTGTCTTTAATACAATTTATGAAAAAGTAAGAAGCTTCCTCAAACTCCTCTGCTAAAAGGTGTTCCATGCCAAGAAGATTCCATATTTCAAGAGGATCTTCAGAAAGTTTTAAAGCTTCATTTAAGAATTTTATAGAAGATTTATGATCATCATTTTTTGATGCAATACTTGCTTTTTGTAGCCAAATCTCTTCATCTAGTGGATTTAATTTTTCAATGTAGTCCAACAATTTTATAGCAGCATCGTATTTTTCGTCTAAAATAAACACTTCGCTTTGCAGTAAAAGAAGTTCATGAGAGCTAGGATGTTGATTTAATCCCATTTTTAGGGCTTTCTTTGCCAATTGATTTTCACCAAGTCCTAAATAGTATATTATAATATCCTCAAATTCTTGGGCATCAAAAAAGTAGGTATGGTTTGTTTTGAGCATTTGCTCAAACTTAGTTATTGAAGATTGAGTTTCTTCAGAATTATAATTTAGCATATATATTTATAAATCATAACAATAAAATTAACCTCTAAAAGAACCTGAATTCTTTTTTGTAAAGATTGTTTTTAACAATTTAATTAACATCTAGTTACTTCATCAAGTGCCAATCTCATTATGTCGCAGCCTGTTTTTATTTCTTTTTTAGAAATTATGAGTGGTGGAGTTAGGCGAATTGCTTTTTTTTCCCAGAGCAACCAGAACAGCATCAAACCTCTTTCAATTGATTTCAAAACAACTTGATTCGCAATTTCAGGCTCATCGAATAGTGGCGCAAGCATTAAGCCCTTACCACGTATTTCTTTAATACTTGAATGAGCTAATTCTTTTCTTATTAGAGTTTCTTTTGTAGAAACCTCTTGCATCAAACTAGTGTCTCTAATTTCCCTAAGAGTTGCTAGACAAGCCGCAGCAATTAGTGGGTTTCCTCCAAAGGTAGTAATATGACCTAATTTAGGATGTTCTTCAAGAACCCTCATTAACTCACGTGATGCACTAAAGGCTCCAACTGGAAGACCGCCACCCATCCCTTTTCCCATAACAACAATATCGGGTTTTACATTAAAGTGTTCAAAGCCAAAAAATTTTCCTGTACGTCCAAAACCTGGTTGGATTTCATCAAGAATTAATAGTGACCCTACAGACTCACACCGAGCCTTTACCTTTTGTAAATAATCGTCTTTAGGTAAAATAAAACCAGCTCCTCCTTGAATAGTCTCTAAAAGAACAGCCGCAGTTTTAGTAGTAATCTGATTTAAATCTTTTTCTGAATTAAAACGAATAAACCTTGTGTTTGGTAATAGGGGCCTATACCTTGACTTCTGTTGCTCTGAACCTAGAAGACTCAACGCACCATGAGTACTTCCGTGATAACTTTTATAAGCACCAATTAATTCACTTCTTCCAGTAGCACGTTTGGCTAGTTTTAAGGCACCTTCTATGGCTTCTGTACCAGAATTTGTAAGGTAAACAGACTCCTGATTATCTGGAAGTAATTCGATAAGCTCTTTACATAAACTAACCGCTGGAGCTTGAGCAAATTCACCATAGACCATGACATGGAGGTATTTTCTGCTCTGTTTCCTAATTGCTTTGGTTACTTTAGGATGGCAATGCCCTAAACTACAAGCAGAAACACCTGAGATAAAGTCAATGTATTTCTTTCCTTGAGTATCAGTGATATAAACACCCTTTGCTTTTGCTACCGATATACCCAGTGGATGCGGAGTCGTTTTTGCTTGGTATTTTAAAAAATCATCTTTTAGCATGGACGCTATTTTTCAGGTATCTGGCGAAAAGAGGCTTCTTTTTCTGGGTATTGAAATTTTAAAATTTCAGGAAACTGTTCTTCTTTGTCGTTTTCATCAAAAAGATCTTCAATTGTTTCTGGACGCTCTGCAATTCGCCAAATAAATCCTTTTAAAGTTCGATCATTTTCAGGAAGTTTATCTTCAGGATAAACATTGCCGTTTGGGCTTACTAAAAAAGTAATATCGTCAATTTGTCCGTCCCAAAAGCTCATTTTTAGTGCACTACAAGTGGTTTTGTCAATTCCTATTAGCTGGAAGTCTTCATCATTATAAAGGTAATAAACCATTTCTGTATTTTTAGTAATGACTATATTATCAAGTTTACTCTCTTTAAAAGCGCCTCTCAAAAGCCCTCCTTTAATTTGTTGGTACCCATTATCACTTAACGTATCTTTTTCAATAATAAAGACTTTACCATCAATTTTGAGAGAATCCAATTTTCTTGTTTGAGTGTTAGATAACAATTGAATTTCATCTCCTGTCATCTGACTTTTATCAAACCACATCACCGGGTTATTTTTGGTGAAATCTTGCGCAGTAAATACCTGTTCTTGCTCTTTGGTTAGCGGTTTTTTAAGTAGTTTTATCAGACCGATTGATTCATCTAAAAACAAGGAATCTGAGCGGCCTCTGATGTCACTTTTAAGAATTCGAACATCATAATAGGCTCTTAGAATACGCTTTTCCTTTGGTCCAGTGGCTACTAAAGTATCTGCGTGAATGAATAGCGAGTCTTGATCTATGATGTTAATAGCCATAGCTCTTCGAGTGATTATAGCAGAATCCCTTTCTTTAAAAATTTCACCATAATGCCCAGTAATGATAGAATTATTGAGCGTATCAATGATACTTATGTTTTTAGTTGCTGCAGCATAATTTCGGTCACTCTCAAAGTAAAGGCTGTCCCCTTGGATGATTTTATTATCGTAAAAAAGGGTCGCATTTTTTTTAAAAATACCCTTTTCACGTTCCATATCGTAAAATCCTCGTTCACATAAAACAGTATAAGTCTCTCCTTTAATCCTAGAATTTCCGTAAAGGTATGCTTCGTTACTCTCTGTAAAATAATCTAGGCGTTCCGAGTTTACTAAATAGTCAGGATTCTTGATAGTTACATCTGAAATAAATCTATATTTTTTTTCATCCATAAAATAAAGACCCTGATTACTTGTAAGGGTACTGGTGCTGTCTACGATGACTCCTGGAGTATTGTAAAATGCTTTTTCATTGATCCGATCTAAATTCAGAACCTCTGTTCTCAGAGTCATATCAGGTCTTACCAAGTAAACATTCCCTTGAGCGTAAGCTGTTTTTGTTTTTCCTTTGTATTCAATAGTTTTACATGTCATTCGTAAACTATCCCCCTGTGTAAAGATCACATCGCCTATGGCTTTGAAATAGTTTTTTTTCTTGTAAAAGTAAGCTTGGTCTGATTCAATTAGAGCCCCTTCGTGATACAAGAGCACTCTTTTTTCATCTGACTTAAAAAGGATATTGGCATCTGGAAAGCGTTCTTGATCTTGAGTAGAACCTCCAGCCTGACGGATCTGAATGATTTTGGATTCTTGAGCTAAAAGAGCCCCTAAAAAAAAATGAGCAATCAATACTGCGCTAATACATAATGATGGCTTCATTTAGATTAAGTTATCTGTAGATTGTTTGAGCTCGGTCAGGCCCTACGGATACTATTTTAATTGGTGTTTCCAATTCCTTTTCTAGGTAATCAATGTAATTGGAAAAATTTTGAGGGAATTGAGAAAATTCAGTCATTTGAGTGAGATCCTCTTTCCAGCCTTCTAATTCTTCGTAATGGGGTTTGATATCTTCATCTGAAACATCGTATGGTAAATAGTCCTGAAGCCCTTGTGAAGTTTCGTAACTGGTACATACTTTAATCTTATCAAATCCAGAGAGGACATCACCCTTCATCATCATTAGTTGGGTTACTCCGTTTATTTTTATAGAGTATTTTAATGCCACTAAATCGATCCATCCACAGCGTCTTGAACGGCCAGTTGTAGCTCCAAACTCATTACCTACACGACCCATGGTTTCACCATCTTCATCGAAAAGTTCAGTAGGGAAAGGCCCACCTCCTACTCTGGTAGTATACGCTTTGAAAATTCCAAAGACATCTTTTATTTTATTTGGTGCAATTCCAAGACCGGTACAAGCTCCTGCGGCTGTTGTAGTTGATGAGGTTACGAAAGGATAGGTGCCGAAATCAATATCCAATAATGATCCTTGGGCTCCTTCTGCTAATATTTTTTTACCAACTTTTTGAGCCTGGTGTAAGTAATGTTCACTGTCAACCATTTTGAATTTCCTGAGTGCTTTAATACTTTCTAGGAAAACGACTTCCATTTCATCCAAGTTGAATTCGATACTATTTTCAAAACTTTTAAGCATTTTTAAATGTTTTTGGGTAAGATTTCGATATTTCTTGCCCCAATTTGCAGCAAAAATATCACCTACTCTAATACCATTTCTACCAGTTTTATCCATGTATGTAGGTCCAATTCCTTTGAGTGTAGATCCTATTTTTGCTTTTCCTTTTGCCGCTTCTGAAGCAGCATCCAGGAGACGATGAGTAGGTAGGATTAAATGCGCTTTTTTTGAAATCAATAATTTTTTATCAAAGTTGATTCTATAAGGGGCTAAATTTTCAATTTCTTGAATAAAGATAACAGGGTCTATGACCACTCCATTTCCAATCAAATTTACTGCCTTTGAATGAAATATACCTGACGGAATAGTATGTAAAACGTGTTTATTTCCCTCAAATTCAAGGGTGTGTCCAGCATTAGGGCCACCCTGAAATCTTGCTATTATATCATAGGAAGATGTTAATACATCAACTATTTTTCCTTTCCCTTCATCTCCCCATTGGAGTCCAAGTAGTAAATCAACCGTCATGTTCTTTATTGTTTTTTTCCTTTTTTTGTACCGTAAAAATATAAAGAATGATTATGGATTTCAACATCAAAAACTTCTTCAATGGTTTTTTTTATATTTTGGATTCTAGGGTCACAAAACTCTTTGACTTCTCCACTGTCAGTAAGAATAATATGATCATGTTGGTGGTCAAAATAAGATTTTTCATATTGTGCTTGTCCACCTCCAAATTGATGTTTTCTCACTAGTCCGCAATCGAGTAATAGTTCTATTGTATTATATAGGGTTGCTCTGCTGACACGATAATTTTTATTTTTCATTTTGATGTAAAGTGATTCAATATCGAAATGTTCTATACTATCGTATATTTCAAATAGAATTGCAAAACGTTCAGGGGTTTTTCGATGCCCTAGTTTATCCAAAAAACTTATAAAAACACTTTTTACAATTTCTTGGTTACTTTCATTTTTTACCATAATACTGTAAAGATAGTTATAATGACTTATTCTCGTACAATTTTGTCAATACCGTTTACTTTTGATAGTGTCATAACCAATTTATTCAAAATCGTTTTATTTTGGACACTTAGCTGAATCATTCCCGTAAAGAATTGATCACTCGAATCGAAATTAATTTTGTTAATATCCACATTTTTTGTACTCGAAATCATTTTGGTTACTTCATTTACAAGTCCTTTCCTGTCGATACCGCTTAACTTCAATATAACTAAATACTCTTCTGATGAAGAATCAATCCATTTAGCAGAGATTACTCTATATGCAAAATTTGATTGGAGAGTCAAAGCATTCGGACACTCTTTATGGTGAACTTTTACTCCTTCGTTAACGGTAACGAAACCAAATACTGCATCTCCAGGTATCGGGCTACAACAATTTGCAAAACTATGCGCCAGGGGTTCTTTTTCTTTTCCAAATACTATTTGATCAAACTTTTTGGTTATTTGACTTGAAAGATTCAGATTTATATTTTTTTTAGATTTAATTCTTCTTTTAAAAAAGTTTAGAACAGTGTTTTGATGTACACTAGCAAAATTTTTAAGTTTTTTGTTCTCTAGAGTTCCTATACCCATTTGATAAAATAAATCTTGACTACTTTCAAACTTAAAGTGTAGTAGCATTTGTTTAATAGTATTATCGTTCATATTTATTTTTAGCTGCTTAAGCTTTCTTCTCAAGATTTCTTTTCCTTCCTCTGCTCTAGACTTTTTTTCTTCATTCAGTGAAGATTTTATGATTGATCGTGCTCGAGAGGTAATGACAAAATCTAACCAATTTCTTGAAGGTTTAATATTATCTGATGTTATGACATCAATTTGATCTCCACTTTTTAATTCTTTGCTTAACGGTACTAAACGTCCATTTACTCGAATCCCTCTTGTTTTTTTTCCAACATCAGTATGGATGGCAAAAGAAAAGTCTAAGGCTGTGGCGCCTTGAGGAAGTGATTTTAAATCTCCTTTGGGAGTAAATACAAAAATCTCTTTTGCATAAAGATTTAGTTTAAAATCTTCTACAAAATCTACTGCATTTCCAGAATTGTTTTCCAAGACTTCTTGTAAACGATTTAACCAGCTTTCTATACCGATATCTTTTTGCTCTCCTTGCTTATATTTGTGATGAGCAGCATAACCTTTTTCTGCGATTTCGTGCATTCTTTCAGAACGAATTTGAACTTCAACCCATATATTTTGTGGACCCATGACCGTTATATGGAGAGCTTCATAACCATTTGACTTGGGTGCTGATATCCAATCCCTAAGTCGCGTTGGATTTGGAGTAAAATGATCGGTGATAATAGAATAAATTTTCCATGCCAAAAGTTTTTCTTTAGAACGTGTACTTTTAAAGACAATACGCATTGCAAACTTGTCAAAAACATTTTCAAAAGAAATGTTCTGCGTTAGCATCTTTCTATGAATAGAATAGATTGATTTACTTCGTCCTTTTATTATGTATTTAACACGTTCTTTATTCAGCTCTTGGGAAAGGAATTTTGAAAAGGTCTTAATGTAATTTTCTTGCTCTTCATAACTCTCCTCGATTTTCCTTTTTATTGAGAGATATCGTTGTGGTTCAGTATATTTAAGGCTCAAGTCTTCAAGCTCAGTTTTTATATTATACAAACCAATCCGGTGTGCCAAAGGAGCATAGATATAAAGGGTTTCTGAGGCAATTTTCACCTGTTTGTATTCAGGCATTACATCCATGGTTTGCATATTGTGCAAACGGTCAGCTATTTTTATAATAATTACACGAACATCATCATTTAGCGTAAGAAGCATTTTTCTAAAGTTCTCAGCTTGAAGTGAAATATTTTTATCTTTTTTTAGTCTCGATATTTTCGTTAAACCATGAACGATTTTTGCTACGGTATTTCCCATAAGACGCTCAATTTCATCTAGCTTAAATCTTGTATCTTCAATAATGTCGTGCAAAAGTGCTGCGCATATTGATGTTGCGTCAAGGCCAATTTGATGAGCAACAATTTTGGCTACATTAATAGGGTGAAATATGTAAGCTTCCCCAGATTTTCTTCGTTGATTACTGTGTGCTTCAACAGCAGTATCAAATGCGAGTCGAATCATTTTTTTATCCTTATCGCTTAATGTTTGATAGCTGATACGAAGTAATTCTTTATACTGCTTAGCAATTTCTTTATTCTCTAAATCTTGGTCAATAATCATTTCAGTAGTAATATACTAAAGATTTTTCTGCTTCTTTCGTTCAATTTTTTTTGCTTTGGCTTCATACATCAAAATTCCTGCAGAAACAGATAGGTTCAATGAATCTACATCTTTTGACATTGGGATAATCAGATGCTGTTGTGAGGCTTTCAACCAATTGGCGTTTAAACCATTACTTTCATTTCCCATTACAATAGCACAAGGAGTTTTGTAATCAAACTGATTATAGTTTAACGCATCCAGATCGATAGCTGCTGTGGCAATAAAAACTTCTTTTTCTTTCAAATATTTAATGACCTCATCAGATGAAGCTATTGCAGTCTGAAGCAGAAAAAGACAACCCAAACTCGAACGGATACTATTGGGATTATATAAATCTGTTTTTGGATTTGCAACTATAATTCCGTCAAATTTTGCAGCTGCTGCAGTCCTGTATAAAGCACCAATATTTCCAGGTTTTTCAGGTGCTTCGATAACTAAAATTAATGCATTTTTTTTTAGTATAAAAGAATCTAGACGATGCTCCTTAGATTCTGCAATGGCGATAATTTTCTCTGAACCTGATCGAAAACTAATCTGTTCAAAAACTTTATTTGAAACCAAATACTGATCTGATTTAAAAAGCGTTTGGGTTATGTTCTCAAATTCTAATTCATATTTTTCTTCGATAAAAAGCGAACAAACAGTGTATCCACCAGCAAGTGCCTTTTTAAGTTCACGAAGCCCCTCAATCACAAATAGAAATTGTTTTTTTCGTTCTCTAGACTTTTGAGATAGAACTCGAAGGCGTTTTACTTCTGGATTATGTATGCTTGATAAATATTTCACATTAACTAAGGTATTTTAAAATACTCCAATATGATAAAGAAATTCAAAAATTTACTCAGAGTCTAAATCATTTTCTAAAATATATGCAATCAACATACCAACCATTGCATTATAACTTTTAATTCCTTTTACCTGACCGTTGGCTTTTAGATACGAGTCATATCCTTTTTTGAAGAATGGTTCAAAAGGATTTTGAAACTTTACCCAAAAGTCAGAAAGTTGTTGGAAATTTTTTAATACTCCTAAGTTCAATTTAGAAATTTGATTTTTTGCTTTTTCTTGATCAGCTTTAAATAGTTCGGAATAACAATAATTTATAGCAAAAATGTATGCTGCAAATTGTATGAAGGGATCTGGGTGGACTGAATTGGTATAAAAAGCCACAAAATTCGCTTCAGATTCAGAGGCAATTCCCAATTGATGTGACATTTCATGCGTTGCTGTAATGATATAATTCAATTTTGGTATCTTATAGTTAATCTGAGATTCCAAAGTAATTGGATTTATATAGCCAGCAAACCCCATATAACTAAGAATTGTACTCCAAATTGAATTTTTTAAAAAGGGATTTATTTTAAAGTCATAAAGATCAAAATCAAAATCTTTTTCTATAAGCTGGATAATTTTTTTCTTAGAATAAGGAATTTTTACAGGAATGGAATCCTCATTAGTTAAACTTTGATGAATTTGGTTAGTTGTTTTTATTATAAATTCTAGCGTTCTTTCTAAATCATCTTCATTATAGTTAATGTCATAATTCAATTTTTCATTCAGTGGAATACGATAATAATTTAGTCCCCAATGGAAGTGAAAAAATAGACTTAAAAGGGAAGTAGCTGCGAGTATATTTACAAGAATAATCTGGATTTTTATCTTATACTTAATGAAATATATGAGGCTCCATGCTAAATAAAAAAGGAAACTACCATAAAAAATATCACCAAAAGAAAATGGAATATTCTTTAAGAAAAATGCTTGTAAATCGAAGAAAACAGGATATATATTTTCACTATAATTTACCTCTATCCACTTTGAGTTACTTTTAGCTAATAAAAGGAGTAGCCATTGTAGTGGAAGTAAAGATATAAGGCCCCACTTTGTTTTATTCACTCGTTTATATTTAACAATTATTAAATTTACTGCAAACAAAAAATTGAAAAAGTGCTAATTTATATTCATAACATTAAAAAATCTATTAATATTTAATTTGCCACAAAAAAAGGGGAAATATTATCTATGCTATATGATTAATCTACACTAACTATTTCAACTTCAAAAATTAAATTTGATCGAGGAGGTATACCCTGTACCCCTTTCTCTCCGTATGCCATATTATAGTTTAAGAAAAGTATAGCACGATCTCCCTGATTCAAAAGTCTCAACCCTTCTTTAAAGCCCTCAATCATTGAATCATTTGGACCAACTCTGGCTTGAATTGGATTATATTGGTTGGCTTTTTTACGTTGAAAATTAACTTCATTATTTACCTCGGCAATTTCCAAATTACTGGTTTCCAATAAAGAACCATCGGCAAAATAGACTGCATAATGAACCGTTGCATTATTGGTTGATTTTACAGCAGCTCCATTTCCTTTTGTGGTAATTTGATATTGTAATCCCGAAGCTGTAGTAGTAGACTTACTTTTTAAAGCATCAAATTTCAAAAGGTTTTGTTGTTTGATTTCATTGAGTTTTGCTTCACGTTCTTTCGCTACAGTTTCTCTTTGATCAAAATAGGAAGTAAAAACCTCTGAAGCATCAAATTGTCTTGCTTCTTTTCCTTTTCTAATTATGATCACATTCTCTATTAAATCATTTTGTTCAATACTGTCGACAACTTGTTGTCCCTCAATAACCTCACCAAAAACAGAGTGTTTTCCATCTAGCCAGGGCGTTGCTTTATGGGTGATGAAAAATTGACTCCCATTGGTGCCAGGCCCTGAGTTTGCCATAGATAGTATTCCGGGTCCTTTATGAGTAAGGTCACTAAATTCGTCATCAAAGCGGTAGCCTGGTCCCCCAGAACCCGATGCTGTTGGATCTCCACCCTGAATCATGAAATCAGCAATTACACGATGAAACTTAATTCCATTGTAATATTTTTTAGACCTAAACTCTTCACTAACTTTTGAATTTTTACCTTGACTTAAAGAAACAAAATTTGCGACTGTTATAGGAGCTTTATCATAAGCTAGTTTCAATAGAATAGACCCTTTATTTGTTTGAATATCTGCA
>MDTG01103062.1_pt1 | contig 10574 bp, 12 predicted proteins | sample 811421 | NCBI WGS metagenome assembly MDTG01 (sample SAMN05326645, study PRJNA326480) | marine metagenome | isolation source: seawater | place: Pacific Ocean: South East | collected 2011
ACAGCCAACATGGGCGATTGCCCCACGCTGATGCTGAACGCTCCGGTGCCAGCGGCAGAGAAGGTTATGATGAAAGCCGGGCTCACCAAAGACGATATCGATGTCTGGGAAATCAATGAAGCCTTCTCTGTCGTAGCCGAGCGCTTTATTCGCAAGCTCGATTTGGACCGCGAGAAGGTCAACATCAATGGTGGTGCGATGGCACTGGGCCACCCCATCGGCGCGACCGGTTCGATTCTGGTGGGTACGGCACTCGATGAGCTAGAGCGCCAGGGCGGCCGCTATGCGTTGATTACCATGTGTGCGGCGGGCGGAATGGCCCCAGCGATCATTATTGAACGCGTTTAATCGCCTCATAGCGTGCTCAATATTGACGTGGCACCGATGGCCAATGTGAGTGAAATCTCCACGAGTTACTCGCCCTGTGCCCGAGACATTACTCGCCGCTGGTTACATTGGCGCCTGGAATATCAATAAACACCCCTGTGCTCGGCCCCAGTGGAATATCCAGTATCACCCAGCCGATAGTCATCAATAACCCGGCGATCATCAGGCCGATGGAGTAGGGCAGCATTGTCGCCGCCAGACTGCCCAGCCCAAAGCTCTTCTGCCAGCGCTGGCAGAAAATCAAAATCAGCGGGAAGTAGACCATCAGCGGCGTGATGATGTTGGTCGCGCTATCTCCCACGCGATAGGCGGCGGTGGCCATCTCGGGTGAGATGCCCAGCAGCATCAGCATCGGCACCATTACCGGGGCGATGAGTGCCCACTTGGCGCTCGCTGAGCCCACAAATAGATTTAGCAAAGCAGAAATAAGAATGATGGCGGTCAGCAACACCCAGGCAGGGAGCTCGGTGGCGGCCAGAAAGTCAGCGCCATGGACCGCTAGGATCAGTCCCAATCCCGACCAAGCAAACATGGCGACAAAGTGTGCCGCGGCGAAGGACAGCACCAGGTAATAGGCCAGATCCTCCATCGCTCCAGTCATCATCCTCACCAGATCACGGTGGTCGCCAATGGTGCCGGCGCCTCTGCCGTAGGCCCATCCGGCAAGCAGAAATAGCAAAAAGAAGGCGGCGACTAGGCTGCGATAAAACGGCGTCAGTTGTGCCTCGGCGGAGGCCGTTTCGTTGACCAACGGCGTACCGAACCCAAACACAAAGTAGAGCCACAGGCCAATCACGAATAGGGTCGCCCAGCCCGCATTGATGAGGCCTTTTCGCTCGAGCGGTGTGAGCGGTGCGGCGTTATCGGCGCTGGCATCGAGTGATGCATCCGCCGGGTCAAAGGCACCCAACCTCGGCTCGATCATGCGGTCAGTTACGAGCCAGATAACGGGCACAAAAATCACTGTCATAGCCGCAATAAAAAACCAGTTGCCGGCAATGTTGGCGCTAAAGCCGCCAAAGACGGTCTCGACGGCGGCTTCTGTAATACCAAAGAGCAGCGCATCGAGTTGGCCCGGCAACAGGTTGGCTGAGAAGCCCCCCGATACACCGGCAAAAGCCGCGGCAATCCCGGCAATGGGGTGCCGGCCTGCGGCATGGAACAAGATCCCCGCCAGAGGAATCAGCACCACATAGGCGGCGTCCGCCGCGAGATTGCCCAGCATACCGATGGTCACGACCAAGGGAGTGAGCAACGCCTTAGGGGTATCACGTACACCAGCCCGCATTGTGGTGGCAAACAGCCCAGAGCGCTCTGCCACTCCGGCACCCAGCATCACGACCAGCACGTAGCCCAGTGGATGGAAGTGGGTAAAGGTTTTGGGCATGTCGATCCACAGCCGCGCAATGTTCTCGGGCGACAACAGACTGGTTGCATAAATGATGCGCTGCCTGCCGGTGGCGTGATCAATCTCTGTGGGGTGCACGGCCGAGACGCCTGTGAAACTCGCGACGACCGAGATGACGATGAGAAACAAAATGAACCAAAAAAAGAGAAAGACCGGATCGGGCAGCTGATTGCCCTTTCTCTCAACCCAGCCGAGCACGCCGCCGACGGACTGAGTGTCAGCTAGGCCTTGCGAAGTGTTGGAATTCAAAAACCGCCCCGTCTTTGACTATGCTGTGCGAGCTAGAACACTAGCACCGCGGGATCCAACTGTCTGCGTTGGTTTAGCGCTAATTTGTCATCAGTCACCAATAGCGGGGGGCCCACAGTTCGTTGGGTAAGGCAATGTATACGAGCTGTAATTATTTTGGCATAGTAACTGCCAATAGATTACTTGCGGGTATATCCGTGAGGAACGCTTGGGAGACGGGGCGATGAAAAAAATCTTTATTGGGTTAGGCGCGATTCTCGGGTTACTTGTTGTTGTGGCGACAGCGTTGCCAACGATACTGCATGCTGCAGGCTTACATCCTGTTTATGAGGGGCCTCGTATCGCGTTACCCGGCAAGCGGGCGCTGATTATTACAACCAGCCACAGTGTTTTAGCAGCCCCCGGGGAAACCGAAGGCCCGAAACGGGTGTTATGGCTTCGGAGTTCACGCACCCTTACTACACGTTTCTCGACAATGGTATGTCGGTGGATATGGCCAGTATTCAGGGGGGACAAATACCCATTGACCCGCAAAGCCTTGCTTATCCGATCATCACCCCTGAAGACGAGCGCTACCTCATTGATTCGCTGGCTCAAACCAAGGTGCGAAACTCGCTTGCAATCGCCGATGTTGATATCAGTCAGTACGACATTATTTTCATGTCTGGAGGCTGGGGTGCGGCCTATGACTTGGCGCAGTCACCGGTCATGGCAGCCAAGGTCAGCGAGGCCTATTACGGCGAGCGCGCGGCGGTGATAGGCGGTGTTTGCCACGGGGTGTTGGGGTTGGTGAATGCCAAAGATAAAGAGGGCAACACCTTAATTGCTGGGCGTCGAATGACTGGTGTGACGGATAAGCAAATTAAGGAGCTCGGTATTGAAATGACGCCCCTGCATCCAGAGGTCGAGTTGCGTAAAGCGGGTGCACTGTTCGAGAGCCAGACCGCCTTCCGGGATTTTCTTGCCACTCACGTGGTGGTCGATAACGAGCAGCGTTTTGTCACTGGGCAAAACCAAAATTCAGGCCTCGAGACGGCGCACCGCATGATGCAAGTCATCGCGGACCGCGGATAACGCATATGAATATCGCGCCCAGAGGATTGTGCTGGAAAAAGCTGTTCCCAGGGTAAAGCCAGAAGTTTTTGGGCGGCTTATCTAGAGTCGGTTGAGCGGATGACGTTGGTTAAAACCCGTTTTGAAGCTTCATGGGTTTGCTCAAGCACATTCGTCGCTGCTTGATTGATAATCGATGCAGCGGCTAGTTTGCTCGTTTCTTCGGCGTAGTTAGTGTCGGTAAGCACACTGTGACTCGCCTCAAGATTGACCCCTGTCATCGTTAGAGAGTCGACTGCATGCGTGATCCGATTGATGGTGGCTCCGAACTCTGCTCTGTGGCCCAGAAGTGTCCCAATCGATTGATCAACCTCGGCTAGCGAGCCGGTGGCCAGAGCATAGTCATATGTCGTGATGGTAGTGGTGGCGACAATATTGTCGACAAATAACTGAGCTCCTGCAGCTTGGCCACCCGTTGCGTCAAAGGTGCCTCCCACAAAGACAAAGCGATAGGTTCCTTCATTGGCTATGGTAACGCTCTCTGACTGCCAGTTGGTCGTAGCGCCTGCGGTCGCACCAGTGTCGTTTAATATTTCAATGGTGTCGCCAGTGTCGACATTCAAGAGGTAGGCATAGACATCGTAGGCGTCTCCGCCGCCTTGCGCACGCCAGTCGAAGGACATGGTGTCGCCAACTTTCATATTCAATGATTCTTCGCTGACTAATGCCGGACCGCGAACTGTGTCGTATCCGGCCTGAGTAGTAATACCTGTGCTGGTCAAGCGGACAGATTGAGAGCCTTGACTGTATTGAGCGCTGGATGGTGTGACTTCCATAGTGCCCGGGTTATTCGGTGTATTTTGATCCGTGCCCGTTGCAACAGTGTCGGTAGGTGTTGTGTGTCCAGCGATGGTGTCTGTGCCAAAGATGATGACCTGTTCAACGATGTCCCATCCAGTGATTGATGCCGACCCTGGGGCGTCCGCCTCAAAATCGCCATTCTCAAATGACTTGGGTGTGTCCGTCGTATTCACGAGTTTGGGTAAGTCGACCGTGATGGGATCGTTCATGCTAGCCCCGACGATAAAAGGGACTGCCCGCGCTTCCATAAAGAGGGGCTCTGCGTTGAATTCACTTTGTCTAGCAAGTTCGGCGAGCGAAAGCCGCAAGCCATCAATTTCATCCTGAATGATCGCCTGCTCTGCGGACCCCTGAGTGCCATTTTCTTTCTGGAGGTACAGCTCTCGCATCCTCTGGGTAATGTCGATCAAGTCTCCCAGAACAGAGTCAGCCGTCCTTACCAAGTTAATGCCATCAAGCCCGTTTTGCATGCCCTGCTGCAAACTGACAATTTGCGATTGCATGCGCGCAGCCATGGCCATACCCGCCGCATCGTCTGCAGCGTGGTTAATTTTCTCTCCCGTCGCCAATCGCTCCGAAGACTGATTGACAGCTCTATCTGAACGCGTCAATGCGTTGATAGCTTTCAGGGAATTCTCTGCCAGCGTTCCAAGCGATATCATGGTTTGTTAGTCGGCCAGTTCAGTAACAACCTTGCATTTTTTATGCCAATTACTACTTTCCTAGTCCGTGTGGACGTTTAGCGGCGCTCAAAATGAGAATCGTCGCGCGCCGCAAGGATTCGGCATATATTTGCCGTTTGGGCTTGCCTGCCGCCATCCAGAACTTCCCTACAGTCCTTTTGGGCTGGCCACAGCGCGCTGTATCGCTGGAGGCTAGCGTCGGCGAAGTCGGAGTTCAGAAAACGGTCAGCGCCAGCCCGGCCAACATTAGCGAGACAAGAGTAACGAGGGGTGCTGCTAGATTCAGGCCTGTGGGTAATGAACCATCATCCGCTGGCATGGCCTTAGGTAGCCAGATCAAGCCCAGAATAAGGGCAACCACAGCGTACAGCAGGCTGAGGATAGCGAACGCAACTGCGGCGCCTAGTGATGTCGGACTATCCAGATATGGTAGTGCACCGACCACGCCTGAGGTGAACCCAAACCAAGACAAACCGATCAGCTTGTTCGCCCAGCCACTTGAGTAGTCCATGTTGAATAACCTTCCCACGAGAACTACGCCACCCGCTAGCCCTATCAACGTCAGTGCAACAAGCGGATCCCAGAACACGATCGCACCCGCCGGCGATGCCGCCACCATTGCGTAGGCCGTCATGGTTAAAAAGCCCAGAGTCCCCAATACTTTGCCTGTTATTGGGTGCTCTATAGACGTCTCTTGGTTTAACGTATCTGAAAGTAGTAATCGGATTGCGCCTGCATACAAAACGGTGAGAATCGCAATTGCCAGCGCAGGGGCGATGCGACTTGGGTCGGATTCAGCGGCGAGCATGCTGATGACGCCGACTAAAAACCCAACTAACCCTATTGGCAGTGCGGCGTCTGCCACTAACCTCAATTGGCTGGCCTGGAATCTCACGACGGCAGCGATAGAAAACAGGCTGCCGAGTATGAACATGAGACTGGCTGGATCCAATAAATTCGTAAAGTTCATGTCAGTTCGTCAAGGGCGCGTCACCGTAATGAGGTGAGGTTACGGAGCTCTCACGCTATGCGTCTGTTTCGCAGTTGTGAGCACTAGATCGCGATGTATCGATCAGACGCTGAGTCGTATTCCCACGCAGACTTACCCTCCTCCTCGGGCGGGCTTGTGGGGTTGGCCTGCGCAATGGCGATCTGGTGGAACTGAGTGGCAAGCTCTGAGGAGCGGTCTACAGCAAGGCCATGCACCATATTTTGCATTTCCTTTAGCGCATTGATCAGGGAGGATGCCTGGATTGTGGCGTGATCACTGCCCGGGACAATTTCTAATTTTTCGCTCCCAACGCTCAACCAAAGGATGACCTCTTCCTGAAGCAGTTTTTCAATGGAGGGAGGTGTTCCGCTCTCGTCGGCCATTGCCTGATTGGTAACAGCCCAGTTCAGGCTGGGGGTTGGATCCGCGAGTGCTTCTCCGCGCTCATAGCGGGCTTCTGCGTCGAGTAAAGATTGCTCCAGTCCCTTCAGTGTAAGTGCGTGGAAAGCTGCGAAGATGCCCCCTTCTTGAGATTGGGGTGCGCCGGTGCTGTCAGACATTGCCAAACCCTCATTGTTATTGCTGCAATTGACATCGGACGAGATCTCGCTCCGATTAGTTCACCGCAGAGCTTAACTCGCATCAAGCAGAAAATCGCCTTAAAAATTGAGCGAGCTATGTACCTGACGTTTCCAAGATTTTAGAGAGCATAGTCACTAGGGACCGAATCCACGAGCATTCCCAGCACTTAACGGGCGCGTGACGTTTTGATGGCAATGGCGAGGGCGTTCAGTGCCGTTTATAGTGCCCAGATACTCTCGTTGAGGACATGCTATGAGATCCTTTGTTGCCGTGTTGCTGGGTGTTGGCACTTATCTGGGTTGTATGGCAACCGGTTGGTTTAACGGCGTATTTGCGGCCTTCTTTGCCTCGGTAGTGTTCGTCTTTGCGAGTGTGTTCAGAGGGTTTAGAAAGAAAAAGGCTGGCACTGACCTTGGTGAGTTAGATGACAAATAGGGGTTAGACTAGCGATAACCGTGGCCGGCGTGGCGTCTGAGCGAGACGGGAAAACACCGGTATTTGCTTTGGCGCCTAAAATTTTTGCTGACGTGAGCCGTTTTTTCAGTGCAGCCGCGTAATGGGCTGAGGGGTAGCGACCGTGCGTGAGGCAGTCTTAAAACTTTGCCCTTTCTCATTGAGGTAACGCTCGTACACCTCAAGCAAATTCAGCGCGTGGTTAAGGAGGCGTTTTGAACCCTCGTGCCCTGTTTCAGCGCCACTGCAAGCGGTAGATAACAGTTGCTGGTTGATTAGAAATGCAAAGAAAGTATCCGGTAACGCAGGGTATTTCTCGGAGAAGTCTCGCACTAACGCCACCGCTGCCGAGCCTACTTCCTCGCTGATTCTGAGCACTTCCTGATCACTTTCTAACTGCTCTTTCTTGGCGCGGAACTCTTCAAAGTCAATCACCTGCTCAATCATAATGACATCAGCCTCGTTTGCATCCTGCATCAGAGGAATCATCGGCTGAAATGGCCAAAGGCTTTAGTATTTTGCGCTCAAGCAGTGGTAATGGAGTTTGGATGAGTACAGTTTGAGGGGCCGATGCGCTCGCAGCTATGCCCGGAGAGGTGGGGCCGCCGATCAATCTTGGTCGGGCAGGAGCCAAAACTTAAAGCGGCTCTGAATTCGGATATTAGCTATGTAAATGGCCGTCGATGCACGAGCACGCGCCCAGGCGTTGGGCCGACTTTTTATGAAGCGGCGGTTGGCGAGCTCTAGGTCTTGTTCGATGCGATCGAGGTCGGCTCGCATATGTTTCAGGGATCGCCTTGATTCTGACACTTCAACAACTTGCGTGAGCATGGGGTTATACCTCATGTGGTGTGCGTCGAGATAACCAACACAATATCTGGTGATGATTGGATCTTCCCGTGAAGTGGCATTGCATAAAAGAGCAAATATCACCACTTTTGATTCGCGTGACCGTCGCGAATTTCAAGCTCTTCCAGAAAATTGTCAGTACCCCGCGGTAATCAACGCTGCGTGAGTGCCGAGTATTGAGGCAACTGACACGCTCAACACAATGAGGGCTCGCCTGCCTCTCAATAGGGCGGCGGGCTTTCCTGGGCGTGTCCAGCGCCGAGCGCGATAGCCGCATAGGTCTTTTATCGCGGCGTCTAGCGCGATTCTCTCCTCTACGGAAAGCGATTGCTGAGGTGAGAGTCTATCCATGACATATCCGCCAATGTGACCGAGTCATAGCAATATGCAAAATGTAATTCTTTCGGTTTCCTTGCAATGGCAAGAGGAGATTTATCGGTCAGCATTGGTCTGGGATTGGCTCGTCTTCCGCATTATCCGTATTTTTTGGATGGATATGATGCTCGGTATTGGGGCGATAATGTGGAACTACCCCTCCATCAAGCTGGCTGCGAATCGTCCGATGTTCTCAGATGAATAGTAGGTGAGGGTGACGGGCGTGAAGCGAGGCATTCAGGCACAGCGGAACAAGGTTGCTAATCAGGAAGCGCGACGACCGGAGTGGGTGCGCGAGGGGAACCTTGTATACCTCAGTGCTTCATCTAGGCTGATATGTCAGCTCGACGCTTCACGCCGTGAATTGGATCGTCTTGAACGCCACGCTGACCGCATGTTGCGCAGCGTCGGTGAGCATTAATCTCATTGCCTGCCACTATGTATTGGGCCTCTATTATGAAGCGCTCCATGCTCTGTTCCAGACTCAGCAGGTCTTGCGGTAGATTTGAGAGGCAGTGTCGTCGGTCGAGTCAGTGGGCCACTTTTTACTAAATGCTCTTTGCAGCAACTCTCCACCGCTCATCGCTTCAACATCTTTTTGATTCGCTTCCGCATACTCCATAAGGACTGCTTTTAGCGCGCCAATGCTGGTGTCTGAAGGAATACAGGCTTTCCTGCGAACCATGTCGATGTCGCCATCTGCCCAACTGCCCAGGTAACCAGCGCACCAGCCGTTGTCGTAGGTGGTTTCGCTCCCGCAGTTCGCGATGACGCCTTTACCACTGTAATAACCTGCGGAAAGACCACTGCTGAAATAAATGGCTATCGTTGCAGCTGATATGGCAAAGAGAGTTTTGGTCATGTCTGCATCCGTTCAGGTCTGAGTGTGAAGCTCAAGACAGTAGCACTTCGTGGCACATTTTTGGAAGCCGGCGCAGTTGCAATAGATACCGGCTGCCTACAAGAGCTATCGACGTGAGAATAAGGTTCTGTAAATACCGCCGGGACATGGTCACATCAACCATTGGTGACCCAATACGATTCATCGGCGGCGCCGCTACGAGTTACTGGTGGAGCTCTTCAAGCTAATCAACCTGTTACTATCTGCGACGCCCTACTGCACGAGGCGAAAACCTTAGCGTGGACCGGCCGCACATCCTCTACGCCATGCCGCACTCGCTCTACTCGGGGCGCGCGCGCAGTTACCTCATTAAAAATGGCATTCCTTTTAGAGAGCGCTCAACGGGGCACGAAAGTTTCAAGACGGAGGTGCTCCCCAAAGGCAAACTGCCGACGATCCCTACTTTGGTGACCCCAGAGGGTGAGGTGATTCGCGACGGGGCTGCCATCATTGAGCACTTTGAGGCCGCGAACGGGCGGCCGGGTGAGCCCCCGGGCCCGCGCCAGAAAGTGATCAGCACCTTGTTTGATGTAATCGGTACCGACGGGCTCCTGCGGCCGGCCATGCACTACCGCTGGAGCTTCCCAAGAGACAACCTCGCATTTCTGCGCTATCACTTTTTGCACTCGCAGCGCGATGTGCCTGAGCGTGAGGAGAAAACCAAGGCAATGATGAATCGCATGCGCCATGCGGCGATGATCTTTGGGGTGACAGAGCAGAGTCGGGCCATGGTCGAGTCCCTGTACCTTGAATATCTTGATGCGCTGAATACACACTTTGAACGCTACCCATACCTTTTGGGCTGGCGCCCCTGCATTGGTGACTTTGGATTGCTCGCGCCAATGTATGCACATTTAGGTCGTGACCCCTATCCCGCGCGGCTCATGCAACAGCGCGCGCCAGCTGTGTATCGATGGGTAGAGCGAATGAATCGTGAAGATCAGGATGCGCCCGAGTACTTCAGTGCCGGCAATGATTTTCTGGCCAATGATGAGGTGCCGGAGACGCTAATACCGGTGCTGAAAACACTCGCCGAGGACTTTGTACCCGAGACGCTGGCGGCCGCGGCGCTGATTAACGACTGGCTAGCGGAACATCAACCCGAATCGGGTACGGTCGCTGTGGGCCGCCTCGCAGAGGCCTTGGGTACGGCTGACTTCACTGTGCGGGGCGAGACCATCACGGCACTTGCCCAGCCCCACAGGTTTTATCTGCTACGACGCGTTCAGGATGCTGCTACTGGATTGTCGGATGAAAAGCAGACAGAGGTCGGAGCGATGCTGGAGGGCTGCGGCATGGAAAGGCTTCTTGGGGCAGTACTCAGTCGCCGCATAGTGCGGACAGAAAATCTTGAGGTCTGGGAGTGACCTTATGCTGTGCGAGAGGGGGTTTGATTAAGAACACGTCATGCTGAGTTCACGGATTCCCGCTGCTACCGTTTCGGATGATTGCCCCTCACCCGAGCGCCAGCTTCATTTTGTAACCCCCGAAGATCTCGATTGTGCCTGGGATCTGGGTCTTTTTTATCTGAAACTCCCCGACGATTTAGATCTCGAGTCAGCGCGCCAATTTGGCAGTGAGCTGATCGCCACCGACAGCCCTTACCGGGAAATCCCGCGATACGGAGAGTTAGAGGGCTTTGTTGCCCTCGAGAACAACCAGCAGAATAAGCTGGCGCTCCGCCGTAAGCGCTGGGGTCAGCACTACCCAGCGCACATTGCTGCAGTCGGTCGCCAGCTCGACGCTATCGGCATCGCGATTATCCATGAGGTTTTCCGTCAG
>MDTG01221479.1_pt1 | contig 10574 bp, 8 predicted proteins | sample 811421 | NCBI WGS metagenome assembly MDTG01 (sample SAMN05326645, study PRJNA326480) | marine metagenome | isolation source: seawater | place: Pacific Ocean: South East | collected 2011
CTGGAAAAACACAATGAATCAATATGTCAGACTTGGTGTGAATATCGATCATGTCGCCACCCTACGGAATGCACGGGGCGGTCGAGATCCTCATCTATTGCAAATGGCCCTGGCTGTTGAGGAAGCAGGTGCTGACGGGATCACGATACATCTGCGTGAAGATCGCCGTCACATCCGCGATGAGGACGTTTGGTTGCTGAGAAGTCACTTGAGAACACCGATGAATCTGGAAATGGCCGCGACCGATGAAATGGTTCAAATTGCCTTAAAAGTAATGCCAAAAGCATGCTGTATCGTTCCAGAGCATCGACGCGAAGTAACGACCGAGGGCGGTTTGAATGTGGTCAAGCAACTCTCTGAACTTGGTGCCCAGGTCGCAAAGCTCACGGATGCAGGGATCGAGGTCAGTTTGTTTGTCGACGCGGATCAGGATCAAATTCAGGCAGCAAAGGATATTGGTGCGCCTGTTATTGAGCTCCATACCGGGGAATACGCGAATGCCAACACGCCAGAAGCCTTTGAGAGTGAACTAGAACGACTCGAAGAAGCATCAGCTTTTGCCCAGAGTTTGGGTTTGATTGTGAATGCAGGTCATGGGTTGACTAAATTTAATGTGGGTCAGATTGCGGCAATCGACGGAATGAACGAATTGAATATTGGTCATAGCCTTGTCGCACGGTCACTGATGGTTGGTTTACCGTCTGCTGTGAGGGAGTTTCGTGAGATTATGGATCGTGCCTGCCAATGATCATTGGTATTGGCGTTGATCTCTGTGAAATCTCCCGGATCCGTGATGCAGTGAGACGACGTGGCGATCATTTCGCCAAGAGAATTCTCGCCGCTGATGAGCTGACAGAATTCAATCAATTGAACCCATCGATGCAGGCTGGCTTCCTCGCAAAGCGTTTCGCCGCCAAAGAGGCCATTGCCAAGGCGCTTGGTACGGGAATCGGTCGTGGCTTTGGTTTTCACGATATTACGGTGTTTCATGACGATCTGGGCAAGCCTTTTGTCAACCTGAACAGCGAGAATGTGACGTTGAGGAATGTATGTGGATCTCGGATTCATTTGAGTATCAGTGATGAGCGGACCCATGCGATTGCATTTTGCGCGATTGAAGACTAAGTGAAATTCCGGTTAACTCGGTGCCTTAAGGGAGCGCTCACCCGCATTTCAGCGATCTTAGCCAGTTGCTTACGATGGACTTGTGGGCTGATCGGCCTGCGAATCCAGACCTCGACCAGAACACCCGGCCTTAAAATCAATTTTAAGAAATGATTGAAAAAAGGTGCGTCCGTCCCCCACGTGTAAAACTGGCGATCTTTATTGGATAGCACGCCGCCATCGCGTTCCCGGTAGATCAAACTGACGGGCTGTGTGTACGCGTTTGCACGTCTCGGTGCTTCAAAGAGGGCGCTTTTAAACGGTAGGACGATCGTCCCGTCAGTGGATGTACCCTCTGGGAACATGATGATGTTAAAGCCGTTTTCTAGGGCGTCCCCGAGTGGCCTGAGCTCGTCACCCGCGCGTGATCGCCTTCTTGCGATAAAAATGGTGCGTTGAAGCCAGGCGACCCAACCGACAACCGGCCAGTCTCTCACTTCTTGCTTAGATACGAATACAGCCGGAATTAACGCGCCTAAAATAAATACATCGAGGTAAGACACATGGTTGGCAACGATGAATAGCGGGCGTCGTGGACTAAATCCATGATAGACACGAATTCGAATACCGAGTATCCGCAATGCACCTCGATAAAATCTGAGTCGAAGATGACGGCCGTCACCTGTTCTCAAAACGAATCCAAGTGCTTGCTGAACCAAAGAAACGAGGAACCAACCTAAAAGCAATATGATGCGAATAGTCGCACGCAAAGTCGCCCCGGTAATTTCTAATTTTTTTAACGTGTTGAGATTATTTTGTAACAGGGCCGATAATCTCCATCCATCTTCATTCGTTTCTCATTGATGAGGTGATTCAACAACTGTTCGATTGCTGCGACAAGTTGAGAATCTGCCTTGATTTCGAAGGGGCCTTTTAAGTCGATTGTTCGCCGAACCTCGGTTTTGACGTTGCCTGCGACGATGCCAGAAAACAAACGACGGAGTTCGCACGCGAGATTTTGAGGCTGTTGGTCCTTATCGAGCTCCAGTGCCAACATCGATTCGTGCGTTGGGACGAAGCGTGACAGCAGGGCGCTTGGAATATGCAATGTCCAGTTAAAGTAATACGCGTCATTGGTACCTAATCGATAATTTTTGACTTCCTCGCGACCACTTTGAATGTGCTCTGCCACCTTAACTGGATCACCGATAATAGTTGTAATCCGAGAGACAGCTTCTGCACCCAGTGTAAGGGTTAAAAACTCAATGTAAGCCTGAATGGTGGGTCGTGACGATGTGGGGCCGGTCAGAACGACTGGAAGCGGATCGCCAGAATTGCGTGAGTCACCGAGTATTGCAAGCAGGTATAGAATTTCCTCAATGGTTCCGGCGCCGCCTGGAAAAATTACGATGCCATGCGCGATTCGAACAAATGCCTCAAGACGCTTTTCGATATCGGGCATGATCACAAGCTCAGATACCATCCCATTCGGCGGTTCAGCGGCGATGATTCCTGGTTCACTGATGCCAATAAATCGCCCTCGGGTATATTTTTGGCGTTTGTGCGCGTAGATCGCTCCACGCATTGGCCCCTTCATGGCGCCGGGTCCGCAACCGGTACAAATATCGAGCCGACGTAAACCCAGTTCTTGGCCGACAGCCTGAGAGTAGTCATATTCTGCCTGATTGACACTGTGACCCCCCCAACAGACGATGCATGAAAGCTCTCGATTCGATTCGAGAACTTTTGCGTTGCGAAGTAGCTGAAACACAAGATTTGAACATTCACGCGACGACAGCGCGTGGACATCTTGCATGATATCGCGGCTGTGCAACAAATCACGGAGGACAGCAAATAATTGGTCGTGAATTGTTTCGATCAGTGCCCCTTCCACGAATGCTTGAGCTGGCGCATTTTTTAAGGTGACCTGAAGCCCACGCGGGTGGCGTTCAAATTCCATATCAAAGTCTGGATACTGCGCAAATAATTCGAGGCTATCATCGGTTGCGACGCCGCTATTTAGAACGGCCAGGGCGCAACTACGAATCAGAGGATATAGGGTTTCATCGGTTCGATTGATGAGGCGGTCGACTTCGTGTTGGCTTAAAAACGCGAGATGGTTTTGGGGGTGAATTGAGGTCTCGAGAAGCGTCATAGCCTCAGTGACGGTGCTTGGGCGATTCATGAAAACATCCTATGCATACCCTTCCGAGAGTTACATATTTCATGTGACGAAAAAAGCGGTGAGTTGATTTTTTATTCGGAATCGTTCAGTTTGCCCTCGCCAAATCAATGTGAGAAAACTTTGTTATCCTTTAGTTGTGAAATTCCGCATCCCAAAGCAAATCCGGGGTCGCTATTAACGCTCGAATTTCCTGACCTTCCGGTTACAGACGCGCTGGATGAAATTGAGCAGGCGCTCTCCATACATCAGGTCGTGGTGGTTGTGGGCGAAACGGGGTCAGGCAAGACAACGCAGTTGCCTAAATTGTGTTTGAAACTTGGACGCGGTGTTGATCAACAAATCGTCCACACGCAACCCCGTCGATTGGCAGCACGTTCGGTTGCCAATCGGATCGCTGAGGAACTCAAGACCGAGCTTGGGGATCTCTGTGGGTATCAAGTGCGATTTGAGCGTCAAAGCTCTGATCATACGTCGATTAAGTTGGTCACCGATGGGCTCTTATTAGCTGAGTTTCGTGACGATCCTCTGCTTGAGCGGTATGACACGATTATTATTGACGAGGCTCACGAACGGAGCCTGAATATTGATTTTCTGCTGGGAATTTTGAAAACAATTCTTCCGCGGCGACCTGATTTGAAGGTCATTGTGACCTCGGCCACGATTAATTATGAAAAGTTTAGCGAGCACTTTGATAATGCCCCGGTGATACAGGTTTCGGGGCGAACATTTCCTGTGGAGGTGCAATACCAGCCGATTCGTGATGTTGAAATCTCAAAATTGGATGGGACTCGGCTTGCTCAAGCAATCCATCGATCAATATTTGATTTGCGAGCGATTGATCGAAATCAGCAACGCTCCATGGGCGATATACTGGCTTTCTTGCCCGGTGAACGCGAGATTCGCGATGTGTCTCACTTCTTGCGACAAGCGGCTGTTGACCGATTGGATGTGCTGCCCTTATACGCCCGACTTGGAGCGAAAGAGCAAACGCGGATCTTCCATCCAAGTGAGCAGGGGATGCAACGCATCGTTCTCGCGACGAATGTCGCTGAAACCTCTCTAACGGTTCCTGGTATTCGATATGTGATTGATTCAGGGCTCGCAAGAATTAGCCGATATTCACCGCGTAGCCGTATCCAACGTTTACCGGTCGAGCCGATCAGTCAGGCGAGTGCAAATCAGCGGTCGGGGCGGTGCGGCCGAACTGAACCTGGAATCGCAATCCGCCTGTTTGACCAAGAGGATTATCAATCCCGTGCTAAATTTACTGATGCGGAGATCCTCAGAACGAATCTGGCCTCGGTGGTCTTGCAGTGCCTCGATCTCAACCTTGGCGATCCACTGGATTTCCCTTTCGTTGATCCGCCGGAGGCGCAGCTTGTTCGTGATGGTATTCATCAGCTTCGTGAATTGGATCTGGTTTCACCCAAGGGTCGGTTGACGCCGCTAGGTCGCCGTGTTGCTCGTCTACCTCTAGACCCGAGAATCGGTCGAATCTTGCTGGATGCCGAAACACGACGTGTCTTTTGGGAGGTCAGTGTGGTTGCTTCTGCACTGTCGATACAGGATCCAAGGGAGCCAAACTTCTCGACAGAAACGGTGATCGATCCATCGAGTGAATTTGTCACCTTGCTGAACTTATGGAATTGGGTTGAGAAATCGCGGGATGCGCTGAGTCACTCGAAATTTCGTCAATGGTGTCTAGCGGAAGGGCTGAATTACAACAGGTTGCGTGAATGGAGAGAAATTCATCGGCAAACGCGTCTAAGCTTCAGGGGCCAAAAGCATGCAGCACAATCAGACGAGTTAGACCGCATTGGCTTTCACACCGCCTTACTCACGGGGCTTGCAAGTCAAATTGGTCATCGTGAGGAGCACGATTATCTTGGGGTGAGGAATCGACATTTTCGAGTTCCTAAAGCTGCCTTACAGGTCAAAGCGCCTTGGGTCATGGCTGCAGAACTCATTGAGACTCATCGAGTCATTGCACGAACGGTTGCTCAAATTGATCCGAAGTGGGTCATCGACGCTGTACCACGATTATTGAAATATTCCTATGCAGAGCCTTTTTGGTCCAAAAAGCAGGGCCGTGCTTTGTGTTATCGAACCACGCGATTGTTCGGATTGGCCCTGATTGAGAAGGAAACTATTGGTTACACCACAATCGATGGGGCAAATGCCAGACAACTATTAATTACCGAAGGGCTGATCGCCGGAGCAATACGGTCTAACCTACCTTTTATCACGCACAACCAGTCCATTTTTTTCGAAGCATCTAACATTGAGGCGAAGCTACGTCGGGCTGATTTGATGAAAGCCCCTGATGATATGGCAGATTGGTTCGCATCGCGTTTTCCAGACACTGTGACCGATGTGAGAAGTCTTGAGGCGTGGTGGAAGAAATCCAGTTCTTTGGAAAGGCAGCGACTGTATTTAACCCTCGATGATTTAAAGCTCGACTCCAATGTACAAATTGATACGGCGTGTTTTCCGGAGCAACTGGCACTAGGGCACTTAACGCTTCCTGCAAGTTATCAATTTGCGCCTGGTCATGATGAAGACGGGATCACGGTTCAACTTCCGATTGAAGCGCTGATGCAGATCAAACCAGACCATCTCGAGAAAACGGTTCCGGGTGCAATTGAAGACAAAGTTGAAGCGATGATTCGTGCGCTACCGAAATCGGTGCGTCGTCAGCTGGTTCCAATTCCCGATTTTGTCAAAACAATCATGCCGGTGATCGAGGCCGATCAACAAGGTTTAAGTCAAGCTGTTGCCCATTGTGTGACCAAACGTACAGGCGTTGCGATTGATCCACTCGTTTGGGCTGATCATCAGTTAGATGCGAGATTAAAATTACGGATTGAGGTTGTGGATTCAGACGGCTTGGTTATGGATGTTGATCGCAATTTGAACGCGCTCCAAGAGCGTCTGGCTTCTCAGGTTACAGCCGTGCACCACACTGAATCCGTGGAGACATATCACGATTGGCCGCTTGGCTTGAGTTTGGAGTATGAGACCTTGACTCAAGCTGGCGGGGTTCAGATGAAGCAATTTCAGCGTCTGGTGTTACATGAAGGGGATGTTGTACTCAAAAGCCTGTTTGATCCAAAGGACGCAATGATCCAGCATCAAGCGGCGGTCGCTCAACTCCTTGTTGAACGTTGCTCTGATCTCTTTCGCTTCATCCAGTCGAAAGATGCTAACTATCAAAAGGCAGTAGTTTCTGTCTGCCATAATGAGACGGATCGATTGCGTTTCAAGCGTTTGATCGTTCTCGCATGCTTGGACCCTTATACTGAAATCATGGATCACGACGCGTTTGTTACCGCAAAACAGCGCGTCAGGGAAAAGCTTGTTGATCAGGCAAAAAAGGTCGCCACGGCACTTGAGTCTGCAAAAACGCGCGAAAGACGATTAAAACAGCGTCTTGGTGGAAAAATTCCGCCATCGTGGTTAAACCCAATCGCTGCGATGAAAGCACATATGGCTGAGATGTGCGGAGATATTCTTAACCAGACGCCACCTGATCGATTGGTTGACTTGGATCGATATTTGAAAGCACTCGAGATACGTTTGGAGAAGTTGCAGTCGCGTCTTCTGTTGGACTCGCAATGGCAGCAGGAGATTCATCAGATCGAGTCAGAAATTAAGCAACTCTGGCCGACGTATCCAGCTGATTGGCGCGCACAAGACGCGCAATTGGTTGAATTGAGGTGGCAAATCGAAGAGTTTCGCGTACTCTGTTTTGCACAAACATTAAAAACACGAGAAAAAGTGTCATTTAAACGGTTACTGAATGCGTTGAGGGAATATCGAGACCTATGATTCGTGCCATTTTGTGTGTTATCGCTCTGTTGTGTGTGCCTTTGGTTGGGCATGCTGAAACCGAAAACGATCCTTTTGAAGGATGGAATCGTGCGATATTCTCGTTCAATCAAAAAGCCGACAGGTACATATTAAGGCCAGTTGCGGAAGGATATCGGGCCGTAACGCCCGCACCAGTTCGTAAAGGCGTCAGCAATTTTTTCAATAATCTCGGCGAGCCAATCACTGCTGTGAATTCAGTTCTGCAAGCGAAGCCTGGCAAAGCAGCACGTTCATTGACTCGTTTCGTCTTTAACACCACGTTTGGTTTGCTTGGTCTCTTTGATGTGGCAGGTGCCATGGGTATCGAGCGAGAAAGAGAGGATTTGGGGCAAACGCTCGCCCACTGGGGTGTTGGTTCGGGTCCGTATCTTGTGCTTCCAGTTTTGGGGCCCAGTAACCTTCGGGATTTGGGTGGGAGGTTCGGTGATCGACCATTTAACCCCATCAGTTGGCAAGATGAAGTTGGAACCACAGAACTATTGATCGGCGACGGGATCCAAACGCGGGCACGGTTACTCGGGTTGGAACCAAAATCGGTTGGCGATCCCTACGTTCTATTACGAAGCGCCTACGAGCAACGCCGTCGCTACGAAATCAACGACGGTATCGTCGTTGATCTCTTCTTAGACGATCCGTTTTTGGATGATCCCTCAATTAATCAGTAACGATTCGAGTGTTTCCTGATCTTTAACAAACCGCGTGATACCGTCGGCTAACTTTTCAGTGGCCATCGAATCAGCCGAGATTTGCAACAAAAACGTATCGCGATCAATCTCCTTGAGTTCCCCACCAGATGATGCGGATCTGCTGAGAACTTTGACTGGCTCGGTCCGCGTCTCGAGCTCCTGTAGTAATGCAGGAGCAATGGTGAGTCGATCACAGCCAGCAAGCGCAAGCACTTGATCTGCAGTGCGAAACGAGGCCCCCATCACAATGGTTTCAACGCTGTGGCGCCTGTATAGATTAAGAATCCGGCGCACCAACAATACACCCGGGTCGGTTTCCACTGATGAGGGTGCCTCACCTTTCGCGGTATACCAATCACGAATTCTGCCGACGAAGGGGCTAATGAGTGTCGCCTGTGCGTTTGCTGCGGCAATGGCCTGCGCTTCGCAAAATAGTAGAGTTAAGTTACAGCCGATTCCCTGGGCTTCAAGAGCTCGTGCTGCCTGAATTCCTTCCCATGTTGACGCCAATTTGATCAGAATTCGCTCTTTGGGAATGCCGAGCCCGGAATACTGATGAATGATCCGCTGTGCTTGTTCGATTGCAGCGTCGGTATTGAACGATAAACGGGCATCGACTTCCGTTGAGACATAGCCACGAATCCGCTTGGCGATTTCGAATCCAAATCGGATCGACAAATCGAGTGTAGCCTCACTCAGTGATCGGAATACGCCACTCGCTAATTGTTCTCGAGTTTTCGAGATGAGTTCCTCAGTGACAGGAGACTGTGCCTGTTTGAGAATCAGTGATGGGTTTGTGGTGGCATCGATGGGCTTAAACTGTTCGATCGCTTGAAAGTCAGCAGTGTCTGCAACAACAATGCTGAGGCTACGTAATTGGTCGAGTGTGCTTGTCATAAATTCTCTACATTTGGGATGGCTGCCAGTGCGTCTTCGATGACAGCCCAGTCAGCTCCAGGTAACTGTGCGCGTTCGCTTAGAATGCGTCGATAGTTCCGAGCGCCAGGGACTTGATGATACAGACCGAACAGGTGCCTTGTCAGGTGTTTCAGAGGGAATCCCAGTGCGAGTGAGCTCTCCACATAAGATCGATAGCTCAAGAGAGCGTCAAAGGCGTTACGATTTGGCGGATCTTCATGAAAAAACTGCCGATCAACTTGCAAGAGTATTTGTGGAGTTTGATATGCAGCGCGACCAATCATCACGCCGTCAAGTGAACCAAGTTGAGCCTGACATTGATCGATTGTTTTTAATCCACCATTTAAAACAATTTCTATTTCAGGAAACTGTTTTTTCATTTGATGGACTAATTCGTAATTCAATGGCGGTATTTCCCGATTTTGTTTGGGAGACAGTCCACCTAAAATGGCTTTACGCGCGTGAATAATGACATGATTAATTTTTGAATCATTCAACATACCCATAAATTGTGGCAGTGAGTGTTCAGGATTTTGATCATTTATTCCGAGCCGTATCTTGGCTGTGATTTTTGGACCACTTGATCCACTTGCATCACGCATCGCACTTAAACATTCTGATACATGTTTAGGATCAGCCATTAAAGCTGCACCAAAACACCCGGCCCGAACACGATCAGACGGGCATCCTAAATTCAAATTGATTTCATAAAACCCCATATCTTTTACGCGATTGGTCGCTTGATAGAGTTCATCTGGATTGGAGCCTCCAATTTGGAGGGCGAGAGGGTATTCAGCAGGCGAGTGCTCTGTAAGTCGTTCTAAGTCACCATGGATCAGGGCCTGTGCTGTAATCATTTCAGTGTAGAGTAGCGCTTTTCGCGTCAACGTGCGCGCAAACACGCGCCAGTGACGATCTGTCCACTCCATCATAGGCGCTGTTGAGAAACGAAAAGGATTGGATTGCATAATCGAAGATTAAGAAAAATTAACAGTGATGGCTAATATTCTTTTTGTATTTGTAGAAAACTAATAAGTGATTCTATAAAATCTATTTTTATACTTACGGTTTTAAAATAAGCTCCCTTTTCAATTAGTTATTTGTAATATATTATCATACTACTATCAGCCCCTTTTAATTTTTAATATTTTAAAGTCTTAATTAGAAGACTTATTTTTGAGAACGTTTAAAAAGAGGTTCCATGAAACTAGCAAGCCTATCCTTAAACGAATTGGAAGCCATCCAAAAAAAAGTAAATCGCGAAATTCAAAAAAGACGAACAAAGGCCCAGGAAGAGGGGCTTAAAAAGATCAAGCTAATAGCAGCCGAATACGGATTGACCGCGACCGAGCTTAAAGGGATTTCGTCTGCCAAGCTATCGGTTACAAGAAAAAAGGCCGTAAAAAAGCTAGGGCCTGTGGCGCCGAAATATCGCGACCCGAGTAACGCGGAGAACACGTGGACCGGTCGTGGCCGGAAGCCAAAATGGGTCGAGGCTTTTTTAAACGGGGGTGGTCGCCTCGAGCAGATCACAATCTAGCCCTCTTCAAAGAACCCGGCTGGCGTTGTACTCTCGCGCTTGCTGGAGATGCCAATGACTGTTCGTACTCGTATCGCACCCTCTCCGACGGGTGACCCGCATGTCGGCACTGCCTACATTGCTTTATTTAATTATGCGTTCGCAAAACAGCATGACGGGCAGTTTGTGCTACGTATCGAAGACACCGATCAGAGGCGCTCAACAACCGAATCAGAGCAAGCGATTTTAGACGCCTTACGCTGGACAGGGCTTGATTGGGATGAAGGACCCA
>MDTG01331359.1_pt1 | contig 10574 bp, 2 predicted proteins | sample 811421 | NCBI WGS metagenome assembly MDTG01 (sample SAMN05326645, study PRJNA326480) | marine metagenome | isolation source: seawater | place: Pacific Ocean: South East | collected 2011
ATTGATTTCTTTAGTTACACTATCCTGAACAAAAATATTAGCATATAATGCATTGAAATCAGTTTTAGGGAAATCTACTATACTTGATGTAGTAAATCCGACTGAAGTTGAACCTATACCAATATTGATACCAGTCAAGTCAATACTACCAATACCATTTGTATTAATACCTGCTAGGTCTGTATTAAAGTCAATTTTTAATATCTTAATATCATGGTCTTTTGTAAATTTCTCAATTGGTGTAAATATAAGATTTTTATCACCTGTAGCAAGAATATCTGCGTCAAAGTCACCTAACTTGGTTGTTGTAAAATCAGTTGTCTTTTCAAGGATATAAGCATTGTTTTCATCTGTTAAAGTGATCACTTCTGTAAATTGAGTGTCAAATGTATCAGGATCAACAATCTGTACTAGATAATTTCCAAAATCTTCAGTTAGAGATTCAATTACAGTGCTTGTACTTTCAAATCCCTCACTAGAGAATGTATCACTAACATCATCATGAACTAATACTCTGTTTGTTTTACATCTAGTAAAGTCTGTTAGTGTTCTGTTTTTTAATGTTAAGAACTTAGAACCATTGACTCTGGTATCAAAATCTCTTGCAAAGTCGAAATTATTGATAGCATCAACTCTTTGTTTATCCTCTAACTCAAGAACGTTACCAACATCTAAGACAACCACCTGATTTGATTCACGAACTTCTCCAACACCTACTGATATAGTTGATAAAACGGAGGTATCAGCAAAGTTTTTAAGACCTGATGGGTGTACTAAACGGTTTACGGGATTAACAAACTTCTCCCATTCAATAGAACTCTTAACTGTATATGAAAGATTTTGGTAATAATCATTATCTGGTATAACTTGATAGTCTTCATTTAACTTACCAATATCATCTAACCATCCATACTCTTGTCTATTTGAGAAATCAACATTGAATTTTGCTTCATTTTTAACAACATTTGTTATTTCTGCTGATACATTACTCAATTCACCCTTAATTCTATCACCTTTCTTTATCTTAAATTTACCATCAATTTTAACATAATCATTTCTAACTTCCTCAATAGTCAAATCAGTCTTTACTGAATCTATTATAAGTCTTTCTTTAAACTCAAATTCACCTCTTGATTGAATTGGTTCAATTACAGGATATTTTTTCTTATTGACTAAGGTTGCATAACCTGATTGGAATGTTTTTGCAACACCTGCGTTTGTTGTAACACCCGCTAAACTAAACTTAACAACAGATTGTGTGCCAGCAATGTACTCATCAACCTTGAAGAAATTGAAATTATAATTTTCTGAGTTAAATCCACTTCCTTCAATAGTAGTGTTTGTTGATATACCACCTTGAGTTGCACCTATTCCTGCCTCACCAACTCTTTGTATACCCTCAATAAACACTTCATCACCAGTTGCAAATGGTTGATTAGTAAATCCATTGATAGGTGTCTCTAAGAAGCAGGTAACAACTCCTGAATTACTTGTTTCAACTGAGTTTATTCCAACACCATTGGAGTTATTAATTGCAATAATCTTATGAACAACAGAATCTAATCCAGTTACAGGTGATAATACATCAACTCTTGCAACTGTTTGGTTAGGAGTAACTGGTTGTAATGATACTTCATCAACTATTTTATTAGAAATAGGATTATATACGATAAGATTTGGAGCATTTAAGTAATCTGATCCACCACTCTTAATATCTACTGAGTCAATAATATCTAAATTATCAATACTTATGACTGGTGATATAAACGCTTCAGGTCCTAATGTTTTATCAGAAGAATATTCATATCCAAAGTCTACAATTCTTATCTTTTTAATTCTACCAATTGATTTAGATGCTGCAATTATGTTTGCATCAGTTCCATTTGTGCTGGTAACTGTTGTAAATTGTGGTAATTTTTTATAATTAAATCCTGGTGATATAATCTTGAAGTCTTTAATAGGTCCATGAACATTTGTTGATCGAGTTGAATACTCTAATTTTTCACAATCAGTATCATTGTAAGTTAAAAATTCAGGAACTCTTGGTGATATATCAAACTTTTCAGCAGATACATTATGAATCTTATATTCACCATTGTAAATACTATCTACGAATCTAATTTCAGAATAGTTTGATACCTCAGTATCTGCAGTGCTTATGAATCCACCCTTAGTTAATCCATAATATAATGTTATAGGAGAAGATGGTGAGAATTGAACAGTTAGTGCAGCACCAACAGGATCAGAATTATTTGTACCAATACCAATTGTTCCAGCAGTTCCTACATTAAATGCACTATTATCTTGAGAACTTAAATATTCATTTGTTAGATTACGATCATAGAATAACTTAAAGTCAAAATCTGCAAGGGTTGTACTTGATAATCCAAATGTTAACTTGGAATTTTTTACAACATTAATTCTAGGATTGATTTTTGCTATAGATTGACTTGCACCACCAGTGTTTGCAGTAATAGTTAATGTTTTAACTGGATTACTTCTTATATCTGCTAACGTTGCTGATAATTGGAAAATACTACTACTTACTTCATTGACAAAATACTTACCAGTTCCTAGTCCAGTTGCATTACCATCATAGAAAACTTTATCCCCTGTCTTAAATCCATGCTCTGAGATGTTAATTTGATTAGTTTCAACGTTAGAATTTGTAAATGATATTGGGTCAAAGATTAATACCTCAAATTCTGAATTATAATTTACCGAAACAGGTGTTATTGTGTTGATACCAACAGTTAAATTAGGAACAACATTCATCTTAATTACATCACCTTCTTTAAGGTTATGTGTTGTAGTACCTGCTGCTGAGACATTTGTAGATACAGTTGTTACTACTTTGTCAACATTACCCGTAACTTGTTCTTTTTGAGACTCTAGGTTGTACAATCCTGAAGATATTCCTGAATTAGAACCTTTAGAGAAGAAGAATAATCCCTCACTTGTACTTCCAACACTCGCTCTGGTTGTAACTAATCCAACATAGTTTTGACCTTTGTTAATAATAAAGACTTCAGTTGTATTTTGACCAATAAATGGTAACTTAAATTCATTAACTAAACCTGTTGGACCTACATCAAATCGTAATGCACCACTTCTTTTGTTTAATTTTACTGCCTGACCTGTCTTAAATGGATGGTTTGGAATATGAATTGTTCTTGTTGGTATTGATAAATTCTCTACAATCTCACCAACCACACGTTCTACCTCTATTGCACCACCTGCAGTTGTTCCAACTCCTACTGATTGAGGTCCATTAAAGAATATGACATCATTTGGTTCGGATATAAACTTCTTAGTTTTAACTGGAATTGAAATTTGGTTATTAAGTACGTCTATTTTTGACCCAAATGTATGTGCAATACCTGCATGTCTCTGAACTCTAATGACTTTTTGTATATCAAATAGATTTAATACCTTTAATGTCTCAGTTCCTATTCTTAATGAACCACCAATTGCAACTGTATTTGGAATAGAAGTAACAAATATATCTTGAATTATACCATTAGCATTTCCAACTGCCATTGTTTTTGCAAGTCCAATCTGGTCTGTGCTGATACCAACCTTAAATGAGTCGGTTAAATTAACTATTGAACTGCTTAATCCTGAAATTTGTACATGATCTTGATCATTTAATTCTATAAATGGTAGATAATTTGCTTGAACTTCAGTTGGACTCTTCCACTCAAACACTGCATTTTCAAATGTTGTTATTGCTGTGTTGATATTGGAAACACCAAGACCTACAATTTCATCTACTTGTGCACGGAATCCAGAACCATTAGTTCCTGCATCATTAAATACGGTTGGATCACCGACTTTATAATCTGAACCACCATTTAAGATTGTGATACTATCAACATCACCTGTAGTTACTGATTCAATAGTTGATATTTGTCTTATCTTTTCGTATGATTCTGTTACAAAATCATTACCAGCAAACTCTTCATCAACGTTATATGGATATGTGTTTCTTCTTAATCCTGATGTATTAAAATTAAATTCCTGATCAAGAGTTAAATTTTCTTTTATTAATGGTGATCTATAAGAATTACCAATAAAGTATGGATAAACACCCTCTATCTTATTAGTAGCAGTTCCTAATCCAACTGTAGAGAAATATGCATATATTCCATTTGGAAACTCAGGTGTCTTACAGAATCTACCATTATGAATATCAAGATCTCCTGAACCATCAAAGAAATGATCCTGAACAAAGAAACCTTCAGCGAATCCTGTTGGTCTATTTTTTAACTTAGTGACATCTTTTTTGTATGATGATTTGATAATTCTAATCGCAGAGTTAATATTATCTGCTTCAGAATATCCAAATGGTCCGTAAATTGGATTTCCATCATATGCCCAACCAATAATTGGTGAGTGACCTGTTATTTGATTGAATTCACCATTTGCATTTGTAGTGAATGTATTCTCAAAGTTTTCTGCAATCTCTTGTGAATAACCTAGAATACCAAATTTTAATGAGTCTTCCTTCGTAGAAAGGAATGAGTCTCCGAATCTCTCTGTATTATTAAGAGTAAGATTTCTAACTCTTGCTTGATAAGCAGCACCAGCACCTCTGGAGAACGCTCTAACCTCTGTTGATATGCTACTGTATCCAATACCAGTACTAATCACTACAGCGTCTACAACCTGCCCATTTTCAAGAACAGGTCTAACTACAGCACCAGCACCAGCATTGCTGTCAGTAATCCTAACCTCTGGAGTTGAATTATAATTTCTACCTCTGTTTACAACTGCACAATCTATAATCTTACCATTTACAATAATTGGTTTAAATTCAGCATTTTCACCATTTATGATAGTGACTTTAGGAACAACTTCTTTATCCAAGATAGCAGATCCATAATCTGTTCCCTCCTCATAAAGATAAGCACCTTTTAGTTGACCAGTTACAACAGGAGTTATTGTTAAATCACCAGTAATTGTAGAACCAAATGATACATCAACGTTAATTTTAATTTTTGGATAATTAAATATTTGGAAACCTGTTCCTTGTGTATCAAAGTTAACAAAGTTATCTCTATCAAAATTCTCTGTTGATGTGCCACCAACTCCAGCATTCGCTAATTTAAATGAATTATCTGAAAGTTTTTTAACTATGTAAGATGTAGATGTGGTTAAACCTTGTATTTCAGTTGTCTCTGCAGAGTACTCGACTATTTCACCACTCTTAAATCCATGATTAGTAAAGTTAATGGTATTAAAAGATGTTGATATACCAGATGGTTTTACTCTTAGTTTACGATGTGTGTAACCAGAACCCTGCTCTATAACTTTAACTGCAATAAGTGTATTTCTATTTTCTGTTCTAAACTTGTGTATACCACTTGCTGCTGTATCTGTTGATAATCCTACTGTATTAATACCTGCTATTCCAGCAAGTGCATCGTTTCTAGTATTAAAAATACGAACTGTAGATGGGTTAACAACTCTTACAAAGTAAGGGTCTCCATCTGATAGTGTTGCAGTGAGTGTATTTGTTAGATCAAAAGCAGAACCAATACCAATTGATGCATTACCATTTGCATTATAGAATACTAATTGACCATTTTCTAAGTTATGATTAGTCTTAAATGTGATTGTTTCGTTAACAATATCAACACCACCATTAAAAAATACATCTCTGCTATCAAATTCAAGGGATCTGTTACGAGTACCAAGAACAGGTTGTAAAACACAACCACTTCCATTACCACCTGTAAGTGAAATACTCTGAACTGTGTTAATATCAAACTGTTGTGGGTCTACAAATACTTCTTTTACAGTTCCTTCAATGATTGGTTCAGCAGCAGCACCAGTTCCTGAACTGGTTTCAATCCCAATAACAGGGGGATTTAGAACATCATAACCATCACCAGCGTTTAGTAATTCAACTGATTGTAGTGGACCAAAGAATATTTGATTATCTGATACGGGTGAACGTAATTGTACACCATTAATTAAAATACCAATGTCATTAATTGGTGGATCTTGTTTAGATGCTACAAATAAATTTTGTGAAAGAGGGAACTTTCTTAAAATCTTATCAGGACCTATCTTTCTAGATGCATGTCTTTTAAGAACAAACCTATGAATATCTGTAGTAGAGGTAGTTGGTCCAACTTGAACTGTATTTGCAGTTCCAATTTGTGCATTAGAATTAAAAATTCTAATTTTAGATACGTTTTGATTCGGACCAGGTACAACTGGATCAACAAAATATGTTCTTCCAGTATCTAAACCAATTAAAGTATCACCTTCAGGTTGATAAACTATTTCATCACCTTGAATAAATTTGATATCTTTACCAGGTGGTGGTGTAAATTTAATAAAACTATATCTTTGATTTAATGGATTGAATCCATCTAACACCGCTGATGTACTTCCAGTTAGTGTTTCTTCAACAATATTAACTGATATGTCATAACTTGGTAATGAATTTGATGCAACATATCCATCAGCATTACCATCAACATAAACATTTAATGTATCAGCAATTATTTTATCATTACCCTCTGTTAAAACTGCACCAGAACTTGAACTTTTTTCTATTTTTCTACGAATATCATAATCTTGATTTGCAACTTGAGTAAATCCAGCAATATTACTTGCATTAATTTGATTTAATCCAACGTCAATACTTGCAACAACACCACTTCCTTCTATAGTTTGACTTGATCTCTTTAATATATCAAATCTATCACCTAATTTAAGTGAAGATTTATCAATGTTTGTCTTTAACTTAAATGTAGAACCAGTAATTTCAACTTGGAATCTTGAACTGGTATTGTAAATCCAAGAATTAGCAAAAATTTGTTTATAATTATTCTTATCATTTTCTATTTTCTCACCTATATTTCTAACAAATATATTTTCTCTCTCATTAATTAAGTTAATATCAGTTACTGGAACTAATTCTGATAACACTCCAGTTATTCTTAACTCAATTTTTTTATTTAAGTCCCCATTTTCGTAACCAAAAATAGTTTCATTTGATCTAATATCCTCTGCAGTTGATATTGAAGCATTAACACCAGTACAACCAAAGAATTGATTAATTGTTTTTGATGTATAATCAATAGTATTCGTTCCACTTATTACAGTTCCAGTAGTTCCAAATCCAACTGTCGAGTCAACGTCAATGATTGATGCACCAGAAGATACAGGATTTATAATTTTTGTATTACCTGGTATTGTAAATGTTCCTTCAATTAAGTCTCTATCACTAAATCCTACAAATAAAGCAAGTTTAAAGTAATTTTTACCATCTCTTTTTATTATTTCAACCTCTGATACTGAAGCGTTTGTTCTTATGTCTGTTGATTTAAAGATTGTTTGACCTGTTAAACTTTGAGGATCTCCATCGGGTGTAATTAGATCAGCAACAACCACCTCACGACGAATAAATTCTGCATCAGATGGTTTAATTAAATTACCTTCAAGGTCAATTATTCTAGAATCTACACCATATAATACTTTAAATAATATTTTAATTGATTCTTCTACACCTTTTGATTGATAGAATGAACGAGCAAACTTTACAAAGTTACCAACATCTAAATTTTCTGCAAATGTATTATCTTCTAAACCTGGTAAAAATGTTCTTTTTAATTTCTGGAAAAATTCTTGTATGAATAATACAGATAAGTTTTGTACAGATGCACCTAATTCATGAGTTTCTGATTCAGTATCATCAAAAACTAAACTTTCTCTGTTAACTTCTAATAATGATGAGGAAATTCCAACGTTAAATCCTGATATGCCACTAAAACCACGAATACAACCTGTGAAAGAATTTGTTGTAATTCCTGTGTAAGATATAATTTCGTTACCAACTTTTAATAATCCATACTCTGAAGGAAATCCTTTAGTGCTTGGAACGTTGATTGTTGTATCAGTTGTAGAAATACCTGCAGTCGTTGTTGTAACTCCGACAACAACTTCAGGAACTAAATTATCAACTTTAAGATATTGATCAAGATTGTTAATTAAATCACTTGGACCTCCCTGAAATTCTTGAGAGATATAATATTGCTTAAAAAATTCAGTTGCATTTGGGAAATCAGATACCAGAAATTCAGGTAACTGATTCTCAATAATGGTATTGACTTGTATTCTTTTGTCAATTTGTGACATAAATTATTTCCTCTCTAAATCTCCGTTTGAGTAGCTAGAAGTGTAGTAGTCTCTTGTAAATACAACTCCAGAAACATCTTCACCTGATGCGATTACGTCTTTGACTGTATTTATTGTACTACTTGAAACGTCAAAGTTTAAATACAAATCCTTTAATCCAACCACATCATTTGATTCTGGGAATGCTTGAATTTCAATTATATTATTTTGACTTGTAGTTGACGTTATATTAATTGTATTAAGAAGAACTTCTCCCTTCATATAGTCAACACCACCTGCTTCTTTTACAAGAACAACTTGTTCATTCTTATCATTCTTTGATACAACACTGATTGTTCCCTTTCCACTTCCGTCTAAAGCACCAGAAGCAGTTTTATTTGGTATATCTGTGAAGTATGCAATACTATTTGATCCTGCAACTGTAAATCCAGTGCTCTTTATATTATATCCAGCAGGGTTAATATTAAAACGATTACCAAAACATAACTCATATTGGGCAAATTGATTAATAAGTGCCTTCAAGTCTCTTCTGATAATCACCTTTGTAATGTTAGATGTAATACCATTGTTAACTCTATCAATCAGTTGATTAATTTTACTATACTTAAATCTACCACCAAACTTATTAATCTCAACATTATTTGCATAAGTGTTAAGTGAATTGATAATATTTGTTCTTAAGTCAACTGCAGAAGCAACAGCAGAGGGATTATAGTATACATTACTCTCAATCTCAACATATAGTAGTTTAAGATCAACTATCTCTGAATTAATACCAGCGATAGCGTAACTCTTTAACTTATTTTTGATTTGTGATTTATCAAAATCAGATACAAAAGTACCATTTTTAGGTTTGATGCTTATCTGAACCTTACCAAATTGTGGTGGATTTAGTTCCTCTCCTCCAATAACCGATACTGACTCAGTTTGAGGGAATATATCTTGAATTATTGCCTCATAATCTCTTGGTGTAACTGCTCTATATTGTGCTGAGTAAAGTCTTGGAGCAAGATATTTAATAGAAGACAGGTTTTCACTTCCAGCACCGTTAGAAGCGTTTCTGACAGTTGTTACATCAATGCTCTCTGATGGTGTAAAGAATTGTCCATCATCTTTTAAGAATGTTCCTTGGAAACTAAAATTAGAAGGACCATTACCGTCTTCACCCTCAGTTACAATATAAGTTGCTGTGATAACTGAATTGTTATCTAATTTTTTACCAAATAGTCCATCACCAAATAATAATTCATAACTTTCATCTTGAACTTCTTGTGTCAAGTATATTTCTGAGTTTTTATTTAACTTAAGAATATTATCGACTTGAGAATACTTACGTCCAAGTCCAACATCACCATCTCCTTTCACATATACTCTTAGAGTTGAACTATCAATATCTGGGTTTTGTATTATAAATCTCTGATCTTGTGAAGTATTAACTAAAAATTGACGAGTTAAGTAGTTTCCTTGAAATACTGCAATTTCATCATCAAATTGTGCAAAAGATGTTCCATTAACATCTTTAACTCTTGAAGATGTGATATTATCTGGTATTGAAAAAGTAAAAGTTGTATTCTCAACATTACCAATACAAACTAGTCCAGAACGCAAGGTTAAGAACTTAGGAGTGCTATCATTCGTAGTTCCTACATTGATGTCAGTAATCTTAATTGTCGCCCTTGCAGCGGTTTTTGAGCGTGGTACATAACCAATGTTTCTGGCAAGTGAGACGACATTCTCTCGAACTGTAGCGGAATCAAGAAATGACTCATTTGCAACTAAGTTTGCATTAAATGCATTAATATATGTGTTATACGCTAATGTATCAATTAAGACGGAGAAGTTAGACCCCTCAAAGTCAAAATCAGTAAAATTAGAGTTTGCTCTAAGAAAGTCTTTGATCTGAACTTTGATCTGCTCAAAGTCTAAACTAGTAAATTGAGTAAAGGGCATATTATCTCGTAGGTTCTAAAATAAAAGCGAAAGATTGAGTTGGAACGTCTAATCCATTGATGTCAAAAACAACTTTTACATTCAATGCGTTACGATCTTGAACAGCATTTACCTCAACACAGATTTCACCAACTCTAGGTTCAAAGTTTCGTATCGTAGAACGTATTTGGTCTTCAATCACCATCACAGTTCCACTTGTGAAGTTGTTAAACAACGAATCACGAATGTCTGTGCCAATCAAAGAGTTAAAAAAACGCTCTGTTGGTATCGTTTCAACCAAATTTCTAACTGATCTGACAATTGCTCGCTCATCACTGAGTACAGGAAGATCCTTTGTCACTGGATGTGGTGAAAAAGAGAAACTTATATCCTTAAATACCCTAGATTTGCGTTTTGTCGCCATTATTGATACTTTTAGATTTATTTATACCCTATCTTGCATAATCATTCATCACATAATCATCACTATC
>MDTG01332966.1_pt1 | contig 10574 bp, 8 predicted proteins | sample 811421 | NCBI WGS metagenome assembly MDTG01 (sample SAMN05326645, study PRJNA326480) | marine metagenome | isolation source: seawater | place: Pacific Ocean: South East | collected 2011
ACAGCAGGTGAAGAAGCATTATCACCAGCAAAAATTGCCAGAGGTTATTCATCTACAGATAACGAAGACGGATCAGCAGGAACAACTACTGATACAGCCGCAAGTACATCAACGTTAGAAGGTAGACCAGGTAACAAGCTATCTATCCAAATTTTAAAACAAACAGTTGAAGCGAAAACTAGAAAACTATCAGCAAAATGGACTTTCGAAGCCGCTCAAGACGCCAACGCAATGCACGGTTTAGATGTAGAAGCAGAAATCATGGCCGCTCTAGCACAAGAGATTACAGCTGAGATTGATCAAGAGATCATCAACTCACTAACATCATTGGCTACAGCCGCAGGTGATAACTTTGACCAATCATCTACAACTGGTACACCAACTTTTATTGGTGATAAACACGCCGCGTTAGCAGTTCTTATCAACAGAGAAGCTAACAGAATCGCACAAAGAACAAGAAGAGGTGCAGGTAACTACGCAGTTATGTCACCAGCCGCTCTAACAGTTCTTCAATCAGCGACAACTTCAGCGTTCGCAAGAACAACTGAAGGTACATTTGAAGCTCCAACTAATACAAAAATGGTTGGTACACTTAACGGTGCAATGAGAATCTATGTAAACTCATATGCTTCAGATTCCGCCCCAGTGCTAGTAGGTTACAAAGGTGCAGGTGAAGTTGATTCACCAGCGTTTTATTGTCCTTACATTCCACTAATGAGCTCAGGCGTTGTGATTGATCCAGCAACTTTCGAACCAACAGTATCTTTCATGACAAGATACGGTTACGTAGAGTTGTCAAACACAGCATCTTCATTAGGTAATGCAGGTGACTACCTATCAAAAATTACACTTTCTAACGTATCATTTGTATAATAACAAATAACGTTAAAGATTGTTTTAACTTAAAACGCCCGGCTTTATGTCGGGCGTTTTTCTTTTATGCTCATTAAAGATGGTAAATAATTACGAAGGAACAAGTAATGGGCAGAACCACTAGAAAAACCACAGGAACACTTACATTTTCAAGCGATGTAGAGTTCAGCAATGTAGCTAACAAAATAACTACGACAGAGCTTACAACAGCTGATGAAAGAATAACTCTTAACAAGAACGGAACATCAATTGGAAGTGCTGGTATTGAAGTTGAAAAATCAGGATCAATAGCATCAAGTTTAGTTTATGATGATGCTGGATCTGGTAAATGGTCGTTTACAGGTGCAGGAGCAATTGATTTTAACAATTCTTCTTTTGAAAATTTTAGTTTAGGTACAATTGCGTCAGCAGATATTAATAGTGGTACAATTGATGGTACTACAATAGGTGCTACGTCACACTCAACAGGTAAGTTTACAGACTTAACAGCTACAGGCACAGTTAACCTAGGTTCAGGATCAGTATCAGCAACAACATTTACAGGTTCATTAAATGGTACAGCTTCTTCTATTGCTAATCACAATACAGATGCATTGTCAGAAGGTTCATCAAATTTATATTTTACAAATACAAGATGGGACACAAGACTTGGAACTAAAACAACTGATAACCTAACAGAAGGTTCTTCAAATTTATATTACACAAATGCAAGAGCAGATGGTAGAGTTACAGCAGGATTTAGTTCAAAATCAACTTCAGACTTATCAGAAGGTACAAATTTATATTACACAAATGCAAGAGCAGATGCACGTATTGCCGCCGCAAGTATTAATGCGTTATCAGATGTTAATACGTCAGGTGTAGCAACGAATCAAATTTTAAGTTGGAACGGTTCAGCTTTTGTTCCAATAGCAATAGGTAATTCAGTTGCCAATATAGTAACTGACAAAGATAATACAACAAGTGCAGTAAGTGGTGCCACACTTCAAAACGAAGCGGCTTCTGGTTTAACAGCATCAATTACACCACAAGATTCAGGAGCAAAAATATTAATACAGTCTAATATAAAATACAGTGTACAATCATCAACAGGTAGCACTGCATTTTATATCAGATTGTGGAGAGACAAAGGCGCAGGCAGTGAAAAACTATTAGCAGAAGATGTAGTATACGAAGCTACAAACACAGCTACAATATATCAATCTAGTTTTAGTATATTTGATGCACCAGGTGATACAAGTGCTCACACTTATGCAGTTTATTATGATGCATCAACAGCCAATGGTACATTAACACCTAACCCAACACACTCAGAAGGATCAGCAAGTGAAAATTACATATCAGTATCTGAATCAATTATAACTTCTGATCTAGTTACATTATCAGGTACAAATACTCTAACAAATAAAACTTTAACAGCACCAACTATTACTAATCCAGTAATAAATGGTACAGTTTCTGGTACAGCAATTAAAGATGAAGATACTATGACTTCAAATAGTAATCAACATCTAGCAACACAACAAAGCATTAAGGCTTATGTTGATTCACAAGTACAATCAAAAGATACACTAGGCGAACTAAATGATGTTAATACATCAGGTGCGTCATCAGGTTCAATTATAAAATATGATGGAGCAAATTGGGTAGTAGGTACAGATACAGATACAGGTTTATTAAATGTTGTACAAGACACATCACCGCAACTAGGCGGAGCATTAGATTTAAATTCAAATAATATTACAGGCAGTGGTGACATTAACATAACAGGTGGAGTCACAGCAACAGCAACAGGTTCATTTAAAGACGGATCATATTCAGGTAACCTTACAGTTACTGGTAATTTGACAGTACAAGGTGATACAACAACAATTGATGTAACTCAATTAGAAGTTGAAGATCCAATGATATATTTAAATAGACTTGCTGGCAACAGTGCAAATAATACATATGACTCAGGTGTATTAATTGAAAGAGGATCGTCAGAAGATCATGCTGGTATGATATGGGATGAGTCAGCTGATAAATTTAAATTCTTTACTTCAAATGCAATTACAGCCGCAACAACAGTAGTTTCAAATATTGCTTTGGCAAACATAGAAGCCAATGTTGCAACATTAACAGCAACCGCGGCAAAATATGCTGACTTGGCAGAGCTTTACACTTCAGACGTTCAGTACGATTCAGGTACAGTTGTGGTGTTTGGTGGAGATGCAGAAGTAACACAATCAACAAAAGCCATGGATCATAAAATTGCAGGAGTAGTATCAACTAATCCAGCATACTTAATGAACAAAGATCAATCAGGATTATCAGTTGCAGTTGCATTAAGAGGTAAAGTTCCAGTTAACATTATAGGACCAGTTAGCAAAGGTGACTTAATTGTAACCAGTGATGAACCAGGTGTTGCAAGAGCACATCCAGGCGTGGTAAATTGTTGTTATATTATTGGTAAGTCTATAGAAGATGATGACACAGAAAATCTTGTTAGATTAATCAACTGTGTAATTTAAGCATAATCGTCTTTGATATTATTAACTTTATTATAAAATTCAATAAAAACTTTTAACCATTTTTTCATATCTTTTATCATATCTTGTATATGATAAAAACTAATTGGTAAAGTAAAAAAATGATGATTCTTTTTAGTACTTTTATATTTGTTTTCTATAATGTAAAGACTATTTAAATCTTTTTCAATATCAGTTATTAATTTTTTATAAAATTCTTTACTTTTAAATCTATCATATATAAATTGATGATTTTCATCATCAGATTTAAATTGCACATCAACTTCTTGCACATCAAAATATAAAGCTCTAACTGGATTAATATTTGGTCTGTATTTTTTTAATATACTTGGAAAATAATAACTAGAATCTTTAGTTAAAAAGTTTTCAATAATTGTAAAATAAGAGTCTTCTAAATCATATCTTAGTTGTAAGTCTATCTCAGAATTATTTTTAGTTTCTTTTTGGTATGCAAGAACAAATTTATTGTATATTTTTTTAACTTCTGTACGTTCAACACCATCAAAAAAATCATAGAACTTCTTTTTGTTAATACTATTCTTATGCATATAAGACTTTAAATTAGGAGTCATTTGTCCTTTATTTAGATACGTATCTAAATCTTTAATAAGTCGTAGATGTTTTATATGATATACTTTGCTCATGCAGTTGCTCCATGCATATATTTACTTTATTTTATATTTGCTAGAGTTTTGAGCTTCTTAATATTTTTCTTATTGTTTAATGTTATTTTAGCACCGTTGTGTAAAGGTTTAGGGTATTGTCCAATATCGTGCCACGCATAACCAGAACTTTCTCGATTAAGTGTAGGAATAAATTCTTTTGGAGTTATTATAGCATAAGTGTAATATGTAAAACTTTTATCTTTTGAATGATACGTATCTAATGGATTTAAAGTTTCTATTGGTGGCACAAATCCTATTTCTTCTTGAAGTTCTCTTCTTAAAGCATCCATAGGCTCTTCATTTTTTTCAATTTTACCTCCCCAAAAACTCCATGTATAAGGATAGCTGACATCTTTACTTCTTAGATTTAGAAGCATTCTTTTTGTGTCTTTAGCGACAAACGTGGTACCTACTGCTTTATACATAATAACCTTTTTTTTACTTTTTATTATATTATAGTAAATTTATGTCTATGGTGCAAGTTCTAATTTCCAAAAACCGTTCTTATATTGTCCTCTATGACTGTCAATCCATTCACTGCCAGTCCATCTATATTGTGTACCAGTATTGGTATTGGTTACGTAATGTGTAGACGTTTCGGCTGATGCATCAAAACTAATAGTCCACGCACCACCAGTATATTGTATAATATCATTTGCACTAGCTGAAAAACTACTACCAAATGTACTATTTCCTGCAAGTATTGGATTAATAAGCAAATATCTTTGTCCATTTAATGCTGACGGTAATCCAGTTCCAGGATAAGTTGTTTCCGGATCAATAATTTTATCTACTGCGGTTTGTGTATTTGTTGGTAATGAATCTACATCTAATGTGAATACTAATTTATTATTATCACTTGGATGAAAAGCCAAAGTACCAAATACATCTAAACTACTATCTTCAGGATCACTACTCTGTCTTAGAATTAATTTACTAATGCCATCTTGTAGTTGTCCATATTGTTCTAAAAATTCTTTCCAACTTTCATTTTCATTAACACCATATGCACCTAACAATGCTACATTATTTCCAACAACAGAAATTTGTGCATTCTCTGGAGTAATAATTTGTGTAGCAATTTGTCCTGGAAAGTTTTCAAAGAAATCAATAAATCTAGGATCATAATCTAAATCATCTATTGAGTCTGTGTTATTAACTCTAGCAACAATTTGTTTGATAATTGATTGTTTTTTAACTTTAGCTGGAGGGTTTAACCAAACAGGCAAACTAAAAGTTAAAGTAGCAACATCTAATTCTGATGTAGTTCCTTGCGGAACAGTTCTAGAACTATAATTGATATCAATTAATTCTACGTTTGTAATGTTAGTCCAATCTAACGGATTATCATTTGCTTGTAATTCTACAGCAGGATTAAACAACACTAAAATTTGTTCTAGTATTTGTAATTTTTGATCAGTATTAGAACACCATAAATCAACTGCCATATTTAAATTATATGGAACAGGCATATGACGTTCTACGGTATATGTATTTCCTATTTCAGCAATGTAATTACTAGAAGAGCTGTCAAATTTTCTTTCACTAACTTGTACTTTATCAACTAATCTTGGTTCTTGTAATCTATCTCTTGCTATCTGTAAGTTTGTAATGTAAGCACTCATAAAAGGTGCAGAGTTCATTACATTTTCTGAGTTGTGTCTTAAAAGATGTGCAACCATTCTAGACATATCAGCATATCTAATAGGTACTCTAATATATGACTCACTGTCACTGTTATCTTTTTTACCAGTCTTAACTGAAAAATTATCAAACAATCTAATAAATTGTAAAATGTATCTTCTTATTTGTTGATCATACCAGTATTGCATATTAGTCCGCCTTAGGTTTTATAACCTTACTTAAATATTGTCTTTCTTTACCATCAGTTGTTACTGTAGATGCAGTGTCATTATTTATAAAGCTGTCTAATTCTTTATTTGAAGTTACAAAAGTACCTCTCATGTTTTCAGAAACTTTAATAAATCTATTGCCTTCTTTTCTAAACAATCTACTTGGTGCATAATCAGTTCTTAGTACATACTGTCCTTCTGTTATTGAAGAAGGAAAACTATTACCAGTGTGTGATATAGTAATTCCTTTTCCAGCTGTACCGTCTTGTGATCTTAAATTAATTTTATGTGTATCTTTTTGATTAGTATATAAATGACCAACTTCCATTCCTTTAGTTGGAACATTTGCTTTAGCTTGATTTATTACAGCATCGTTAATATCAATTTCAGATTGATAAGTTGAAATAATATTTTTAAGATCCTCTGCACTATCGCCACTGCCAATAATATCTCTAAACTCTTGTGTATCTTGCATAGCAACAGCTCTGCATCTCCATATGTGCGGCCACCAACCTGGATCATAACCATCTGATCCTCTGCCGGTATCCTCAACTACATAAAACTTATTAATTTTTAAATTTTCTTTTGGAGTAAAACTTGAAACCGTTGCACTAGCACCGCTTTTATCTCCTGTAATAGTTTCGCTTTGATCAAAGTTTCCTGCTATAGGAGTTATTCTAATTGTTTTAGCTTCATGGTTATAATTAACAACAGTAGCAGTAGTAGAACTAGTACCACCTGTTATAGTTTCACCTTTTCTAAATTTTTTTGTAGGTTTTGCTGTTAATGTAATACTTGCAGATTCTAATCTTGTATCATCTTCTAGATGAGGCATTTCAAATACATCACCTGGCATAATTTTTCTACCAAGTCTATCAATCATATCATTTATATGAAATGTAATAAAGATAGTATCGTTAGTTTGAAATAGTCCAAATTGTGTAAGATCAAAATCTTGATCAGCTACACTGTAAACACCACGTAAATCAAAAACATCTGAATCATACTTTCTATCTCTGTTTTCACCAAACAGCATATCTTGTATGTTTAAAACACTTGTTATTGAATTAGTAGGTTGATCAGAACTCACACTATTTGTATTAATGTGCGGTCCTATGTATCTGTGTACAAATACACCCGTACCACCTACTAAGAAGTGTTCTTTAATCGTACGATCGGCAAATTTGTAATCATTACCTTTATTTGGTTTCCATAAACTTAATCTTGGCATAGTATATACTCTTTAAAGTATTTATTGAATGTAATTTTTTACTAAATATATTTGTTATGGCAAAAACGCAGAGCAAAAGACAAGAACTGATAGAAGATATACGTACTATACTAGGAGACGGTATGGTTGACGTAGAATTAGACCCAAAACACTACGAACAAGCAATTGACCTAGCAGTTGATAAATTTAGACAAAAAAGCTCAAACAGTACTGAAGAAGCTTACATTTTCTTAGAAACAGTTCCAGATATAAATGAATATACTCTAGGAGAAGAAGTAATCGAAGTAAGAGATATCTTTAGAAGATCTGTAGCAGGCTCAAATAGCAGTATAGATTTAGATCCATTTGAATTAGCTTATACTAACTTGTATTTTTTACAAGGTGGAAGAATTGGTGGGTTATTAACATGGGACGCATTTGCACAATACCAAGAAACTGTAAGAAGATTATTTGGTGGTCATATGAACTTCAAGTTTCATACTGAAACAAAAAAGTTAATAATGATGAGAAGACCTAGAGCAAAAGAAAATTTACTGCTAAGAGTGTATATGGAAAAACCAGTTGATACTCTAATTACTCAAAGATATAGTAGGCCTTGGATAAGAGATTATGCACTAGCACAGTCAAAAATGATGTTAGGTGAAGCAAGATCTAAATATAGCTCTTTACCAGGTGCCCAAGGTAATGTAACTTTAAATGGTGATACTCTTAAAAATGAAGCCCAAGCGGCAATGGAAAAACTTGAAAGAGATATTGAAACTTACGGTACAGGTGAAGATCCACTTACATTTGTTATTGGTTAATCAATAAAATTAGTTGACAATTTTAATTTAATAAAGTAATATTATTATATGATAATAGGACTTGTTGGATTTATTGGATCGGGCAAAAATACAGTTGCCCAGTGTTTTCAGAAAAAAGACTTTAAATTTGATAGCTTTGCGGCTCCATTAAAAGACTCTGTTTCTAGTGTGTTTGGATGGCCACGTAATATGCTTGAAGGAGACACAGATCAAAGTAGAGCATTTAGAGAAACGCCAGATACTTGGTGGAGTCAAAAATTAGGTATAAAAAATTTTACACCACGTTTTGCTTTACAGTATTTAGGAACAGAAATATATAGAGATAGCTTTAATGACAACATATGGTTACACAGTTTAGAATCTAGATATATAGGTAGCGGTAGACGTAGAACAGTTGTAAGTGATTGCCGTTTTAAAAATGAAATAGGTTTAATTAAAACAATGGGCGGTAAAGTTGTTAGAGTATCTAGAGGTGAAAAACCACACTGGTACGATTTAGCTGAACAGGCCGCAGGAGGTGATCAGTTTTCTATGCATACTTTAAATGATATGGGAATACATAGAAGTGAATGGGACTGGGTAAGTTCTAGAGTTGATTTTGAAATTAAAAACGATAAAGATGTAGCCCATTTAGAAAAAGAAGTAGATAATATTGTAAAACAATTATCTTAAATATCGGGTTTTAAATCACCTTGTTTCCACCCTACTTCTTCAACACTTTTTACTCTACTACAGTTAGCACATATACTTTTTAAATTATCCCAACTAGCATTGCTTAAATTACCATCAACATGATATACATCTATCTGTGCAGGGTGCTTTGCTTTAAAGCCACATTTCTCGCATATTGTTTTTCTTTTGTAACCACTCTTTTCCCATGAGTGTTTTAAGCCTGTTTTAAGACCTAAGTCTTCTTTTATACATTGGTCACATTTACTACGATAATAAATTTTTCCTTTACGTCTATAGTTAAATGCACTAGGCCTTGTTTTACACTTATGACATAAAGGTCTAATGTGCTTTGCAACTTGTATATTCATAAGTGTATTTAACACTTTGAATACCTTTAAAGGTGGTTTGCTTTCACCTTTTTTTTTAAAAAAACTATAAATATTAATATTAATTTAGAACATAATAATATGTTGAACAGGGAGATTTACAAATGCCAACACTAACATCACCAGGTGTATCAGTAAGCGTCATCGATGAATCTATGTATGCCCCGGCCGGCCAAGGTACGGTACCTTTAGTAGTAATTGCTACAGCACAGGACAAAGTAGATCCTAGCACTAGCAATACAGCAGTAGGTACAACTTCAGCCAATGCAGGAAAACCATATTTGATTACATCACAACGTGAACTTGTTACAACCTTTGGCGAACCATCATTCCAATCGTTATCTGGAACACAGATTCACGGAGATGAAAGAAATGAATATGGTTTGCTATCAACTTATTCCTACTTAGGAATAGCAAACAGAGCCTACGTTGTAAGAGCTAACGTTGACTTAGATCAAATTAAAGCATCTTCATCGGCTCCAAAACTTTCACCAGCTAACGGTACATTTTGGTTAGACACTACAAACACAGACTTTGGTTTATTCCAAGCGAATACAACTTCAAGTGCGTGGGAAAAGTTAACACCAACAGTACTAATGGACACTCCAGGAGCGTCAGGTGGTAAAGTATCATCAACAGGCACAGGTGCCAAACCAGTATCAAGCTACGGTAACAACGGAGACTATGCTATCGTAGGTTCAGCCACACCAATCAGAGCTTATCATAAAATTGGTGGTGCATGGCTAGTAATAGGTTCACCAACTTGGAAAGGTGGATCAGGAACTAACGGTGCTAACGTTTATATTAGACCGGGTACAGGTACAGCGCCAACAGTAGCAAAAACAGGAAACTTCAATGACATTTGGTTAAAAACAACACCAGGTGGACAAGGTGCAAATATAGTTGTTAAGTCATACGCGACAGCAACAGCTTCATTTTCATCTGTTTCAGCAAACGTCTATTCAAGAGACGATTCAGCAACTGCTACAATTGGTACAAGCATTAAACAAAATGACGTCTATGTAAGATTTGACGACTGGTCAGATTCAACTATGGCGGCAGAATTGAAAGCTAACTTTATTGGTTCAGCTACAACTCTAGCCACAACGGCAGTATCAAAAAGAGATATTCTAACAAACGCTGGTGCAACAGCATCACCGGAAATTGAATATAACATTAGAGTTAGAGATGCAGGTACTTCAACAGTTGCAACTGGTACAACTTCACTACACAGTGGAATTAACTTAACTGGTTCTGAAACACACGCAGTATTTGAGCTTAATGGTCAAACAATTACAGCAGTAGGTTCTGGCGCGGCTGGAACAGTATCACTAGCAAATATCGTACTTGCAATTAACAATGCGGCATCAACTACTGGTGGAGTATCAGCTGATATTGATTATCAAAGTGCTACAAAACAATATTTAAGATTAACCAGAGCAGGTGGTTATGCAGTCTACGTCCAAAAATCAGATGATGACAGTAACGTGGCAACTCAAGCATCAGAAGTAACAGCATTAGGATTTACTCCTAATCTTGCTACAGCTTCAGCGGCACACA
>MDTG01062582.1_pt1 | contig 10573 bp, 8 predicted proteins | sample 811421 | NCBI WGS metagenome assembly MDTG01 (sample SAMN05326645, study PRJNA326480) | marine metagenome | isolation source: seawater | place: Pacific Ocean: South East | collected 2011
ACAGATATGAATTATATCGATCAGCCCCCCTTAGGGAGTGTTTTGCTTGGTGTTGAGGTCCCCGATCAGGGTGGTGATACTGGGTTTTGTAATATGTACGGTGCTTTGGAAGAGTTGCCAGATTTGCTCCGTCGGCAGATAAACGGCGGTCAAATCAAGCACGATAGCTCCACTAATAGTGCTGGCCTCCTTCGTAAGGGGGCAGAGGCGGTAACCGATGTTACCGCTTGCCCCGGCGCCATCCATCCTATTGTTCGCACCCATCCGGAAACTGGACGCCAGGCGCTTTATCTCGGCCGGCGTCGGAATGCATATATAATGGGTCTGACTCTAGCAAATTCGGAGGCATTGCTTGATGAGCTTTGGGCTCATGCTACACAGCCAAAATATGCTTGGCACCATCAATGGCGAGTAGGTGACGTGATAATGTGGGATAATCGTTGTGCTATGCACAGGCGTGATAGCTTCGACGAAACTCAGCGGCGTATTATGCACCGGACTCAGATTAAAGATGATGAGCTGATTCAATAGAATGCTTTTCGAATAAGGTTAGCGCCACTAAAAATCATAAGAATAAGTATGATCATACGGAAAAGCGAATCGTCCATATAACGTCGAACACCCTGGCCCACAAGTTGGCCTACAAACATTGGTATCGACGCGACAGCAGACCAAAATAACAACTGCAATGTCAAAAATTTGTAACTGGAGAGGAAAAAAATCAAAGCCAACACAGCTGTTAAATAGCCAATACCAACAGCACAGATGAAGCGCTCTTTAGGCAACTTGAGTGCTACCATGTAAATAAGAACAGGAGGTACAAGTCCGGATATTCCGGCGATGACGCCTCCGGTAAGCCCGACTGGTATTCTAATGCGTCGAGCGGTTCTCGGGTTAAGGTGCCAATCTGGCTGGTTGTAGATAAGAAATGCGAAGGCTACTACCAACACTCCGACAATACCGGAAATTAGGGTAGGGTCCACTGAAGTCAGTACCTTTGCTCCAAAAGCAACCCCTGGAAGTATGGCTACATATAGGGGCCTATATTCTCGCCAGGTCTCGACTACAAAAGCATTGCTGCTTACCTGCCATATATTGGCAATCAGTACCGGAACTGTCATCAGTGCTACTGCTGTTGAGATATCAACAAAAATTGCTGCTAGAGAAACCGAAACCAGAGCGAGACTAATTCCGGAGGCTCCCTTGCAAAATCCACCAACCATCATGGCAATAACAACACCAATTATAATCCATGGTTGTTCAAAGAGCATAAATTGTCCGGTGTTCACATTTAAAAAAGTGATTATGATGTAGCACGTAATCGTAAAAATTCTCTAGACTTTTAAGCCTACATTGGGCGCCAGTTAGTGTCAGGAGGTAAGATGCCAAAATTTGCAGCTAATTTGACAACGATGTTTCCCGAACTGGAGCCGAAAGATCGGTTTGGGGCCGCTGCTAAGGCAGGGTTTAAGGCAGTTGAATTTCTGCGGCCCTATGACCTTCGAAAGACAGTGGTTAAATCATGGCTTGACGAAAATGGGCTTGAATTTTTGCTTTTGAATACTCAGCCGGGTGAGGGTGATGCTGATCGTGGCTTTGGAACTCTGCCGGGACGTGAGGCTGAATTTAGAAAGGCTTTTGATTTGGCATTAGAATATGTGACACATCTTGAAGGAAGATTTATCCATGTTACGGCAGGGCGTGTTCCAAACGGCATAGCCTTAGAGACATGTGAGGAAACATTCATAAGAAACTTAATGGTGGTGGCCCCAGTAGCTGAAGCTGAGGGCATCACGCTACTTTTAGAACCACTTAACATTTTAGATGTGCCTGGATATTTACATACAACTACAGAGCACACTCGAAAACTGATTGGGGCCACTCACGCACCTAATATCGCATTACAATACGACTACTATCACATGCAAATCATGCAGGGCTCACTCGCAGCAAATCTTGAAGCAAATCTTGACATCATACGGCATGTACAATTTTCGAGCTTGCCGGGCCGTCATGAGCCGCAACACGGTGAAGTCAATCTAGGCTTTTTGTTCGAACACCTTGATAGTGTGGGGTATAACGGTTGGGTAGGCTGCGAATACAGCCCTAAAGGCGATAGTTGGGATGGACTGAGCTGGGCTACACCCTATGGGTTAAATGCGGAGCGGTAATGGTGTCAAATACGATGAAAGCACGGGTGAAGTGGGTAGAGAAGCGAACCTTTTTGGGGGAGTCCGGTAGCGGGCATAGTCTAGTGATGGATGGCGCGCCAGATGCTGGCGGTCGAGATCTTGGTATACGTCCTATGGAGACACTGCTACTAGGTATGGGTGGGTGCACGGCATTCGATGTTATCCATATTTTGCAGAAAGCCCGAGAACCCGTTATTGATTGTGAGTTGGAGATCGAAGCTGATCGTGCGGAAGAAGACCCCAAAGTATTCACGCAAATAAAAATACGTTACATCGTGTCCGGTAAAAATTTATCGCGTGATAAGGTTCATCGAGCTGTGGATTTGTCGGCGGAGAAATATTGTTCTGCTTCTATCATGCTTGGCAAGGTAGCAAATATTAGTCATGAGGTGATATTTAGAGATTTATGAACTTTAGATTCAAAAAGGGAACTTGAGAAGGACGCGGACAATTTTTTTAGTTTTTTCACTAAATAAAGTTGATGCATAAAATGAACTAGCCGCCTTTTTTGATATTTCACTCAAAGAAGGATAGGGCGCAATTGTTGCAGCCATGGCGCTTACTTTTAGCTTCTGAGAAATTGCTAGCGCCCATGGCATTATTAATTCGCCTGCTCCCGCACCGGCGATTGAGCAACCCAGAATTTTACCTCGTTTGTCACTGAGTACCTTAATGATCCCTTCTGGCGTGCGCTCAGCGACAGCACGGTCATTATCCGCAAGGCTTTGCCGAAGGATACGAATACCACTACCCTTTTTTTCAAGTGCCTCAGATTGGCTCATGCCAACCTGCGCTATTTCTGGGTCTGTGTAAGTGACACGTGGTAAAGAAGTGTAATTCACCCTCGCATACAGTTTGAACAGTATGTTACGAATGACAATACCTGCTTGATAACTTGCAGCATGTGTATACTGCGGACCGTCAATGACATCGCCAAGTGCATATACTCGGTTATTGGAAGTTAAGAGCCTCTTATTCGTCAATATGCCATTTTGCTCATACTCTATTCCTCCGGCTTCAAGATTCAAACCCGTGAGATTAGGCACACGTCCTGCTGCTATCAATAAATGGGACCCTTCTAAGACCTCTGTTTGGTTGGAGCAGCTTGATATAATTATTACAGTATTATTTTTCTGTTTGGCCTCCCTAATCTTTGCGTACTCTTTGATCTTTATTCCCTCTTCCAATAGTTGTTTTTTGACCACCGTGGCAAGTTCGGGATCCTCCTTATTGAGAATTTTATCTTCATCTAGGAGTGTGACTTTAGCACCAAGTCTTCGATAGGCTTGTGCAAGCTCACACCCAAGTGGTCCGCCACCGACCACAATCAAGTGCGATGGCGCCTCTTTTAATTCAAAGACAGTTTCGTTAGTCAGGTAAGAAACGTCGTTAATACCCTTTATGGGGGGTATTCTCGGCGATGAACCGCTCGCAATAACAAATTTTTTCGCTCGGATTCGGAGGTTGCCAGCCTCTACTTCGCGAGGATCAACGAAGTGTCCTTCTTCCCGAATTACATTTACGCCCAGACCTTCATACCGCTGGGTAGAGTCATTCGGCGCGATGCTGGTTATTACATCATGTACGTGGTTGTGGACTGATTGGAACTCGATCCTAGGCGATAAACCTGCGATACCAAATCGTGATGCTTTACGTGCCGTTTGCGCAGCCTTGCCTGCAGCAATGATTGCTTTTGAGGGGATGCAGCCACAATTAAGGCAGTCTCCACCCATCTTGTTGCGCTCCAAAAGTACCACTTTTGCACCTAACTGCGACGCACCTGCCGCAACTAAAAGACCGCCTGATCCGGCACCAACAATGCAAATGTCTGGTGTTAGTAATTCAGCCATTGATTAACTTTCCGCGGTTATCAGGTTTCAATGAAAATATTTTCTACTACATAAATATTGATCGCAATGGCAGCTGAAACTGTATGTGATAATACGAAACGATTCCAATAGGGTTTAGTCATCTCCTAGCATCTTAGTAGTTATTTCAAAGACATTGCGAGATATCTCTTTGGTATTGAGAATATTGTACAAGCAATTTTTGACAAGCAATTGTCTTTCTTTATCCAAATGCCGCCAGCGTGATAAGGGCGTCAGGAGCCTGGCGGCGATTTGAGGGTTAATAGTGTTAAGCCCGATAATCTGCTCGGTAAGAAATGCGTATCCCGCACCGGTCTTAGCGTGGAATTGAACTTGATTGGAATTGCTAAATGCACCGATAAGCGCGCGAACCCTGTTTGGCGATTCAATTGAGAAGCCATCATTTTGCATCAATTCCTTTATTCGGGTCAGCGTACCATGTTTGAAGGATGTTGCCTGTAACGTAAACCATTTGTCTATAACCAAAGAATTACCTTGCCATCTCGTATGAAACATTTTCAGTGCTTCGTCACGTTCGGTTGCGCAACAATCATTCAACGCGATAAGCGAACCCATACAGTCTGTCATATTTGATGAGTTGTCGAATTGTGCTTTAGCAATTTTTACAGTGTCGTGCCGATTAAGCGCAGTGAGGTAGTAAAGAGCCATATTCCTTAGGCGTCTTTGGGCAACTTGGATAGCAGTGTAGCGGTAGATTTCTCGCGTCGTGTGGCGCTGGTAAAGACTGAATAGCTGTTTTTCAAGTCTAGTGGCAATTTGTTTGCGAATAGTTTCGCGAGCTACATGAATGCCATCAATGTTCACTGGCTCTTGAACATCTGCAAGCTCGGTTTCCAGCGGCAAACATAAAATTTCTCCAAGTAGCGCCGGGTCGGTTGTTTCGTCCTCAAGCATCTCCCCTAAGGAGTCAGTATATATCCTAATATTCTCCTCTTTCGGTTTTCCAATTTCAATTGTTCTAAAGATCAACCGTTTTGCAAGTATCTGCGATGCTTCCCAACGATTATAAGAGTCGTCATCATTTCCCATAAGAAAAGCTAGTTTTTCTAATGAAGGGTCTTCTTTTGGTATCCACTCTATCTTGACTGGAGCTGAAAAGTTGCGGAGAAACGATAGTTTGGGCGGATTAGCTATATTTTCAAATGTGAACGTCTGCTTACTTTTCTTCAATTCAAGGATTTTTTCGGTTGCGCCATCTGTACTGAGCTGTGTTCGATCACCATCAGAATTTAGCAAGGCAACGCGAATAGGAATGTGAAGGGGTTTTTTGTCGGTCTGTCCCTGCGTTGGTTCTGTGTGCTGATGAATAGTTAAAGTGTAAGATTGCTTATCCTTCTCAAAGGTATCACCAACGAAAAGTGTAGGGGTCCCAGACTGTGAATACCAAATACGGAATTGGCTAAGATCGAAATTGTTAGCATCTTCCATTGCAGAAACAAAATCATCACAAGTGACCGCATGGCCATCGTGGCGCTCAAAATACAGGTCCATTCCCTCACGAAAACCGTCCGCGCCCAATAATGTGTGCATCATTCGGATAACTTCAGCGCCTTTTTCGTAAACCGTTGCGGTATAGAAATTATTTATCTCTATATATGATTCAGGCCGGATAGGGTGGGCGAGTGGGCTCGCATCCTCTGGGAACTGCCGAGCACGCAGTGCTTTTACTGCCTTGATGCGCTCCACGGCTGCTGAAGACATGTCAGCAGAAAATGCTTGGTCACGAAAGACCGTTAGTCCCTCTTTGAGGCTGAGTTGGAACCAATCACGGCAGGTTACTCTATTGCCAGTCCAGTTGTGGAAATACTCATGTGCTATTATCGACTCAATCAGAGCATAGTCCATGTCAGTGGCGGTTTCAGGGTCAGCGAGAACATACTTGTCATTGAAGAGGTTAAGACCCTTATTCTCCATGGCGCCCATGTTAAATGCGCTTACGGCTACGATCATGTAAACATCTAGATCATACTCAAGACCATAAACTTTCTCATCCCACCTCATCGCCTTGATAAGACACTTCATAGCATGACGCGCCTGTGCCTCTTTCCCAAGGTCAACAAATATCTCGAGCGCTACGTTACGTCCTGAAGCGGTTATAAATTCATCTTTCAAGCAGCCAAGATCCCCTGCAACCAATGCGAAAAGATATGATGGTTTTGGGTATGGATCTTCCCATAATGCTGAGTGTGTCCCGTTTTTGAAGGTCTTGGTGTCGGTACAATTTCCATTTGAGAGGAGTACTGGGTACTTTTTTTTATTTCCGGTTATTTTTGTTCTGTAGCGCGCAAGAATGTCTGGTCGGTCCAAATACCACGTAATGCGGCGAAAGCCTTCGGCTTCACATTGGCTACAGAAGATCCCATTTGATTTATAAATTCCCTCAAGCTGGGTATTTTTTTGTGGCTTTATTATTACAGAAGTCTCTAGGATAAAATTCTCTGGCGGTTCACTGATAACAAGTTCATTTTTGGTAATCGTATATTTTTCGCTATCCAACTTATTGCCATCGAGTGCAACCCACTGAGTTTTGAGTTGTTCGCCATTAAGCACTAGCGCCGCATGTGGGTGAGCGGCAGTTGGGTTGCGGCGTATTTGAAGTTTGGCCACTACTTCAGTGGAGGTTTCTCCAAGCTTAATATCAAGAAACACGTCGTCTATTAGAAAGTCCGACTGATTGTAATCGGCTAGTAAAACAGGAATTGGGAGTTAGGTCTTCATTTCATTTTGCCTAATGGGGTGAACCGGTCCGTTTCCTCGAGTTCGCCGTGACAGAAAGCTCGTTTTGTTTCGACCATATGCACTAGGTGGGCATGTACAGCTCGACAAGCGCCTCGATAAAGCCGTGGGTCTAATCCTTTGTACATTTCAGCAACCAGCAGCTCTACACTCTCAATCCCTTTTTCAAGATGAGTACTTATTTGTTTTTCACGGTCACGGCGATGGGCAATAAGCTTGCTGATGTAGACATGAGGCTTATCGATAAAAGTCCCGTGGTTTGGCCAATATCGTGTCTCACTTCGCTTCAGCAATTTCTCAAGAGAACGAATATAAGAGCCCATATCTCCGTCGGGAGCTGAGACAACTGTGGTCGACCATCCCATTACGTGATCCCCACTAAACAGCACATTGTTTTCTTTCAGGGCATAGCAGAGATGATTGGAAGCATGGCCAGGTGTATGCACTGCTTCAAGAGACCAAGTTTTGCCGCGAATGATGTCTCCGTCATTCAAAGAGACATCCGGTAGAAAGTCGTAATCACCGTTTCCAACACCAAATTCAAGTCCTCGATCTTTGCCGTGCTGTCCGTAGCCATAAGTAGTGGCTCCGGTGGCCGGTTTAAGTAGTTGGGTGTTAGGGGAATGGTCAGAATGGGTATGTGTGATAAAAATATGAGTAATGTTCTCGCCTTTTGTAGCGGCCAGTATCGCATCTGTATGTTTTTCGTCTAGTGGTCCCGGGTCAATCACCGCTACGTCACCATGGCCAACAATAAAGGTGCCGGTACCACGGAAGGTAAATGGGCTGGGGTTTTCAGCAATCACCCTGCGGATTAAGGGTGATAGAACATCTGGCACGCCATATTCGAAATTAAAATCCCGTTTGTGGGGAATTATTACTCGTTGTCCCATATACAAAAGCCCTCATTATTATTGTTTGCATTAGGCTTCATCAATTGTCCCTGTCAAGGGTATCGACTAAGCTATGTGTAGTTTGGATTGTGGGGATAGTCAGTTACCGCTAAATTTAATATTCGATTTTAAATAAGAGGTATAATTAATGTTTACAACGCGTCCAGAACTACTCGGTACTTTTGGCATGGTGTCTACCACTCATTGGCTCGCTTCGGCTGCTGGAATGTCGATGCTTGAGAGGGGTGGTAACGCTTTCGATGCTGCAGTTTGCGCAGGATTTGTTTTACATATTGCTGAACCTCACCTGAATGGCCCAGGCGGTGATATGCCAGCGATAATTCACGTTGCAGGTGAGCAGGAGCCTAAGGTTGTCTGTGGTCAAGGGCCTGCTCCAGCGGGTGCTACAATGGCGTATTATCGCGATAAACTTGGTCTCGAACTCGTGCCAGGGACCGGCCTTTTGGCGACGGCAGTGCCGGGTGCAGTTGATGGTTACCTATTGATACTGCGGGATTATGGTACTCTCGCCCTTGAGGAGGTTCTTGCTCCGGCGATCTACTACGCAGAGCATGGAGCGCCTATAGTGCCTAACGTTCACAATACCATAAGTGGCGTGAAAGAGATATTTCGTAATCATTGGCCTACATCACAGCCAGTTTATATGCCAAATGGGGAGGTGCCGAAGCCGGGGTCCCTTCTAGGGAATGAGGGAATTGCCAAGACTTGGACGCGATTGATCGCTGAGGCTAAGTCAGCGGGGGGTGATCGGCAGACGCAGATCGAAGCAGCAAGAGATGCTTGGGGCAACGGCTTTATTGCTGAAGAAATCGATAAGTTCTGCCGTGAAAATGAAGTAATGGATGCCTCAGGGGAGCCTCATCGTGGTGTTCTTACCGGCGATGACATGGCTAAATGGCGGGCATCTTATGATACTCCATTAGCGTATGATTTCTGTGATCACACGATTTTTAAAATAGGTCCATGGAGCCAGGGGCCCGTTCAACTCCAGCAACTAGCTTTGCTGAAAGGACTCGGGATCGAGGACATGGATACTGAGGGTAGCGAATTTATTCACGCTGTAACTGAATGCGCAAAACTCGCATTCGCTGACCGAGAGACGTTCTATGGTGACCCAAAGTTCGTAGATGTACCAATGGAAATATTATTGTCTGATTCTTATAATGATGAAAGACGTAAACTGGTTGGTAGAAGCGCCTCACTGGAGTTCCGCCCTGGCCAAGTGGATGGATATGGAGGTTCCGTAAACTATCAAGCCGCTATTGATGGCGCAGCCCTTGCAGGGTCAAATCTGGCTGGCATTGGCGAGCCTACTGTTGGCCGACCATCAAATGGAGATACCTGTCACATCGATGTCATTGACAAGGATGGGAATATGATCGCAGCGACGCCTTCCGGCGGCTGGTTGCAAAGCTCCCCGGTAATTCCAGCACTCGGCTTTTGCCTAGGCTCACGTATGCAGATGTTTTGGCTCGAGGACGATAAGCCGGCGAGCTTGATGCCTGGGAAACGTCCGCGGACAACCCTCACCCCCTCGATGGCATACCGTGATGGAGAGCCCTACATGGCATACGGTACGCCAGGAGGGGATCAACAGGATCAATGGCAGACAAATTTCTTGATCAGGCATGTGGCTCATGGTCTTAATTTGCAGGAATCAATTGATGCGCCATCCTTTCATAATGAACACCACCCAAGCTCGTTTTATCCACGGCAGGCTTCGCCTGGGCGTCTTGTGATTGAGGGAAGGTTTTCAGAGAACACCCAAAAAGATCTTAAACATCGTGGTCACGCCCTTGAAGTTGCAGGTGATTGGTCCGAAGGTCGAATGTGCGCGGTAGCGACCGATAGAGGCATTCTGAAAGCTGCTGCTAATCCACGCGGAATGCAAGGCTATGCTGTTGGCCGGTAGAGCTCTTTTATGCTGACTTCGGTGCTCACCAATCTAATAACTGGATTTCTTGGTGTTGGGAAGACAACAGCCATTCGCTCTATTTTAGGCCGCAAACCACCCCATGAGAAATGGACGTTGGTTAATCGATCCGACGATGAAATGGGAAAGGCGACTATTGCGTACCGCCGAGATAGCCGAGTTGAAATTATAGCCAAAAAAGAGAAGATGCCAGATTGGGATGTTATGGGGGCGAGCCTCCTTGCCTGTTTGCAACTTCGTGGTATGAAGAAAACATGAAACTTGATGATATAGAAAAGGCCATGCTCGATGGAAAACACGGAAGAGCCGCCGCCTGGGCGATAGGGTTTCAAAAGGATGTTGGCACTTTCTTTGATGCGGAAGATTTTGTTCCTATACGGCTCGTTCATGTCAGTACTGACAGAGAGACTATGGGTGATAGTGGTATCGCGTTTATAGAGGAGCTGGGAAATCTGCGTCCCAGCGAGCGTTATCCGCGAGCTTATGCAACCGCTGATTTTAGGGGTTTTGATAAGGAAAACTTCAGTTTTCTTTTACCTGGCCGAAACTTGGAGGTACAGGGTACACAGGCAGTTGAGGCCCTCGGCAAACTCGGAGTTGTCACCAACCATGCCTATGTTAATGACCACTCCGTCACTGCGCCTGGTTTTGGCGAGGCTTGCGGTTATAGTGGCACACCCTCGGTTATATATATGAACAGTATCGTTGGAGCGCGTTGTAATTTTGAGGCAGGTCCATCAAGTTTAGCGGCTTTCTTTACTGGTCGTGTTCCTCGATACGGTTTTCACTTGAAGGCCAAACGGTTTGCCACTCATGGCTTTAAACTTAATTTTTCCCCAGCAAACATTGTCGATTGGGGGGTTATCGGCGCACTTATCGGCAGAGAGCTAAATTCATACTGGTGCGTGC
>MDTG01312945.1_pt1 | contig 10573 bp, 13 predicted proteins | sample 811421 | NCBI WGS metagenome assembly MDTG01 (sample SAMN05326645, study PRJNA326480) | marine metagenome | isolation source: seawater | place: Pacific Ocean: South East | collected 2011
ATATTAATATTTATATTTTCTGGGGTTAAATGTGAAGAGGTATATTTTGATCTTTCTGAAGACAACATTGAAATTAAAACAGATTTTGATGGTAAAGAAATAATAATTTTTGGATTGTTACAAGATGCCCATGATACAGTTATAACAATTAAAGGTCCTCCATCTAAGATGAAAATACGAAAAAAAGAAAGATATTTTGGGATTTGGATTAACAACAAACAAATTACTTATAGTAAAATTCCAACTTTGTTCTTTTTATCATCTTCTTCTGAAATTAATGAGATATTACCAAATTCAATTCAAGTAAGAGATGATTTAAATTTTGATAAAATATTAAATAATAAAACATTTGATCAAAATTTTATTTTTGAAAATGATCAAAAAATATGGAATGAGAATTTCGTAAGAATCAAAAAAAAACAAATGATTTATAAAGAATTTGAAATGAAAACATTCAAAGACAAGTTATTTCAAACAAGTGTATTTTTTCCACCAAATACTGTTCCTGGTATTTATTATGTTGATATTTATTATATAAAGCACAAAACAATTATGAATAAAGATCAGAAGAAAATTATTGTTAAAAAAACTGGAATTGGCAGCGACATTTACGAATTTGCCAGAAATAGGGCTGCTACCTATGGGGTATTTGTTATAATCTTTTCTATACTTTCTGGTTTAATAGCAGCTACTTTGTTTAGGAGGGTATAATGGGAAAAGAAAGATATATCTTAGTAATTGCTGATAATTCTGAAGAAATGCATATTGCATTAGAATATGCTTGTGCAAGGTCAAAAAAAACTGGAAGAAAGATTATAATAGCAACATTCATAGAACCTCCTGAAGTTTTAACTACAAAAGGCGTTTCAGAAATTATGAAGGAAGAGGCAAGGGATGAAGCTGAAAGGATGCTTAAAAAAGCAGCATCTTTTGTCAAAGACAAGACTGGTGACTTACCCGCATTATCAATAAGAGAGGGAGAAACTATATCAGAATTAAAAAAATTAATAGATGAGGAGAAAACAATTAATGTTCTTGTTTTAGCTGCAAAAACTAATCCTAATAACAAAGATCCAGGACCTATAATCAACTCACTTGTTACAAATGAAATTACTAACCTAAGAGTTCCTGTAATGATTGTTCCAGGAAACTTTTCAATAGAGCATATAGCTCAAATAACTTGATCAATGTCTGAAGAAATTGCAAAAATATTAGTTGATATTAAATCTGTCAATTTTTCTTTTAAGGATTATTTTACACTTACATCAGGTTTAAAAAGTCCTGTTTATGTTGACTGCAGAAAAATTATTTCATTTACAAATCAAAGAGATTTTATAATTGATAGATCTATCCAATATTTTAATGAGAATGGTATAGATAATGAAATAATTGCTGGGGGAGAAACAGCGGGAATACCATATGCAGCATTTATTTCTCAAAAATTAAAAAAACCAATGATTTATATTAGAAAAAAGCCAAAAGGGTTTGGTATAAATAAACAAATTGAAGGGGAATTTAAAAAGAATCAATCTACACTTTTAGTAGAAGACTTAGCAACAGACGGTGGTAGTAAAATAACTTTTGTTAATGCAATACGTGAAGCCGGTTTAATAGTAAAAGATATATTTGTAATTTTTTACTATGATATTTTTGACTTTGAAAAATCTGATTTATCAAAATTAAATGTAAAAATACACTCACTTTGTACTTGGAAAAATATAGTTTCATATCTCGAAAAAAATAATGTTTACACTGAAACAGAAATTAAAAGCTTAAAAGAATTTTTAAATGATCCTCAGGGATGGAGGATAAAAAATGGATAGTGTTGTAATTATAAGTGGAGGTTTTGACCCCATTCATAGTGGTCATATTAAATTAATAGAAGAAGCAAGCACATACGGAGATATCGTTGTCCTTTTAAACTCTGATAAATGGTTGCGAAATAAAAAAGGTAAAGCTTTTCTCCCATTTGAAGAAAGAAAAATAATAATGAATTCTCTAAAAAATGTAATTGATGTAATCTCATGTGGTGAAATTGACAATACTTGTATTGATGGTATGAAAAAAGTAATAAAAAAATACCCCAACCATAAAATCAAATTTGCTAATGGAGGGGATAGAAATAATAATTCTACTCCAGAGTCTGTATTCTGTGAAGATAATAATATAGAACCTTTGTGGGGAATAGGTGGGGAAAATAAATCTAATTCAAGTTCTTGGATTTTAAAAAAATGGAAAGAAAATAATTAAGGATACAACTTTCTCGAGATCCATTTGTCAGCTTTTCTTATAAATTCTACTCTGTCGTGTAATCTAAATTCCATATCTTGCCAAAATTCAATTAAGCTTGGATTAACAATATATCCATTCCAATGTGGTGGTCTGCTAATATTTTCATTTTCAAATTTTTTTTTATATTCTTCAACTCTTTTTAATAGTGAAGATCTATTATCTAGTTCTTCGGACTGCATAGAAGCCCAAGCTCCTATTCTACTTCCTAGTGGTCTTGAATTGTAATAATCATCTGCTTCATCATTACTGATTAATGAAACAGTTCCTTCGATCCTTATTTGTCTTAGTAAAGATTTCCAATGGAAGTTTAAAGCTACGTTTGTATTATTTTTTATAGACTTGCCCTTTTTACTATTAGAATTTGTATAAAATACAAAACCTTGCTCATTATAAGATTTTAATAAAACTATTCTTGAACTGGGTCTTCCATCTGCAGATATTGTTGCAAGATTCATGGCATTAGGGTCGTTTATTTCACTTTTTTTTGCATCCTCAAACCATTCTGCAAATAAAGAAAGTGGATTTATGTTAGAATTTATTAAATTTAGCTTAGTTGACATATTAGAGATATGATTATTAATTTTATAAGTATATATATCTATATTTAAAAAAAATACAGATTTACAATATGTTAATGCAAAATAAAAAAGGTCTTATCATGGGGGTAGCTAACGATAGGTCTATTGCTTGGGGTATTGCAAAAAAATTAGCTGAACAGGGTGCTGAAATTGCACTTACTTACCAAGGTGATGCGCTTAAAAAAAGGGTTGAGCCTCTTGCAAATGAAATTGATTCATCAATCATAATACCATGTGATGTTTCAGATTCAGATAGTATGAAAAATGTTTTTAAAATATTAAAAGATAAATGGGGTGAATTAGATTTTCTTGTTCATGGTATAGGTTTTTCAAATAAGGATGAATTGAGGGGTAAATACTATGATACATCTTCTGAAAATTTTAAACAAACAATGCATATTTCTTGTTACTCTTTTACTGAATCTTGTAGATTAGCTGAACCATTAATGAATAATGGTGGATCAATATTAACTCTAACATATTATGGTGCTGAGCAAGTGATGCCTCATTATAATGTAATGGGTGTTGCAAAAGCTGCTCTTGAGGCAAGTGTAAGATATCTTGCTGTTGATCTAGGTAAAAAAAATATAAGGGTCAATGCAATTAGTGCTGGGCCCATAAAAACACTAGCTGCATCAGGAATTGGAGATTTTAGATTTATTTTAAGATGGAATGAATTGAATTCTCCTCTTAAAAGAAATGTTAACCAGCAAGATGTAGGAAATGCAGCATTATACTTACTAAGTAATTTAGGAAGTGCAGTTACTGGAGAAATTCAACACGTTGATTGTGGCTATCATACAGTAGGAATGGTTGCGGTTGACGAAACTGAGAGCGTTTCTGAATTACTTGGAGAGTTTAAAAATTCAAAAAAATGACATCTAATTCCATAGGCAAAATTTTTAATTTTACAACCTGGGGAGAAAGCCACGGTAAAGCAATAGGTTGTGTAATTAATGGAGTACCATCCAATATTAAGTTATCAGAAAAAGATATTCAGCCGTATTTAGATAAAAGAAAACCTGGCCAATCAAAATTTACTACACAAAGAAAAGAAAAAGATATTGTAGAAATACTATCAGGGACTTTTGAAGGTAAAACCACTGGACATCCTATATCTCTTATAATTTATAACCAGGATCAAAAATCTAGAGATTATTCAGATATTAAAGATAAATTCAGACCAGGTCATGCAGATTATACATACTGGGCAAAATATGGCATAAGAGATTACAGAGGTGGGGGAAGATCAAGTGCTAGAGAAACTGCAATGAGAGTAGCATCTGGAGCTGTTGCAAGAAAGGTGATTGAGAAAATAATCAATGATAAGGTAACTATCAAAGGTGCTTTAATTCAAATTGGGAAACATAAAATTGATTATTCAAATTGGAGTGATAAATTTATCTCTAAAAATAATTTCTGGAGTCCAGATAGAAAAATTATTCCAGTATGGGAAAGAGAAATTGACATAGCAAGAAAAAATGGATCTTCTTTGGGCGCTATTATAGAAATTAGGGCAAGAGGTTTGCCCCCAGGACTAGGGGAGCCTGTTTATGAGAAAATTGACTCAGATATTGCTAAAGCGCTAATGTCAATTAATGCAGTAAAAGGTGTAGAAATTGGCAATGGTTTTGAAAGTGTAAATGAAACCGGAATATCAAATGTCGATGAAATGAGAATTAAGGACAAGAAACCTATTTTTTTATCAAATAATAATGGTGGAGTTTTAGGAGGAATTACAACTGGTCAGGAATTAATATGTAGATTTGTAGTAAAACCAACAAGTTCAATATTATCAATAAAAAAAACTATAAATACAAAAATGAAAGAAACAACAATTTCAACAAAAGGGCGTCATGACCCTTGTGTAGGGATTAGAGCTGTTCCAGTGGGTGAAGCAATGGTAGCAACAACAATTGCCGATCATTGTTTAAGATATATTAAAACGACAATAAATTAGAAATTCAATATTACCTTTTGGGCCAGTTATTGGACTAGGCTCGATACCAACAACATTAGCTTTGCATGTATTTACAAACCAACTTTTAATATCTTCACATACATTATTATGAATTAGGTAGTCTTTGACCACACCTTTTTTTAAATATTTTTTTTGAGTTTCAAATTGTGGTTTTATAAGCGCAATAATCTCTGATTTTTTAGATAATAATTTTAAATTTGGGTAAATAACTTTTTTTAAACTTATGAAACTGACATCACAAACAAGTAAATCTACTTTTTCAGGAATAATCAAATCATCTAAATATTTAGCATTACAATTTTCAATACTTATTATTTTTTTTTCTTTTCTTAATTTTTCGTGAAGCTGATTTGTACCTACATCAACTGCAAATATTTTTTTTGCTTTATTTGATAGCAATACTTGAGAAAAACCTCCCGTTGACGAGCCTAAATCTAAACATACCTTATTCGAAACTTCTATTTTAAAGGTTTCAATAGCTTTTAATAATTTTATTGCACCTCTAGAAACCCAAGGTGGATGAAGTTTTTTTATAATTATTTTACAATCTTCAGAAAAATTATTTCCACTTTTAGTGATTAACTTACCATCAACAAATACTTGTTCAGCCATTATCATTGACTGTGCTTTGCTCCTTGTATTTACAAATTTTTTATCAACTAATAATTGATCTAATCTTTTCTTTAAATTTTTACTCAATTTTATAAAATATTAATTAAAATCCTCTTTTGATATTTTATCATTCTCTTTCTTAATTTTTTTTATTTGTACATCAATACTTTTAAGTTTTTCTTCACAATTTTTTTTTAATTTCATCCCTTCTTCATAGAGTTTAACGGACTCTTCTAAATTAACTTCTCCATTTTCTAACTTTTCAACTATTTCCTCTAATTTTCTTAGATTTTCTTCAAAATTATTTTTATCTTTATTCATTTTCTTTCTCTATTGTTGTAATATTTTTACTTTTTATATCATAAATTACTGCATAAATTTTATTATTATTTTTAATGGTAAATAAAATTTTTTCATCATTAATTAAATCTATATCTATTATTTCATGTCCACTTTCTAAATTTAAAGAATAAGTAATATTTTTAGTTTCTAAATTACTTTGTTTTTTTCCTATTTTTATGTACAACCCATATATTAAGGCAAAAAAACATAATAAAATTAATAAGGCTAAAAGAACTACAACAAATTGAAGAATTTTTTTCGACATGAGTGATTTTTATAATCTTAAATTAAATATAAATAAAGAATTAACTTCCCAGAGACTAGATAAAGCTCTATCTTCAAGTCTAGAAGGATTTTCCAGAACTCAGATTAAGACCCTAATACTTAGTGGCAATGTTATTAAAGATAATATACCAATTAAAGACCCTTCATATATTACTAAAGATAATGAAAATTTTTCCATTACTATATTCAAAAAAATTGAAATTAAACATAAAGCTGAGGATATCAAATTAAATATAGTTTATGAAGATGATGATCTATTAGTTATTAATAAACCTCCTAATTTGGTAATGCACCCAGCGCCTGGAAATGAAAGTGGTACGTTAGTTAATGCTTTAATGCACTATACCAAAAATAAGCTGAGTACTTTGAATGATAATACAAGACCCGGAATAGTTCATAGATTAGATAAAGATACAAGTGGTATAATTGTTATTGCTAAAAATAATGATATTCATATTAAATTGTCAAATCAATTTAAAGATCATTCAATCTCAAGAAAATATAAAGCTATAGTTTGGGGAACCCCAAATAGTCAACAAATTGAAGGTTATATAGAAAGAAATAAAAAAAATAGGAAAAAAATGAGCCTAAATAATAAAGGTTATGGAAAATATTCAAAAACTGATATCAAATTAGAAAAATCATTTGGTATAGCTAGTATTGTTGATTGTGTATTACACACTGGTAGGACACATCAAATTAGGCTTCATTTAACTTCAAAAAACTCACCTATAGTAGGTGACAAAATTTATGGTAAAAGTAAAATCAACCAATATGGCAAAGATAAAAAATTTTTTAATAAATTCATGATTCTAAAAAATTTTGAAAGGCAAGCTTTACATGCCTATCATCTAGGATTTAATCATCCATCTTTAAAGAAATGGGTAGATTTTAACGTTGATTTACCTGAGGATTTTGAAAATTTAACAAAATTATTGCATAAATATTAATTATTTTTTTATTTATGTTATAGGCAATTATGAATTTACCAATTCTTTCAAGTGAAGGAAACCTGGCGGTTTATCTTCAAGAAATTAAGAAGTTTCCTATGCTAAGTGCAGAAGAAGAATATATGCTCGCAAAAAGATATAAAGAACATGGTGACTCTGATGCAGCACACAAATTGGTAACCAGTCATTTAAGATTAGTGGCTAAAATTGCAATGGGATACAGAGGTTATGGGCTTCCTGTTACAGATTTAATTTCAGAGGGAAATGTTGGAATAATGCAAGCTGTCAAAAAATTTGATCCTGAAAAAGGATTTCGGCTAGCTACTTATGCAATGTGGTGGATAAGAGCTCAAATTCAAGAATATGTTCTACACAGTTGGTCTCTAGTGAAAATTGGCACTACAGCAGCGCAAAAAAAGCTATTTTTCAATTTAAGAAAAATTAAAAATCAACTTACTTCAATTGATTCAGGAAATCTCTCACCAGAAAATGTTAGAGAAATTGCTACGAGGTTGAACGTAAAAGAAGGTGAAGTAAAAGATATGGAAAGCAGGCTTTTTACTTCAGACCAATCTCTTAATGTAAAGTTTGGTGAAGAAAATGATGTAGAATGGCAAGATTTAATTGAAGATAAAAATGAAACGCATGATCAAGTATTAGAAAGTAAAGATGAACTTAAATTTAGAAGAAGTTTATTTATTAAAGCTCTGAAAGTATTGAATGATAGAGAAAGAGAAATTATAAGACTAAGAAAGTTGAGTGAAAAACCACTTAAACTTGAAGATTTAAGTAAGAGATATAGCATTAGTAGAGAAAGAGTGAGACAAATAGAAGAAAAAGCACTGGAAAAACTTCAAAAAGAAATTTTAAATATTCAATAAAGTTCCATTTATATCAATTGTTTCTTTTCTATCTGGGCCGGTAGATACTATTGATATATCTATACCCAACAAATTCTCAATTGTTTTGATATAATTTAATGCATTTTTAGGAAGTTTACTGATGCTGTTTATACCTACTGTAGATGATTGCCAGCCTTTAATTGTTTTATAAATTGGTTTTATTTTATGAAATAAAAATTCTTCACTTGGTAAATAATCATATTTTTGACCATCAATCATATAACCAATACAAATTTTTATTTCATTTAATTCATCTAAAACGTCTAATTTCGTCAAAACTATATCTGTTATTCCATTTAAATTAATTGATTGTTTTAAAAGTACAGAATCAAACCACCCACATCTTCTTTTCCTTTTTGTAACTGTTCCAAATTCCTGTCCTTTTTCACCTAAATATTCACCAACTTTATCACTCAGCTCTGTTGGAAACGGTCCTGCACCAACTCTGGTAGTATATGCTTTAGTAATTCCAAGTACTTTATGATTTTGTTTGTTACTAAAACCTGTTCCTGAGAAAATTTGACCTGAAATTGTATTTGATGAGGTAACGTATGGATACGTTCCAAAATCGATATCAAGCATTGTGCCTTGAGCACCCTCAAACACAATTGTTTTATTTTCATTTCCTAATTGATTTATCATCTTCCATAAAGGAACGGTAAAAGCACTTAAATAATCAGCCATTGATATGAGTTCTTCATAATAATTGGTAGAAATATTATGGGAATATTTAGATATCCTACTTTTATGATATTCATGCAAATATTCTATTTTTTGTTTTAAATAGCTTGGATATTTAAGATCACAAATTCTTATTGCTCTTCTACCAATTTTATCTTCATATGCTGGTCCAATACCTTTTTTTGTTGTTCCAAGTTCATTTTGACCTCTGGAAAGCTCATCAATTTCATCTAAAAGTTTATGAATTGGAAGAATTAAACAAATATTTTCTGCAATATACAAATTATTTTTATCAATATTTATATTCTGTTTCTTTAAATTATTTATTTCATTTATTAGGGCCCAAGGATCTAAAACTACTCCATTGCCAATTGCACATTTTTTATTGTTTATTATACCTGAAGGTAATAAATTCAACTTATATATTTTATTATCAATTTTTATTGTATGACCAGCATTATTACCACCCTGATATCTAACAATTAAATCAGCTTTAGACGAAATCCAATCAACAATTTTACCTTTACCCTCATCACCCCATTGAGTTCCAATTATAGTATAAAACATTAAACCTTCTTTATAATTTTGTTAGAAAGAAAATACTTGATACCAAATGTTTTTGTTTCTAATTTTAAATTGTTATTACTTTTAAATGATTTAAATAATCTATATCCTTTATTAATTAGCATTTTTTTCATTTTATTATCAGTATTAAATGGAATTAAGATAGTTTTATTTTTATTTTGAAAGGATGATGCTCTTAAAATTGAGTCCATATAACATGTGTAACCTATTGCCGTTTCAGAATTTGCACCATATTTTAATTGATATCTTCCTCCTCCAGCAATTTCACCTCTTATATTTTTAGCAAAAAAAGTAAATTTTATTCCTTGATGGTAGTTTTTACTTTTGGACGTTTCAATAAAATCAATATTTAAATCATCATTTTTTGAAATCTTAATAAGGTTAGCAATCTTAATTAACCTTTTTACTTCTTTATCAAATCCTATAATTTTACTAAGTTTATCAATGTGATATTTTTTTTTCTTAATTGAACCTGATAAGGAAATTAGTTTCTTAAAAGTTTCTATTATTTCTTCGTTTTGTAATAAGCTAAGGCAGTTTTTTATATCCTTTAATTTGATTGACTTTATTAAGTTTGATCTTATCTTTTTGTTTTTTATTTTTTTTAATAAACTTTCTATGAAAAAAGGTGCTGAAATTTCAATTACAATATTTTTAACTCCAATATTTTTTAATGTTTTATATGCTAAATTTATAATTTCAATATCTGCATTATAACTTTCTGATCCTATTATTTCAGCGCCAACTTGCTGGAATTGTCTTTCTGGTCTTAAAATTGATCCAGTTTTTCTAACAACTTCTCCATAATAGCATAACTTTAGTGGACGACTCTTTTTTGCTAGTCTTGAAGATGCTATTCTTATTATCTGTGGTGTGATATCGTTACGAATACTTAATTTATCCTTTTTTTTATTTGTTTTTATCTCTAATGTATTTTTATCTAAATTATTGCTAAACTCAATTAATGGGGTTTTGATTAAACTAAAACCATTTTCTAAAAACGAATTTATAATTTTATTTTTATATTGGTGTTCAACGAATGTATCAAAATCTAAGCTATCTTTGAAACCAGATGGAATTAAAAACTTATTGACCAAGGTAGGGCCTAACTATTTTTTTTATTTGTAAGGATTTTTCCCTAACTATTTTTTTATCCTGTCCTTCAACTAAAATCCTTACTAATGGCTCTGTTCCAGATAACCTAACTAAAGATCTAATATTATCATTGTTAAAAGATTTACTTTTTTTTAAATCATCTAGTTTTTTAATTAATTTATAATTCTTATTTTTATACATTAAATTAATTTTTTCCTGATAGAAATCTTTATAAAGGTTAAAAAGATTACTAGATTTTTGTTTTGTAGA
>MDTG01323848.1_pt1 | contig 10573 bp, 11 predicted proteins | sample 811421 | NCBI WGS metagenome assembly MDTG01 (sample SAMN05326645, study PRJNA326480) | marine metagenome | isolation source: seawater | place: Pacific Ocean: South East | collected 2011
ATATTATAAAACTATAGTATGAATTAATTGAAATTACAAAGTATGGGATTAAGCATATAAACAATTTTCCTATTCTGAATTTGAATTTTAATAATATTGGTTTTAAAAAGTAGGGTGAAATTTGAATAATTATCCAAAAAAATATTAGTGAAAGTTTTGTGTTGTATAAAAGAACTAAAATTATGAGATAAAGAAAATAATTGATTTTTTTCTCTTGATAATTTAAGGACCTATCAATGTAATTTAATATTATAGATATTATAGTCATTAAGATTACTCCTATATTAAAATAACCAATACTAAAAGGTTCATCGAAATTCAAACCAAAATATGTGCTGAAAACAAAATCATTAAAAAATAAATAAACTGGAACTAAAAAAATTAAACTAATTCCAAAAGGAATAATATTTACAATATTATAAATTGGTGTATATCCATATTTTTTATAAATTTTTTTAATAAATAAATGTTTATCCCTTTTTTCTAAATCCTTTGATAACTTTAATTCTTCATTAATCTTTATTTGGACTGAAGTCAACTCTTTAAACAGAAAATTTAATTTTATTTGAATTATCGATAAAATGGAACTTACAGTTAGGGAGAGAAGTAGTATCGATAAGAATTGATTTTGATCAAGTTCAATTAAAATATCTTCGAAGATTCTTTCTAAAAATATAGTCATCGTGGTAAAAGATTTATCAATTTTTCAGAAGAATTTCCTATGTTTGAAATTGTTTCTTTTTTTAGTTTCCTAATTTTCTTTTTTAATGAGACCTCATTAAACTGATTTATTATATCTCTAAGATTTTGAATTTCATCAATAAGTATCTCTTTGCCAATTTCATTTGATTTATCACTATCCCACGACTCCTTGAGATTATCATATTCAAATGTAGATAAATCAATCATTGTATTTTTAATAGTTATAACAGGTCTTTCAAATAAAAATGAAAAATCAAATCTTATAGATGAAGTATCTGAAACTAGAATTTTAGATTTACTTAGAATTTCATAAAAATCGATTGATTCGTCTAAATAACAATTTTCAAATTTTGATATTATGGTTTTTAAGTTTTTAATTGCACCTTTATCAGATATATATGATTGTGGATGAGGCCTTATTATAACTTCAAATTCACTTAGAGATTCAATTAATTTATAATTTATTCTTTCTAAGAAGCCTTTTTCTCCCCAGCTTGGAGCAAGTAGAATTTGATTTTGTTCTACATCTACTTTTTTGTTAATCTTGTTCCTATGGAAATAATAATCATAATAGGGCAATCCAATATTATGTAATGTCTTTTTAATTTTTGAATTGCCATAAACAAATTCTATTGATTTTCTTTGAAAAGAACCCACCATATAAATTATATCATAGTTTTCTAATGATTTTTTCTTGTAATATCCTATATCACTAATAGAATGAAAAACATGGGCTAGCTTTTTAACTTTTTTAGGCCTTCTAAGAAAATATTTGTTGTTTCCAATATTAGGAGTTGTAGAAATTAAATAATCTGATTTTATACTCATAAATTTTAAACTTCTGTTAAATTTATAACCTATGTATCTTAGTTCTATAAACTCATTATTTATGTTAAGAATTTTGTCATTAATATCCAGTGTATAGTAAATGAATCTAATTTTTCTATTAATTAACTCTGTTACTAAAGGATAAAATGTTGTGTAGTAATTATTCCCTTCTGAAAAAATTGCAATTTTAAATGATTCTTTCTTTCCGGCTTTAAAATAAAGAAGCTCTTTGAAATAATAACCAATAGATAAAAAAATAGATAAAATTATATTGATTATTAAAGATCCACTTGACGGATCGATGTAGTAAAAAATACTATATAATATCATTAATATTGATTTTAATCGGATTATTTAGTAATCTTTCTGCGTTAATCGATTTTCTGTAGGAATTATAATCAATTTTGTTAATCGAATCTAAATTTTTCATCAAGCCATATTTCAATCTATACTTTTCAAACCAAACTAATAATCCATCCAAATCTTGAATATTAAATAATTTTAATATTTGTTTTTGATACTTTTCTTTAATGAATTTAAAATTCATTTTTAAAAATTTTTCAAAATTTAACATGACTGCCTCTCCATGAGGAATAGAATGGAAAAAAGTTAAATAATAACTAAAAGCGTGTGGCCCATTAGTTTTAGAAATATTTATTGCTTTTCCTGAATAATTTGATCCTAATAGCATATTAATAGTGGAGGCAGAGCTACCCGAATTAAAATATTCTTCATAATTGGATATTAATGTTTGAAGTCCTTCTATAGCATATTGTTCACTCTGGTTTGTTTTATTTTTAGCCCAAAGGGATTCGAAGCATTGACAAATAGCATCAGCAGATGAAATTGCCATTAATTTTAAATTATTTTTCAAAACGAAGTTTTCATCAAATATCACTGAGTTTGGTAAAAGTTTGTTTGATTTTATTGAAAGTTTTTCTCCGTTCTTTTTATAAATAACAAAAAAATTAGTTGCTTCTGATCCTGAACCTGTTGTTGTTGGACAGGCTATAAAATTTATTTTTTTGTTAGAATTGAAAATTAAACTTTTTGAAAAATCAATTATTTTCCCCCCACCGATGGCAATAATATTTTGAATTTGATTTTTTTCTAAATAACTTTTGTATTGATCAAAAAATGATTCTGTGATGATTTTTTCTTTAATTATTAAATATTTGGGTTCTATTAATAATAAATTTTTTAAATAAATTATCAAATTATCATAAGTATTCTTACCTATTATAATAGCACTATTTGAAAAATCAATTTTTTCAGTTTTTAAAATATAATCCGATATACTTCCTATAAATATATTATTCAATCAATCTTTTTTTAAAAATTTTTTTATGCTCAAGTGGAGTTATAGTTGGCCTAGATAGATCATCTCTGGAAAAACATTTAACTTTAATATGAATTAATGCAGGCCCTATTTTTTCATTATTCAATTTTTTCACAACATCTTTAATTAATGAATAATTATTAATTCTAAAATATTTTTTATATCCCAGTGAATAGGATAGTTTTTCAAAGTCAATATTGTAAGAAACCGTCTTTTGACCCCCAACAGATTCATGTGCTTCATTATCAAAGACAACATGATATAAATTGTTATTAGCTCTTTCTCCAATTGTTGCTAAACCCCCTAAGTGCATTAAAATACTTCCATCACCATCAAAACAAAACACCCTTTTATTTGAGTTTTCAACAATTCCCAAAGCTATTTGACTTGTATGACCCATTCCACCAATAGACATAAAAAATGGATTTTTAAAAAATTTTGATTTTTCATTAAGTTCTCTTGAAGTCTTGCCAGTAGTAGAAATAACTACATCATCTTTTTCTAAACAATTCATTAAAATTTCAATACATTTTTCTCTATTTAAATAATTGTAATCTTTTTTTAATTTTTTTTTTAGAATATTTAGAAAATGTATTTTTCCTTACTAGTAATGCAAAAGGTTTGCTTGAAGATTTAATTTTATTAACAATAGACTTGATTTGATTTTTACAACTTAAAATATTATTGTTCAATATCTCATATTCTATATCTAATAATGTTAGTTGTTTTTCCGTAATCTGCCCTTGAAAGGTATGTTGCGGTTCATCTTTTACTCCAATCTCTCCCCTCCAACCAATTAATAATAACATTGGAATAGAATAAACTTTTTGATTAATCATAGATGTGATTGGATTAATCACATTACCTAAACCAGAATTCTGCAAATAAATAAGAGGAATTTTATCTGTTGCTAGATGATATCCAATTCCATATGAAATAGAATTTCCCTCATTAACACTTATTAAATGATTAGTATTTGGAATATTGTCTTCAAGATAATTTGATAAATCTTTCATTAAAGAATCAGGAACCCCTGTAAAAAAATCAATATTATTTTCAATTAAAATATTATAAAGGTCTTCGATTTTAATCATTTTGTGCCTGGTATTAATTCTAAAATATCCTTAATTGGCATACACAGGTCATCCGCTTCCTTAGATCTACCATTTTCCAATATTGTTTTTGCGACATTAATCATAATAGGATATGAGGATCTCAATAAATGATTGGCATATATAACTACATTAGCTCCCCATTTAATAAATTCTTCTTCTTTAATATGATTATATGAAGTTGGTACTAAAAATATTGGTGTTTTATTATTCTTTCTAAACTCTTTACAAAAAGATTTAATATCATCTCCACTTTTATCTCTACTATGTATCATTATACCATCTGCGCCTGCACTTACATAGGAATATGCTCTTTCTAACGCATCATTTAAAGTTTTATCTAAAATGAAGCTTTCAATTCTTGCAATAATCATAAAATCATCATTAATCTTAGCGTCTTTTCCAGCTTTAATTTTTTTGTTGAAATTATCTATTGAATCCTGATACTGTTCAACTTCATTACCGAATAGAGAATTTTTTTTAAGTCCAACTTTATCTTCAATTATAATTGCTGATACACCTAACCTTTCAAGAGTTCTAACGGTAAATGGAAAGTGTTCTATTTTACCACCAGTATCTCCATCATAAATAATTGGTTTTGTGGTAACTTCAATTATGTCATTTAAAGTATGAAGTCTATTCGTTAGATCAACTGCTTCAATATCTGGCTTCCCTCTTGAGGTAGAATCTGTTAAACTACTAGACCACATTGCATCAAATTCTACTTTTTTATTATCTCTTGTTAGGGTAGTATTTTCAATAATTAAACCTGTTAAACCTGAATGAGATTCAATCGCTCTAACTATTTCTTTTGCATTTATTAATCTTTTAAGAGTTTTAAGTCTTAACTCTGGAGTTGTCCCAATTTCTTTTAATTTTTCGTTTAAAATTGTTGAACTAATACCTTTAGTGTATTCAACTTCTATCAGTTGTCCGTTCCAAGGTTTTATAATTTCTATAACTTCTTGTCTAACTTTAGCTTGAATCCCTGTTTTCCAATCATCACCATGTAAAACAAAATCTGGTTTAATTTTTTCCAAATTATATTTATAACTATGAGTTTCTTGAATAATAGTTTTTTTAACATATTTTATACTTGAAATTATTTTTTCTCTGTATTCATAATTCATAAAAGGCAATCTTTTATAAGAAGCTATTGCTCTATCCGAAAGAAGTCCAACTATTACATCACCATACTCATTAGCTTTAGAAAGAATATTTAAATGACCAGGATGAATGATGTCTGCACTCATTGCTACGTAAACTGTTTTATTTGTTTTCATTAAAAATTTTAATTATGTTATTTCTTGTATTTATTAATATTTGTTTTAGAAGTTCTGTATTTGAAAAAGAATTATTCGATACTAATTTTTCTTTTTTTAAAACCCTAGTTATTTTTTCATTTTTTAAATATTTAAAGAATATATCTATTTGTTTGATAGACATTAAATCAGAACTCATGGAATTTTCAATATACCAAGGAACATTTAAATTATGTGCAGGCAAATCTACAGAAAGATTATCGTAATTGATTATTTTTGAAATTATATCAGAGTCATCAAAATATTTATCCAAAAATGGTCTGATTTTATCAATTGTATATAAAGAAGAAAATTCTTGATAATCTTTACCTTTTGTCTTGTATGCTTTAAAATTTTTTAAACCTTCATCAATTGTATCATTTATATTTTTATAGCTTGAAAAATATAAACTATTTTCTGAATTTAGTCCAATAGGTATTCCGCTTTTAGTAAATTTATAATAAATAACCTTTGCCCCTGCCAAAATTGCTTCTTTTGAAGCTCTATTGCCCCCTTCAAAATCTGAACCAGCATAAAAAAATTTAGATTGATTTAAAAACCAATTAATTGATGATTTACTCAATCCCCTAGGAGCTAAATCACTTGAGAGTTTAATAAATGTAATTCTCTCTTTTTCTTCTTCATTAAATAAATCGTCCCTTATTTTTTTTAATTTAAAATCTTGATGTATTGAATTATCATATTCTGATGTTAAAATTATAAATAGAGATTTTAATTTTAATTTACTTTTTTTTATTGCAAATAATAGTTCCCTATTTCTTTTTAATTTTGACATTGTGCTAATTGCCGTTATATCAAAGTATCTTTCTTTAAAATCTAAGTTTTTAAATTCTTTTGAAATAAAATTACCATCATATAGAGGAATCATTTCACATTCCCGACAATTCACGACATTTACATATGATGGGTGTCCTAAATGGAAATCTACATTTTTATCTAAAATTGTTTTTTTAGAATATGCGCCTGAGTTATATCCTAAATAATAGTTTTGCTTTAAGGAGGAGATCAAATTATAAGCATTTTCATTTGACTGAAAAAAATTCCATTCCTTATGAGTAAAAATGATAATACCTTTTTCTTTACAAGGTTTTTTTAATAATAATGCCATTTTTAGGATTTTTTGTCAAATACTCTGTACACATCATTTTTAACAAAATGATGTGTATTTACAGTATCATGTTTTATAAATTGATCTTTATTTATTTTCTTAATATGAAAAGAAGAAGTTGTCAATTCGTTTAGTTGATAAAATTTCACATTATCACCATAACTATTAAAACCGTATTGTTGAAAAACTAAAATAATTTTTCCTTTATCAAAAAACATCCCAGCATTTCTACTATAACTTGTAACCATAATGGGATTTAATTTATGAGGCTTCCAAGATCTTGATTCTAAATTTTTTGAAAAAAATATTTTATACGAATTATGATACCCTTCAATTCTTTCAGATGTTAAAATAAAGTAAATGCCATTCGACTGAATTATTATACTATCAGCTAAATCTACGTCTTCCATTAACTTCATCTTGAATTTCCATTCAATTGGAAAGTTTATTGATTCGTAAAGTCTTAATGATTTGTCATTACATGATTCTGGTATCATAAAATACCTATCATTGCTTTTAAAAACAAAAGGAAAAGACAAATGAAAATTCTCCTTGATAATTACTCCTATGTATTCAGAAGTTTCCTTTTTTATTTTTACTAAACTAATGTGTCCTAGCTTGTTATTTATTTCCTCAAAAAATATGAAATGTGTACTATCATGACTAATTAAAAATGGATCTGCACTTCGATATTTTTCATGAGTCTTAATTTTAATTGGATTGTTTTTTTGGTAAAAAAAAACGTCAAACTCATTTTCTGAGTTTTTTTGTGAAATTAATCTTAAGACATAGGAAATATAATTTTTAAAGTTTGTCAGAAATTTAGTGTTGTAATTAAATTCTTTTAGAAGCGTTATTTTTTTGTCTAAGTATTTTGATTTTACAAACAATTCTTCCAGATGACAAATGCTTAAATTTATTAGCTTCTTATAATTTATTATCCAAAATTTTGAAATTGGGATTTCAAAATTTTGAAGAAAAAAATAATTTTTTTGATCATTAAAATAAAAATTTAAATTAACGGAATGCCTTTTATTTAATATTGAATCAACAATTGCATTTTTGATATTCCCCATTTCAAAATCTGAAAATAAAATTTTAGATTTTATATGATGATTATCTAAATATTCTCTTGCTATTTCTAGTCTTTTCAAATTTGCCTGATGCACATAAACAAAATCAGGATTTGAAATTTTATTATGATTTAAAGCAATTTTCTTTTTAAAAAAAATTTTAAAAAATAAATAGAGGTAGAATTCAATATATTCTAAATTAAAATACGATTCTACAGGTGAGTTTAATTTTTTAAAAAATAATTCATTTTTTTTATTTAAAATATAAAATGCATTATTTTCTAAAAAATTTAAGCTTCCAAAATAAATAACTAAAATTTTCAAAAATTTAATAAATAAGTCTATTCCTTAATATAAAGTCTACAAGAATAGTCTACATATTTAAGCCGTATTTTTTGTTTTGCAAAATAATCATCAACTGCCTTCTTTGCAACCTGAAAATGTCCATAATCGTCAATTATAGGAACTCCTCCTTTTGCTAATAGAGGGTACAAAATTTCTAACTCAATTTTTGTGCTTTCATAGAAATCTGTATCGAGTCTTAACAATGATATTTTTTTGGTAATTTTTTATTATTTGGAACTGTATCTTCAACTTTACCTTGAATTAAATGGATATTTTGTTCAAATTCAACCAAATCACTAATGTTTTTTTTACTGTTTCTAAACTAGAATATGCCCATATACCCCTCCCCTCCTTTTTTTTTGTTTTTTTCATTAAATCCAAAGCATTATTACCAATTAAATCATATTCACTAGGTTCTGACATTCCGTCAAAAGTATCAAAGCCATATACCCTTTTATTTGATATTTTATTTATTTCTAATTATATAATTAACCGAATTAATTCATAAAACCTAATGTTGCTAGACATTTAAATTGGTCTTAAAAGTTCAATTAATTTTTTATCATGTTCCTTTATTCCAATTGGGTATATATCATCTTCATTTATGTTAAAATCTATTTTTAACCCAAGCTTTGATAAGATTATCTTATTGAAATAATTAATATATCTATTATTAGACTTCAATTGTTTTGGTTGCATATTTAAAATTTGTTTTAGAATGAGTTGTATATATAAATAAAAGGTTATTCAATTTAAGTATATTATTGAAAATGAATTTTTCACTTTGTTGATCTAAAGAATTGGTTGCTTCGTCAAAAATCAAAATATCTTTTCCAAAATAAATTGCCCTGGCTATTGCAATTTTTTGCTTTTGACCGCCAGATAATTTTTGATTAATATTTTTTATTCTGTTTCTATCATTTTTTAAATCTATATCTTGTTCTATATAACTAAAAAATTTTGCCATTTGATATCTTTCTTCATCAAAGTTATTTAAATCTAGTACTATGTTTTCAATTATAGTATCGAATATTAAGATATTTTCTTGTTTAACATAACCCACTCTTAAAGAAGAAAATAAATTATCTATTTTGTGCTTTTTATCTAAACTAATTTGTGTGCCCCCTGGTTTAATTAAACCTAATATTATCTCTATAAGAGTTGTTTTCCCTGATCCACTTTTCCCTTTTATAAGAACCCTCTCATTTGTTTTTAATTCCAAACTTTCAAAGTCAAAAAGTTTTTTTTGATTTGGATAACTAAATTTGATTCGATTTAAGTTAATACTTGATTTAAAATCAATTTTCCCTATTCTATGATCTGTGTAGTAATATAATTTTCTTAATTCACTTAAAATTAATTTAAAAGACTCTGAATTATATCTCAAATTATTAGCGTAGTTAATTATTTTACTGAGTGAGGGCAAAAATTTAATTATGATTATAAAAATCAATGTTAGATTAACTAAAATCTCTTTTAAATTTTGTTCAAGAATTATGTATGAAAAAATAGAATTTAATACTATAACAAAAATAAAATAAGTCTCAATTATAAACCTTGTCATTTGAGATAATGTACCTTGTTTAACAAAAATTTTTATATGTCTTGTTAGATAATTATCAACTTTATTTTGAAAGAATTTTTCTAAATCATAAATCTTTATTTCTTTAAAAAAAGATAGAGAATCAATGATTACTTTTGTTTCTTTTTGATTGTAAAATACATTTTCTTGACCCCATATTTTCATTTTTTTATTTAAGTAAAAAACGAAAATAAATAAAAATGGTAATGTCAATATTATTAGAAAAAATGTTCCTATTGGGTCATTAATTATTAAAATTGAGAATAAAACAGTAATTAACAGAATTTCTACAATTAGATATATATAATCTCTAATAAATGCAGAAAATCTTTCCAAATCTTTTTGTAACAAGGTTAAAATTTTTTCTGGGTCTAATTCTTTGAATTTTAATGTGTCAAGATTTAGAAATGAAAAATAAATTTTTAAAAAAACGTTTTTATATATTTTTTCAATGAATTTATTTTGGGATAAGTAGATTACAAATAAAGTTATAACCCTAAAAAAATATAATATTAAAATTAATAATATTAATAAAGAGTAAAGTTCAATATTTGTTATATCAATATTAAAAAGTTTTAAAACAAAATCTTTTAATTCTTTAATTTTAGTGTCATCTGTAAAAATATTCACTAATGGAATTAATACAGCAACACTTAAAAATTCAAATATTAATCCTAATAAAACTAAAACAAAAGTTAATATAAACTCTACCTTAAATTTTTTGCCTAAAATTGAAAATAAAAATGATAAATCTTGAATCATAAATAATTATTTCCCGATCATATAAAAAGATTCTTTTAAAATATTTCTGCCGTCAAAAACTGTTACTTTTTTAAAATCAAATTTTTTAAAAATTTGCCAATCAGTCAAAATTAGAAATGCATTAACTTCTTTAAACATTTCAAATTTTGTTACTATTTTTATTTTTAAGTTTATTTTCTCACTATCGATGTTTTTCCAATGTTTTTTGATGTCTTTTTCTATAGTATTTTTAGATACCATAGGGTCATAAATCTTTATAGTCGCTCCAGCTTTATAAAGCTTTTCAGCCACATAAATAGCAGGACTCTCTCTAGAATCATTTGTATTGGCTTTAAAAGCCCACCCAAGAATTGCAACTGTTTTACCTGTCAAATCACCTCCAAAGTGATCAATTATTTTC